>BNJS01002791.1_pt1 | contig 102271 bp, 139 predicted proteins | sample 8540461 | NCBI WGS metagenome assembly BNJS01 (sample SAMD00202454, study PRJDB9452) | human saliva metagenome | isolation source: human saliva | place: Japan | reverse complement strand
TGGAAGTAATTTGAACTTCTTATCGACTTGATATTGTACAATAAAAAATCTCGAATTAAAACTGAGACTTTTTCAAAGAGTATATTTTTATTTAGCTACATAAGATATTACAGGAATGTATTATTTTCAGGTGTTGTAAATTTGATATCTTCTATTTCAAATTTCCTGTTAATCCGTTCATGCAGTTGTTTGATGAAAATGTGATAAGGTCATACTGATCAGGATGCTTATCTCTCATATCCCCATTTATATTATTCTATAATCGTTAAAGAAGGGAATTTGTTTTCCTTAACAACTACAGCCTGGTTGATATCTGTGGAACTTGACACCCATACTTCCAGTGCCTGCTCATATGCTCCTACATCATCCTTTGATAGAGAATGCCCAAAGTCATTTGAAAAAAATATTTTGACTCAAGTTTTTCTGTTTTTGAGCCAAGTCCCACTCTCTTGTAAATTTTCTATAAGCGATTTCTTTTCGGAAGGATATCCGACAGGCTGATATAAGGAAATATCTCATCTGAAGCAACATCCATCGCCTTTTCAAAGTCTTTTTCTGCTAACGTAGTAAGTGTCAGACTGTACTGATTCCCATCTGTGTAGCATATACATCGATTTTCAAAATTGATATCCGCCGTCTCCATAGCAAAAGGTTCATTCAATGTTATAGTGGCACCCGGCACCTTTATTGTTCCATAAGTACCAAGCGATCAATCGTCAGCACCTGAATTCTTACTGATATACTGTAATTATTACTAATACTAAAAAGGATTTACACACTCTTATTTATCTCCATAAGTCTGTTGTTCTTGTCGTCTTCACTCAATGACTTAGCTTCAAAACTTTGTACTTACACGCTTTTTAACTGTTTTACATCTATTTAACTTATCCACTTTAAATTGCATCTTATTCCTTATATAGTACAATTGTTTTGACCTTGAACGACCATTTGCTACCTATCTAATGCCGAGTTCAATTTCTTCCAAAGTATATACTGTATCTATAGACGGCTTTATCTTTAACTTTTCAAATAAGTTTTATTACTTCCCAACTGTTTTCGTTTGATTCAACAAAATGAAGTCATAGAAACCTGCATTTTCCTGCCAATTTATCAAACTTACTCTGCAAAGCCAAGAATTATCTGCTCTACATTGAAGTCTCATTCTTTATGAAGGTCCCATTTGGCAATGTTTCAAGAGAAACCATTTCTTCCACCTTTTTTAACATCTGCATCTGCTTTCGGTCATTTCCAACCCAGAGGGTCTTAGTACATAATCAATGTCGACAGTGCCTTGTGTAATCTTCTGTTTTGTAAATACAAACCGTTGCACCAAGTTCTAAACCCTGTCTTTATTTTCTGCACTTCCACAAAGATGACCTCAAGTCCCTTTGCTTTAAGTAATAGGAAACAGCTTACCCACACTTCCTGTACCTCCTGAAATAAAGAGGTTTTTTCTTTCTGCTTTCTATGTTCATTGCTTGCATTAGTAGTAAGTGCTGTCACGGTACTGCTGCCGCCTCTACATCTGCAAGATGACCTGTACCTTGGTACTGTATTCTCATTTACAGTGCCACATATCGCGTAAAATGCCCGATTTTACTGGTGGTAATCTTGCAAAACACGATTAACTTTGAATTTAGGATACCTTTGTTCCCATTTTTCAATCCACACCTCTACAAATTCGCATTACCTTGTAACTGTAGGTAATTTATATGTACTATCATTTTACATCTCCGCGAGAAATCATATTATCAAGTGGACGCACCCGCCGCTGATACCTTACAAGTACATCTCTCTCCTAGTAGTAATATTAATATCAACCAATTTTACTGAAATATTATCCTTATTATATTGTTCATCTGTGCTGCCTCATTTTTATTCTAACGTTCTCTTTATTATAATCTCATACATATCTTCAATTAATGACCTGAGGTTTTGTTCTTTAAATTTGTTATTGTTTTCTGAATTCAAATATCGAAGTAAAGCTTGATATTTGGTTCAACAGGGCACCCCTTATTTGCTGTATCATGAATAAAAAGGTGATCTTCCGGATAAACTGCTAAATATTATACCAATGTGTTATCTGATTTACTTTAAGCTCATCTCCCTTTTTTCCCAAGACTCTCAATAATGTCCGCATCCTTTAGTAATGTAATTATTTTCTAATGTATTATGTTTGTTCCAACACTCTTTGCCAAAAGCTCCGAGGTAACAACTCATCAGTTTCTTCTATATAAACCAGTATATGAAAGTGCTATTTAGGTACCTAGATTCATATTCGTCCCTTCTAATAATTACTTTGTATAATACAGATTGTATCTGTGTCAAATTACGCTGAATGTATTTTATTTCACCATTAATTAACCTCATAAAAGTCCCCGGATTTAGATCTTTATCCAAACCCGGAGGACTTCATTAATCTATAACTTTATTAGTCATCTACCTTCTGCACTACTTGGAGATTACATTCCGTTTGAAACATTAATATCATATTCATATTCCATGCTCTGACCTGAATCAATCTCACAATTTAACACCGTTTCACAATCGTTTACTTTTAAATCTTGCCGATCCCACCTGCGTGTGAAAGTGTTATCTGCTTTGCTTTTCAACGAAATCTCTACAGTTTGAGTACAGCAGATGATGTACTACGTAGGAACCGTATAGTCGTCCTCATCACACAATATTGTTCCACTCATTGCACTATCTCATAATCATATTCTATATTTCCACAAAATCAACATCGTACCATATTCATTATCTCAAGTTCAAGCTCACTTAACAAAAGTCGCATCTTTTTTCTAAGTAACTTTGAGTCTGTAAGTGCAAATTCTTTTTTGCTCATCAGTCATATTTTCTTTGCTGATTTATAAGATTAGATACTTTTGACTTGGCAACAAAGCTGGCCCATAATATAGAAATACCTGCTATTCCTCTGCTGCAACAACATAAGTTACTATGGTCGCACCTATTAAACCTTACCTAATTTATTAAACTTATATTTTCCATCCTTCCACAGGAAATAATTTACCACTTACCCTTTCAATATATTAATGTAATGAGGATAGTATTTTATTGCATGGTTTTTGAATTTTTATTTTAATATTATAGCTTGGACAGTACTCATAGTCACCCTAACACTTACTGCTCGCTTTCCATTCTCACGAGACATCAAATCAATATGCATATCTATTTTTAAATAATGTTTGGTATCCATTAAAAGATTTCAAAGAATAATTCAAGAACCTTTACTAGTAGCATGAATACCAAGCTCAGATTATTATAATTATTTCAATAGAGTATTTCTGAAATACCAGGAATTTTAGTAAATGTATCGTTACTATGGTAAGTCTAAATGTTCCTAAATATTTGATAACAGTACGGCAGTTATGTCTCTTCCCAAACGGATGGATTTGCCATATTTTACTAACTGCCCGTTATACCCTTCATAAAAGAATCACTGCATTCGATATACTTTTACTATTTCATCACATATGGAATATCTCATTATTCAACCATCTATCAAATTTTTTCAGTAAGACACTACATCTCAATGAATAAACCACCAATCCCCAGTCGAATTTATGTTTTAACATTCATTTTTAATTTTGATTGAAATTACAAAGATTCTCCTCGATATACATGTCGCACTATTTCATATATTCTATCTTCTAGTAGGGAGATTATGAAAATTCGGAATGCATATAAAGTCTATCTCTATGAAAATAACAACAATTTGCTCCAAAGTCCTTATATTTCATGAAACCTTAAACTCGCTGTTACATAAACAAAATAAAGATAGTCATAATCAATTATTCTAATATATAGACCATAAAGTTTATATAGTGAATTTTTCTCCTTATAAAAAAACAAGCCCGGATGAGTATTCCCATTGAAATATATAAAACATGGCCTGTGGTGTTATAACTATCATAAATACAAGGCAACTGAGTCTTCTTTTATAAATTGTGTTTCACCTCTCCCAATTCTCTCCTACAAGACACACTCCAGCGATAACCCTAGAAAACTGAGATATTGCCTATAACATAGTACACAAGTTCTCTATGATTTTATCACTATGTAGCAGATTTTATAACATCTGATGCTTTTCTATTCTTCGAAAGCAACCATCCTAATTGCATGCTCTTTCTTTTTATGCACATATGACTTATAAGTATCTTCCACTTACCGTTTCCTGCTTTCCGTACTGTTCGGCTGTTTCCAGCGCTCCAACATTTGATGCACTTCTCGATAATGGCCCGTTACTTTTAAGATCACGATGTCTAACCCTTCTGAAAGTCCAATGAGAAGGGTAGTATAATTACATCTTCTTGCGCTTTTATCTCTTCCTCATCAGCCGTCGGCCATTGCTAAGCCGGTGTATACAGAGCCCTCTGCAAATAGTTTGTTTTCGAAGTAACCATATTTCATAGCGATTGTGTTCACATGAGCAACGTCTATGCATAGGACCGATAAAGGATTGATTATGCAAAAATTTCTGCACCACAGTACCATTGGCCCACTCCTGATCATTTTTCATGGCGCTCTACGCAACTCAGACAACACCGTGGCAACCTTTGGCGTACCGTATTCCGCCTTACATCACTACGGATATATTGGTCTGCTAAAGGCACAAACTGCACCTGTCTAATGTATATAGCTTTTATATTATCATAGGTGAGCAGTTTCTGTATTCACTATGAATTAACTTCAATAAGTTAAGGATTTTTATTCCGTGAATCAGCTCCGTATGAAAGGACACACCCAAAGGTTTTCGAAATAAAAGCAGTCACTGCAAACCAGTCATTACGCTACCGATGAGGGCAGATTGACAAACCAATATAACTCCATCATACCAAGCATCGGTGATATACCACTGCCCTAATTACACCATGAACAAAACATGCTAAGTAGCAAAGGATTTGCATGAAGTTAGGCATAGGGATTTCTTGGTGCCGTGACACGAGGGCTCATACAATCCCTCCTTCAGCAAGGTCAATCCGTAGAAGAGACCACCTAAAATAGCACCTACCAAGGAACCTGTTGATGCATCATCTGTAAAATCATAGCCCAATTGAATAAAATATGGAGTGATTTCTCTGGCGAATCGATTCATCTCATGCACGACGATGTGTTCAATCCATACATAATTTTAAATACATGCAACAATTGAAGAGATAAATTGTTCACCTTGCGGTTTCAGCAGAGACCTTCCAACCGCTCAAAGAAATGATACAATTCCGCTTCCCCTCGTTCCACATATAATTGTGCCAAGTCCAGCGTATCTTCCAACATATAGCCATCTCGATGAACTCTCGAACCAAGCATTCTTTTTATCTTCTAATTTCCGTTGCCACTCGTCCATTCTGTGTTGTTCATCCACCGCTCCATCGAGCTCTCGGTATATACCAACAGTCCCCAAGGGCGACTGCAAGGATTCTTGGCTCATCAAATAGGCGCAACCTTCACCACTATATGCGTAATGTATTCCGGTGAAAGTGACCGCCCAATGCGAGCTAATTGCAAAAGAATTGGTCTCTGGTATGAAGGATTCAATAAGAGGATACCAACCCTAATAAGTATATGAATCCTTCCGCTGCCAGTAATCGTTGAAGCACATGGTTGATGTGCACCATAGTACCGCCGTTTGCCCTGGTTCTAAGAGTCGATGCACAAACAACCACAAAAGGTGTCACGTGCCAAGATTCCACACCATTCTTGAGATGTGCCCTAGCAATTGCTCTTGCAATTTTCACATGAGGCAATACATGATCTTTGAGTTCCTCAAAACACACATGAACATACCAATTAGCAGCACTATTCATAAATGAAACTATCCGCTGTGGTACACGTTCTGTTTCAGCACTGTGTTACGGGACACCTGAAGGAGTTCTGTCTACCATCATGTGCCGCGCCATTTCCACAAACTGTTCCTTATTCCTAGGGATGAGTGCCGTTTTGAAAGGAATCCTCAAGGGTTTGTAAACAGCGCCGTCACCGCATACCAGTCCGCTAAACCACCAATCATGGCAGCCCCTGAAATAGTGTGATGAGACCCCAGGCGATCCTCATGGAAAGGGATAGGTCACTAAAATATGACTGCCATCATGACCACAGAGCAGTCGCTCCATGTCGTTGTAAATCATGTATCATTTACTTTACCTCCTCTACCGCAGTATCACCTGGCTGTTCTGAATCCAGCAACGTTGATTTGGGTATGTGTGTCGGAATGTGTCCGATGGCACCCAACAGGTCCATTACATGCATAGGAATAAATAGTTTGCCTCATCATACCTAACACTTCCAAGGCTCCTATCACGGGCTACTTTGACGAGCGTCCACCGAACATCATAATATCTACAGACAAACCTGTTAGAGGTGCGAATTCCTTTCTCCTTTAACGCTTTTGCCTCTGCAATATTCTCCGGCGTATCGCGTGACCAATGCCACTCAGTTTAAATTCTCCTGCGGAAAGACGCGATGCATCCCTGTATCCACTAAGAATGTATCCACCTGCATCGGTGGAGCCAAACATGCTGACTGTTAGCTGTCTGGCTCAAGGTGTCGCCTACTGCCATGGAGCGCAAAGAAAAATACTCTGTTGAACCAAGTCTTCTGCTACATGATCTCTCAACGTACTCTTTGCGTCTTCAGTAAGGCCTCTCTCTGATTCTGTTTACCATGTCATGATGATGCCCTCATCAGTTTTGTCAGATTCAACAATCTCCTGTACTTAAGCTGGACAAGCATCTCGCAACGCCGGCACATCTTCGTGATACCAAGATCACTATGAGATATACTGTAAATATTTGAGAAACGATTTCACATAATGATCCCCATGTGCACATGGGATATGAAAGACATGTAACCTGTAGCCTGTTCTCCACTAATGTATCTATCACACCGGCGATCTTTCCAGTAATCAAATACATAGGCCCAAGCTCGCCATCTTCGGATAACAAAACCACTATGCTCTGGGCCAGGGTAACTTTCATATTAACTCCTAATTGACAATTTTATTGATTACTTTTACGACACATATTTTCCTTTCACATATGTAAAAAGCAATCTGTCACTCCTAATCAATCTGAAAGATAATGGGAGAACAAATTGCCTTTGTATTAGTAATTACTTTATTTTTCACATTACGAATATTAGTTACATGACTATAAGTAGTCATTGAGAGTCTCTGACGAGTTAGGTCTATCTTCTCTACTTAGTAAGTGAGGCAGAGAATACGATCTGTATTGCAGCAATCTCTATCATGATTTTATTCGAGCTAGTGTTCGTATTAGCATCACTCATATTTGAAAGAAATAATCTTTAAACATGGTGAAAAGCCCACGCCATGATAAGTATTCCTACTAGCTTATACACGTTAGCTCCATTCTATATCCCAGATGAGCCTAACGCTACCACTCACGTTATTGGCTCCTCTAGTGGCTCCATTGATATCACATGTCAGATAACACTAAAAGCATAAATTAGAAAAGGCTTTCCGTCAAATGTGTTGCTCATATATAGAAGTTCTTAGCGCTAGCTATTTAAATAGCTAGTGCTATTCTTTTGCTTAATAGAAGCATACGAACCTCGAAACGATCAAACATGACGCATCCATGGAACTTATTCTTTTAATACTAATGTTATTATTACACCCTTTCTGTAAATCCATTGGAATATGGTAATACAAAGGCATTAACAATTTGAGGGAACCAATTGGTAAAGGAAGTTGAAAATTACTAAACTCCGATAGATGACTGTTTTCTACTGTGGTTTAACCATAATTGTATATCTCTCTCATGTTAGGTATGCTGTATATCTCAACATCTTTCTGTAAGTGGCCAATCTAAGTCCATGCACGCCGCAGTACGTCGGATATACGCACATTTCTAACAACTTTACTGCGCTCGCTTTCAGTTAATTTACAATGGGCTTCTCTGGCAGAATCCTTCGAGTTATATTTGAGTGTTCTAGAGTATGCCACTAGCCCTTTTGTCTCACTCTGCTGTACACGCTCAAGAGCCCAATCCACCAAGCGACACACGGGAGCAATCGATCCGCTGCACAACCTGTGCGTGAGAACACAGTTTGCATCACTCAACCTAAATAATGGAGACATATCCATAACGATGCATTTAACCTGTCTCTCAGCTTTTAGAAAAGGTTTTCGAAGTATTGAATAAGAACTCGTGTATCCTGTTTTAAGCAAAATATCTCACGATAGAATGATTATTTAAACTACAGTATGATAACTTGGTACATTTGCCCTTCACAGCATTCCCTTTATATTCGTCGCTACCTGGCACAGTAGTGCATTGTAGGCTTTCGAAATGGCTAGGTTTAGAGCAATACCGAATGGCACATCAGAGACAGACATCACTGCGTTTAGCCATCTCGGTGAAGGATCCTTTTCGTCAATTGTCTAAATAGATACCCATATTGTTTTACTTGACGCAAATAGCGTATTAAACAAAAGGGTTTCTTTCTATGAAGTGCCGTCGATTACATTCTTGGCACTTGTAATGTCTCGTAAGTAAGTAGAAGTCACTATTTGATGCTGTGTAGCACCAAATTTCACATCTCTAGGGCGTTTCCCCAGACTTTCTAGTACTTGCAGCCAATGTGGACATACTTGCTCAGCTACTGGCATCTCAAGCGTGAAAACAACAGAACTGTCCCCATTTACTTCTCGTAACTTTAATATGTTCCTCTTTAATTTTGGAAGATAATTTCGTATACACTGACGTTAGACATATATGACTCATCCTTTCTTAATGGCTTGCTGCTTTTTAATGATACGGCTTTGAGTTTGTATATGTCTATTTTATTGTAATAAAATGTTGGCGACTCACTCTTATATGAGTAGCCCCAACATTTGGGTATAGAGTTTAGGACCCTCCCAAGGTATGTGTACTCAGGAGGTGTTTCTTTATGGAAAGTCTATGACCTTTCGTTGTGGGGGAATAGAATCTGCTTCTATTATTTGATACCCATGTGAGCCATAAGCATTTTAATTTGTGCTTTCATTTCTTCATTGTCTTGCATTACTTTTTCATAGCTTTTTCATGCGCATTGTCTGCTTCTTACTTGCTCGTTATCTGCTTTCTACTTCAGCATTTTCAGCCCATAAGATACTTCGTCTTGTAAAATGTAGAGACGGAAGAAATTGGACCACCTTTGTAGTTGTTCGGGAATCACGCTGTCTCTCACTCAATCGAACGGTATGTCACACCTGCATTCATCATATGTTGCTACCGCCGCCAACGCTGACACCCTACGTTGAACATAGTAGTGTCTTCATTTGCGTAATTGAGCTACCCCAACGCAAAGAGCTTTATTGCCTCGCACCAACGCCTGCCATCACTTGGTGATTTTTGGGCGGATCGTGAAGCTATCGGGTTCATCGCCGCTAATGCTGCTGCATGAGCACCTCGCTTTCGTTCACTTTGACGTCACAGTGTTGCGTAGCCATGCGTTTAATTGGCCTCACTGTCGCTGCATCAGATTCAGTATACACCCAGGTGCCATGTTGCTGATAGTATTGCCACCGTTGCTTTAAGCCATTTTCTGTCACGTTACAGGCGCTTTCCTTTTATATTCACTCAGAATAATTGTAACGCCTTCTGATTAACAACAGAAGTCACTGTATTTTGAAGATCGCGTTTATAGTTATATACTAAATGACTTTCATCATCTACAGGCTGAGATGTATATACAGTTCCATTACCAGTAGTCATAGCAGTACGTGCATATACTGTCTCATTCCATGTCTTCAGTAATACAGTGCATCACTACTTACACACTCAGTTCCATAGAATGTACCTTTTGCCTCCAATGGTTGTATCAGAATAGGAAATTGGTTTTACCATTCTCTATCCAATTGATACTTAGGGTGTACCATCAGCATTTTTAGCTGGAATTGCAAGATTATCTCAATGCCGGGTTTTAGCTCGCCTTTTTCATTACGTTCATATCTCCTGAGCATTCTTCATAAGAAGTCGCACGTCAGCCATCTTAACATCTTTCGCCAATTTCACAGTCATCGTATTGGTTTACCATCCTTTCGCTGGCGCTAACACAACTCCAATGTTGTTATCTGTCAATTTTAGCAGTGATCCGCACCACCTGATAGCCAATGTATCGTCTGAGCTGCAACTTACAGCTTTTACGTCTCTACCATCTTTTGTATCTCGCAGTGACACGCGACCTTTTTCAACATCGTTTTGCTAGTTTGCATCTACAACTTGTTTAATGCGGGCCAGCAGCTAAACTCTGTTGCATCTGCTTTGCCTGCAACAGCTTTTTCTACAGCGCCTACACGCTCATATCTGTAGTGGCAACCGATCACCAGTGATAGCATCGTGAACCCAGCTCTCGATCTCACCAGCTGCGATATATTTGATAACTTCCTGTTGGAGCAAGCTGTAGAAACCATTTCAATCTGGACCGACTGTAACTTGAGCCTGGAGTTGTTACTACTTGAGCACCATCTTTTGTTACCATCATCTTTTGACATCATCCGCTTTATAGTGTACTTGCCGTCATTTGCTTTTACTAAACGGCTCGGGTTTTGCTTCATCTGTGTAACCACTCGTACCAGCTTCATGTCGTCATGGCACGCACTCACTTTGTTACAAGGTTCCTCACCTATTCGCCATCTTTACCAGTCGGACTCCAAGCTGCACCAGCTGTACCAGCTGCAGCCGTACCATCTTGACTCCACACCAGACGGTATCTCATCACGACCCATCAGATGCCGTATTACCGCTCTAGCAGCACGATCTAAGAATTTGAACCAGCTTGAGCTTTGGTATCTAATCCAACCGTAATTGTACCCATTTTCAGCTGTAGTGATTTCACCAGCTGCACCAGCCACTTTCAACGCGCCCGTTTTCAAGCAGGTAATGTTAAGTGGTCCTGCACCTCTCACAGCAGCACCACATTTGTATCTGCCGCATATCGTAAATCAGCTTTTGCTTTTACACCCTTCCAAGTTGCTAGCATCATGGCATAGGACTGTGGTTAGCCAGCATCCCGCCATCTATCCGTTGGAGCCAGCGTACAGGTCACTTTACGATCCACCCAGTCAACAATACTCTTAGCTCCCATCCGCAAATAGGTTTCACTGTGATAACTCACTAATCACCATTTTTAATCACTAGGTCTGTTTTTACCATCACCAGCAATTTCTTTTCATACCTGTTGTTAGATTTTCAGCTAATTCTACATCAAATCCATCTTGTGCTGTGCATGGTTGCTCATCACATTGATGTTATTGGCCGACCTGGCATCACGTTTGAAAGTACCTGCACTCTTGATTTTCAAGCAGCTGTACGTAAGTTACGATGTATTCTACCAGCTGTTTTACTTCATCATTGCCATAGAAGTCTCAGTCCTTGATCGACAGTTGATTCTTTCGATGCCGTACAAGTCTGTTCATACATTCACTACGCCAAGTTTAGAAGATTCAGTAGCTGCCGCCATGCTACGCCGATCTCAAGAAGCGTAGGGTTTTTGCAATCTCTGCACCTTGCGCGCATCGGGTAGCTTTCACCTTCTCAATGGATGATGCCACACTGTTGAACGCAGTCGCTGTTGTCGTTGTACCATCTGCTTCATTTAAACGAGCGTGTGGTGCTGCGACTTCAGTAGCACCATCCAGTCGTTACCTGTAGCATCTACTTCGCCAGCTAAGTGCACCATTTCACCATCGTTAGCTTTCACAAGCACGCTTCACCGTTTCTCATCTGTGTACACCACTGTTCCAGCTTCCGCCGTTAGCGCAATGCATCTCACTTTTTGTAGTTGAGCTTTCACCGCTAGGCCATCTTCTTTTGTTAGTATATCTTTGCCCATACCGGCATTTATCGTCATACCAGATTTGCCATCACGGCCGTCGATACCGTTAGGCACCATCAGCGCCTACCGCTTTAGCACTGCTGACTCTCGCTGCAAATGTAGCTTTGTAGCTTTGAGACAACTCGCGCTGTCAGGGCAATGAACTTTATCAGCATCTTCTGTACCCACCAGTAACCCCAAGACCTTCTCCAGCTTCTACCTTAGTATCGATAGCATCCACTGTGTATGTTGTCACATGGTCTGGTTGTAGCGTCTGTAACCTTCTACATTTTTACCAGCTGCTACTGACTGCGCCTGCCGCTAAATCTGACTTTATTTTCCCTTCAGTACTCAGCGTTTACCCAGGTTCTCATCTCGCTTTTTCAGCTAATTTAGTGTATATAATCGACCACCGCTGATTGCATCTGCAGAGCCGTCTGCAATGTTACCAGCTGCGATATTGCTTTTAACTTAGTTGTACCCACCAGTTGTTGCACCATCTTGCTCACTAAACGAGCTTGTGGTGCTGCGACTCAGTAGCACCATCCAGTCGAGAGCCACTCCGTAGCATCTACTTTATCAGCTAAGCACCATTTGCCATCGTTAGCTTTTTACAACACGGTCATGCCGTTTTCATCTGTGTATGCACCACAGCACCAGCTTCGCCGTTACGAAGTGCGCTCACTTTGTAGTTAAGTCTTCTAACTGTTTAGGCCATCTTCTTCGCTGCTGTTTGCCTTTGCCACACCAGCGTTGTCGCCTGCACCCAGATTTCCACCATCCCGGCCATCCACCGCCAGTATCGCCAAGTTTTGTTGCATTATCAAGCACTTTACGAGTTGCTCGCATTCTGTCATCGTCAACGCACACGCTTACCGCCATCTGTCAGAAATAGTAATACCCAGTTTTTGCAGTTACGCTGCATCGGTTGTCGCTGCTTCCAGCGCCAGTGGCACCTACTGAAACCAGTACCAGATTTGGTAGTGTAAACCAGTTGTTACCGCCACTGTTTTAGCCTCTTCCGCATCTCGCTTTTGTAGCCGCCAGCATTACCAGCTGCTGTTTGGTTGACCCGCTTTAATCTGCTTCGTCTACGCAGAACTTATTCTGCTGCGATCTGATGACATCAGGTGCTCTTGTACGATTTGTTACACTTTAGATCCACCGAAGTTATACGCCACCTCTAGCGCCATCTGCAATCGCAGGTTTTACTGTGACGGCGGCATTATCACCATTTTTAATCACCAGGCATTTGTGCCATTACCAGAGATACCTTCATGTTTGCTCAACGTATCTGGCGCACCGCACCACTAAAACCATTCGCATCAGCTGTTGGATCTTTTTCTACGCGGATGTTAACGCCTCGCTGCCGCTGCATCAGTTGCCGGTGGAAGTTCACGCACTTGTATAGCAACCAGTACCCAGCCGCACGTAAGTTTCACTGTCAGCATCATCGCCGTGAAAGTCACGGCTGTACCGCCAACTTTCTCACCGCATTGATACGGGTATCCAATTTTTCTTCAACCGACAGCGCCTACATTGTTAACAGAATCTTTTCCACTCGTTCCATCATCTTTTGTGATTTCGAAAAGTAGGACCCTGTTAATGTCAATTATTAGTAACTGCTGCATTGCCACCAAGAGCTGTTGCCAATTCTGTTTAGCAGTATGTACTGTCCACCATCTACATGCACTCTTTGGATTTATCAGCAATTTGTACCATTAGCAATGTTGGATAATTTCGTACCTGTTGCACCTTCTGCTGTTGTAGTAGATCCATCTGCTCACTAAACGAGCTTGTGGATTTGTCACTGGTTGTGCATTGTTCAAGACACGTTGCCGTCTTTATCTCACATTAGTAGCTGGATAGCTGATCGACCATCGTTAGCTTTTACAAACGGTTGCCGTTTTCATCTGTGTATACCACTGCACCAGCTTCGCACGTTACGTGTACATGCATCTCACTTTAGATGTTAAGTCTCACCATTTGGGCTTCATATCTTACCAGTCAAGCCTTTGTCACCTGCCACTGCAGTTGCATCAGTAGCTTTCTTTTACTAGTACCTGCTCATGGCCATCACGACCGTCAGCGCCAATGCTCCTACCGTATTCAAGCTACAGTCTACTTCGCCAATTTAGCTTTTGAAATCTGCAGACAATCCCACGTTGTAAGTACGAACTTTATCAGCATCTTCTGCACCACCAGCAACCCCAAGACCTTTCCTCCAGCTCTACCTTAGTGAATCGATGAGCATCCACTGTGTATGTTGTCACATGGTCTGTTGAAAGCGTCTGTAACCTTCACATTTAATACTTGAAGCAGCTACTTTTACAGCGCCCGCTGCCAAGTCTTTAACTCTTTATTTTCCTCGTATCATGGCTACACACGAGGTTCTTATCTGCTTCTTCTCAGCTAATTTAGTGAATAATTGGACGCTCTGTTGATTGCATTCCTGCAGAGCTGTCTGCAATGTTACCAGCTGCGATATTGCTTTAACTTAGTTGTACCACCAGTTGTTGTACCATCTGGGTTCACACTAAATGAGCTAGTGAGTTGCGACTTCAGTAGCTCCATCCAGTTTGTTACCCGTAGCACCTACTTTATCAGCTGAGCACTCATCGGCCATCGCTAGCTTTTTGACGCACACGTTTTGCCGCCTTTCATCTGTACACTACAGTACCAGCTTCTGGCCATTACGAAGTGCGTTCACTTTTGTAGCTAAGTTCCCTCACCGTTTAGGCCTACCTTTCCTGTTAAGCCGTCTTTGCCCATACCAGCGTTAATCGCCTGTACCAGCTTACCATCTCGGCCATCCACTGCTGCATCGCCAAGTTTTGCTGCAATATCAAGCACTTCTTTACGAGTTGCTTTCTATCCTCAAACCAATGTTAACAATACCGCCATCTCTGCGAAATAGCAATACCATTGCTTTTGCAGTTGCTGCATAATGTTGTCGCTGCTTTGCAGCGCCAGTGGCACCCCACTGTACCAGTACCTAGATTTGAAGTGTAAACCAGTTGCCACTGCCACATTGTTTTGGGCCTTCTTCCGATATCGCTTTGTAGCCGTTAGGGCATTACCAGCTAGCTGTTTGGTTGACTGCTTTTAATCGCTTCGTCTACGTGGAACTCGGTCGCTGCGACCAGGTATTTTGCACCAGGAAGCTCCTACATCGGCTAATTTAGATCCACCGAAGTTTACGCTCAGCCTTAGCGCTGTTAGTCTCGCACCAGGTTTTCACTGTGATTACGGCATTACTCACTTCATTTTTAATCACTAGGTCATTTGTGCCATTACCAGAGATACCTTTCATGTTTGCTTTTCAACGTATCCAAGCTACTCTCACTCACCAGACCGTTTGGCATTTGTAGCTGTATCTTTTCTACGCGGATGCTAACGCCCGCCGCTGCTGCATCGCCGCCGGTGTGAAGTTCGCTGCACCTTTACAGTTAACAGTACCCAATGCACGTGTTACTTGTTGTGCATCATCGCCTGTAAAAGTAATTGACCTTGTAAAGCATCTACATTGTAGCTTTATCTGCTTTCATCTCGAAAGCATTTTAAGTCATAGTTGTAATATCTGTTTCGTCAGCTAAGTCTACGAATTTCTGAAATCGCTTTTATCAGCAGCTTCTGCACCGTACCATCTTCTGTGTTTTACAGTCACAGTGCGCCATCGTCACCAACAGCATATGTGTCTGCTTTTGCATGGAATTCTGCAGTCGCTATCTACTTTACTATCTACAGCCGTTACATCTGCTCGCTAATTCAGTATGTAATTGACCACCATTGGATTGCATCTTTTAGAGCCATCTTTGAGCCTCTACCATCTGCAACAAGCTGCTTAGATCTAGTCGCAGTTGTAGTGATCCAAGTTGTTCACTCAAACGAGCTTGGTGGTGCTGCGACTTCAGTAGCACCATCCAGTTTGTTACCTGTAGCATCTACTTTGTCAAGCTGGCACCACTTTGCCACGCTAGCTTTTTACAACACGTTTACCATTTCTCAACTGTGCACACCACTGTTCCAGCTTCGCCGTTACGTAATGCATTCACTTTTGTAGTTGGGTCTCACCGTTTAGGGCCATCTTCTTTGTTGCTTCATCTTGCCCATACCGGCATTATCGCCTGTACCAGGTTTACCATCACGACACATCGTTAGCACCGCTGAAACCATCAGCACCGCTTTGTAGCAATCCTTTCAGCCTACTTTTGCCAATGTATCTTGTGTCGCTTTGAGCACAATCCCACTGTGTAGTTGACGTGTATTCTGTCGCCATGTATCTTGCACTGTAATCGCCACCTGCAGCTTCTAAGTCTCCAGCAACAACTTTTGTATCAATTGCATCCACTGTGTATGTTGTCACATGGTCTGTTGTAGCGTCTGTAACCTCTCATATTTTACCAGCAGCTACTTTACAGCGCCTGCTGCCAAGTCTTTAACTTTATTTTCCTTCAGCATCAAGGTTACTTCCAGGGACCTATCTGCTTTTTCAGCTCATTCTAGTGGACAATTGACCACCGCTGATTGCATCTGTAGAGCCAAGTCTCGCACGTTACCAGCCGCGTGATATTGCTTAACTTAGTTGTACACCAGTTGTTGTACCCATCTGGGTTCACTAAACGAGCTTGTCAGGTGCGTTGCGACTTCAGTAGCACCGTCCAGTTTGTTACCTGTAGCATCTACTTTGCCAGCTGGGTACTCATTTTACTCATCGTTAGCCACAACATCGCTTTGCCGTTTCTCATCTAGGCACACTACAGTACCAGCTTCGCCGCATGGCGTAACGCATTCACTTTTTGTAGTTAAGTCTTACCGTTTAGGCCATCTTTACCAGTTGCCATGATCACCAGCATTGCCGTCCACACTCTCTCTTGCCATTAGCTGCTTTTGCACCATCTCGGCTATCCACTCGCTGTATCGCCAAGTTTTGGCATGGCATTATCACACCCTCTCACGAGTTGTCTCATCTAAACCGATGTTACCAATACCGCCATCTTCTGTGGAAATAGCAATACCAGTTTTCTGCAGTTGCTGCACTGGTTGTCGCTGCCTCAGCGCCAGTGGCATTGATCGTCCAGTACCAGATTTGAAGTGTAAAACCAGTTGTCACTGCTATTGTTTTAGCCTCTTCCGCATTCGTCTTTGTAGCCTCAAGTTAGCATCACAGCTGCCGTTTGGTTGACTGCTTTAATCGCTTCGTCTTACGTAGAACTTATTCGCTGTATCCAGTAGTTTGCACCAGGTGCCTTGCACATTTGTTAATTTAGGAACCACCAGTCTACGCCACCTTTTAGCAGTTCATTTGCACCATTGTGTTTTACTCAGATAACTGCATTGTCACCATTTTTAATTGTCAATGGATCCGTGCCATTACCAGAGATACCTTTCATGTTTGTCAACGCATCTGCCAAGCTTACAGTTGCTTCCGCTGTGGCTCGGAAGCTACTTGATTAGCTAATGCCTCGCTGCAGCCCCAGCCACTGCGTGTGAAGTTTGCCGCACCTTTACAGCTAACGCTTTCTCCTAGTTTACGAGTCGCATCTCGTTCCAGTATATCTGCACCGAAAGCAATCGCTTTCTCCGGCTAATTCATTCAATGCTGTTACATCAGCTCGCTAATTCACTGTGTAATTTGGCCACCGTTGATCGTATCTTTTAGAGCTCATCTGATTTCACCATCTGCACAAGTTGCTTTAATTTAGTCGCAGTTGTAGTGATCCAGTTAGTTCACTTCAAACGAGCTGTGGTGCTGCGACTCAGTAGCACTCATCCAGTTTGTTACCCGTAGCATCTACTTTGTCAGCTCAGTACCACTCGCCATCGTTAGCTTTACAACACGTGCCTACCATTTTCATCTGTGTACACCACTCGTTCCAGCTTCGCCGTTACGTAATGCATTCACTTTTTGTAGTTAAGTCTTTACCGTTTAGGCCATCTTCTTTTGTTAAGCTCATCTTTGCTCCATACCGGCATTATCGCTCGTACCAGATTTGCCACTCACGGTCGTCGATACCAAAAGTTAGCACCATCAGCGCCTACTGCTTTAGCAATGTCGCTTGACTTCGCTACACGTAGCTTTGTAGTCTTTGGAGACAATCCCACGTGTAAAGCACGAACTTATCACTGCATCTTTCTGTACCACCAGTAACCCCAAGACCTTCTCCAGCTTTCTACCTTTTAGTAATCGATAGCATCCACTGTGCATGTTGTCACATGGTCTGTTGTAGCGTCTGTAACCTTCCACATTTTACCAGCTGCTACTTTACTGCGTCGCTGCCACAATCTTTAACTTTATTTTCCCTTCAGTATCAAGGTTGCGTCATTTTAGGTTTCCATTCTCCGCTTTTTCAGCCAATTTAGTGAATAATCGACTCACCGTTGATTTTGCATCTGTAGAGCTGTCGCAACGTTACCAGCCGCGATATTGCTGACTTTAGTTGTACCTGCTCACAGTTGTTGTACCATCTGGGTTCAGCAACGAGCTTGTGGTGGCACTGATCAGCAGTTCATCCTAGTTTGCTACCTGTAGCATCTCACGTTTATCACGCCACACCATTTGCCATCGTTAGCTTTTACAACATCGTTTGCTGCCTTTCATCTGTGCACACTACAGTACCAGCTTCGCCATTACGAAGTGCGTTCACTTTGTAGTTGCGCCCTACCGTTTAGGCCATCTTCTTTTGTTAAGCCGTTCTTTGCCCATACCAGCGTTATCGCCCTGTACCAGATTTTTACCTTTATCTCGGCCATCCACCGGCTGTATCGCCAAGTTTTGCTGCATTATCAAGCACTTTACGAGTTGCTTCCATCTAAACCAATCGTTGATCAATACCGCCATCTTCTGTGGAAATAGCACACCAGTTTTTGCAGTTGTTGCATTTGTTGTCGCTGCTTCAGCGCCAGGTGGCACTACTGTACCAGTACCAGATTTGAAGTGTAAACCAGTTGTTACCAAGCGCACGAGTTTTAGCCCTCTTCCGCATCTCGCTTTGTAGCCCAAGTTAGCATTACCAGCTGCCGTTTGGTTGACTCGCCGACCGCTTCTGTCTCACGTAGAACTGACTCGCAGCACCTGTATTTCCACTCAGGTGTCTGCCATTTGTTAATTTAGATCCACCGAAGTCTACGTCACCTTTTAGCGCCACCTGCACCAGGTTTTACTGTGATTAGCGGCATTATCACCATTTTTAATCACTAGGGTCATAGCGCCATTACCAGAGATACCTTTTCATGTTTGTCAACGTATCTCGCAATTTCACTCGCCAGACCGCTGTTTGCATTTGTAGTTGTATCTTTTTCTACGCGGATGTTAACGCCTCGCTGCTGCTGCATCAGCGTCGGTGCGGAAGTCTCGCTGCAGCTTTACAGTTAACTCTAGTGCACCCAATGTATGCGTTACATGTTGTTGCATCATCGCCTGTAAAAAGTACTGGACTTGTTTTTACGTATTCATTGTAGCTTTTCAGACCTGCTTTATCTCCCAAAGCATTGTTAATAGTTGTAATATCTGTTTTCGTAGCTGCTCACCAATTTTGAACGCTTTATCAGTAGCTTCTGCACCTGTACCATCTTCTCTGTTTTACAGATACAGTGCCATCGTCACCAACAGCATATGTGTCTGCTTGCATGGAATTCTGCAGTTTTAATCTACTTTCACTATTCCAAAAGCAGCAGCATCTGCTTTTTCGCTTAATCTCAGTATGTAATGGACCACTCATTGATTGCATCTTTAGAGCCATCTTTGATTTCACCATCTGCAACAAGCGTTGCTGAATTTAGTCGCAGTTGTAGTGGATCCAGTTGGTTCACTTAAACGAGCTTGTGGTGTTGCGACTTCAGTAGCACGTCCAGTTTGTTACCTGTGGAAGCACCTACTTTGTCAGCTAAGTACCATTTTGCCATCGTTAGGCTTTTTACAACACGTTTACCATTTTCATCTGTGTACACCATCATGGTTCCAGCTTTCGCCGTTGCCGTAACGCATTCACTTTTGTAGTTAAGTCTTTCACCGTTTAGGCCATACTCTCTTTGTTGTCATCTTAGCATCATACCGGCATTATCGCCCGTACCAGATTTGCCATCACGGCCGTCGATACTGGTGACAGCACCATCAGCGCCTCACTGCTTTAGCAATGGTCGCATGACTTCTCTTTGCCAATGTAGCTTTTGTAGCTTGGAGACAACCGCATGCTCAGGCATTGAACTTTATCAGTATCTTCTCTGTACCACCATGTAACTCCTCACGACCTTTCCCAGCTTCTACCTCAGTATCGATAGCATCCACCGTGTATGCTGTCACATGGTCTGTTGTAGCGTCTGTAACCTTCACATGCCACGCAGCTGCTACTTTACTGCGCCTGCTGCTAAATCTTTAACTTTATTTTCTTCAGTATCAAGGTTACCAGGTTCTCATCTGCTCAGCTAATTTAGTGAATAATTGACCACCGTTGATTGCATCTGTAGAGCCGTCTCCAATGTTACTTTCAGCTGCGATATTGTTTAACTTAGTTGTACCACCAGTTGCAGTACCATTCGGGTTCATCACTAAACGAGCTTGTGGTGTTGCGGAGACTTCAGTAGCACCGTCCAGTTTGTTACCTGTAGCATCTACTTTATCAGCTAAGCACCATCGCTATCGTTAGCTTTTACAACACGTTTTGCTGTTTTCATCTGTGTACACTATAGTACCAGCTTCTGCCGTGTTACGCGAAGTGCGTTCACTTTGTAGTTGAGTCTTTACCGTTTAGGGCCATCTTCTTTGTTGAGCCGTCTTTCGCCCATACCAGCGTTATCGCCTCGTACCAGATTTTACCATCTCGGCCATCCACCGCTGAATCGCCAAGTTTTGCTGCATTATCAAGCACTTTACGAGTTGCTCATCTCAAACCAATGTTAACACACCGCCATCTTCTGTGGAACAGCAATTGCAGTTTTGCAGTTGCTGCATTTGTTGTCGCTGCTTCAGCGCCAGTGGCATTGATTGTACCAGTACCAGATTTGACGTGTAAAACCAGTTGTTACCGCCACTGTTTTTAGCCTCCCTTCCGCATTCGCTTTGTAGCCCAAGTTAGCATTACCAGCTGCCGTTTGCTGACCGCTTTAATCGCTTCGTCTCACGCAGAACTTATTCGCTGCATCTGTATTTCTTGCAAAATTCAGGTGCTCCTACATTTGTTAATTTAGATCCCACTGCAGTTTATCGCCGCCTTAGCGCCATATCTGCACCAGGTTTTACTTCGTGATTACGGCATTATCACCATTTTTAATCACTAGGTCATTTGTGCCATTACCAGAGATACCTTTTCATGTTTGTCAACGTATTCAAGTAATTTCACTACTTGTGACCGTTTGCATTTGTAGTCGCATCTTTTCTACGCGGATGTTAACGCCTGCTGCTGTTGCACTCAGTTGCCGGTGTGAAGTTCGCTGCACCTTTTGCTAGCTAACCCGCAGTACACGCACGTGTTACTTGTTGTGCATCATCGCTCGAGAGCTAATTTGGACTGGTTTTTAAAGTATCTTACTGTAGCTTTATCTGCTTTATCTCCTAAAGCATTGTTAATAGTCGTAATATCTGGTTTTCGTAGCTGCTTCACCACTATGAACGCTTTATCAGTAGCCTCTGCATCGTACCATCTCTCTTGTTTTACGAGTCACAGTGCCATCGTTACCAACAGCATATGTATCTGCTGCATGGAATTCTCGCAGTTTTATCTCACTTTACTATCTAAAAGCTGTTAGCATCAGCTCGCTAATTCACCGTGTAATTGACTACCTGCTGATAGCATCCGTAGAACCAGCTTTGATCCTCACCATCTGCGAGATTGCTTTAACTTTCAGTTGTACCACCAGTTGTTGTGCCATCTGGATTCACTAAACGAGCTTGTGGGTTTGTCACTGGTTGTGCACGATTCAAGACACTGTACGTCTCGTCTACATTGAGTAGCTGGACAGTATTGACCATCATTAGCTTTTGCCAAACGGTTGCCTTTGGTCATCTCCAGTACACTTACTGTACCAGTTTCGCCGTTACGAAGTGCATTCACTTTAGACGTTAAGTCTTTACCATTTGAGCCATCTCTACCAGTCAAGCCTCCTTGTCACCGCCACTGCAGTTGCATCAGTAGCTTCTTTACCAGTACCTCGCTTGGCCATCACGACCGTCAGCGCCAATCGTTCCCTACTGTATTAGCTAAGTCATCTCACTTTCGCTGACTTTAGCTTTTGTATCTGCAGCAGACAATCCCACTGTATAGTTACGTGAGCCTGTCGCTGCCATGCACTGTATCGTGCCAATTCGTAGCTTCGAGCCTTCTCCAGCAACAACTCTGTACTGAGCAGCATCCATCGTGTAAGGTTGTGACATGGTCTGTTGTAGCGTCTGCAACCTTCACATTTTTACTGCAGCTACTTTTACAGCGCCTGCTGCCAGATCTTTCAACCTTTGTTTTCTCCATCAGTGCTTAGGGTTATCTCAGGCCTGTATTCACTTAAGCCAGCCAACGCTGCATGTAATTGACCACCATCGATAGCGTCTCTGGAGTTTTCGCCAATCGTGCCGTCTGCACGTTGCTTAACTTAGTCGCCGTCGTGGTAGAAACTGTTGGGCTTTACTAAACGAGCTTGTGGGTTTGTCACTCATTGCGCATTGTCAAGACATTGCCGTCTTTATCTACATTAGTAGCTGGATAGTATTGACCATCATTAGCTTCTTGCCAAACGGTTGCCGTTTTCATCTGTGTGCTACCCACTGTTCCAGCTTCTGCCGTTACGCACGCATTGACTTTAGATGCTAAACTCTTTACCATTCAAGCCATCTTGCCAGTCAGACCTTTATCCCCGCGTTGCAATCAGCTGCTTGTGGATTCATTTACCCGCACCTGCTCGGCCGTCACGGCCGTCAGCACCAGTCAGCACTCTCACTGTGGCAGCAATTGTATCCACTTATGTTCAGCTTTTGTTTTCGCATCACCAGACAAAACCAATAATCACTCTGCCAATATCGCCAGCCACGATTTCTATACCAGCTTTTAGTAGCTTCCGCAGTATTAGTTGTGCTATCTCCTTTAACAAAGTTCAAACCAGTTGTTACTGCTACTGCTTTTAGCTTTCTCCACCATTGTAGCTTTCAGGAACCCAAGCGTTACTACTACCAGCCGCCGTTTGGCTGACTGCTCTAATTGCTTTGCATCTACATAGTTTTATTATTGGCTGCATCTGCACCAGTACCAGTGCCCTTGCTACTGGTTAATTTAGAACCACCGGTTCACGTCACCTTTAGCACCAGCCGTACCAGGTTTTCACTGTGATTACGGCATTGTCACCATTTCTTGATCATCAGGTCATTTTGTGCCATTACCAGAACACCTTTCTATGTTCGTCAAAGCATCTCGCTAAGCTTTCACTGTTAAGCCCGCTGCAGGATCGGAAGCTCACTTGATGTTAATGCCCGCCGTAGCCCCAGCCTGCTGCTGTGAAGTTTGCCGCACCTTTTACGGCCAATGTAGTGACCTAATTTTACGAGTTGCATCAGTTCCAGTATCTGCAATCGAAAGTGCTGCTTTCTCCGCTAACTCATTCAATGCTGTTGCGATCTGCTTTTTCGCTAATCACTGTGTACATTGGCCACCGTCGATTGCATCTTTAGGAACCATCTGCAATGTTACCATCTGCGATATTGCTGAATTTAGTCGCAGTCGTAGTGGATCCGGTTGGGTTCATCTAAACGAGCTTGGTGGTGTTGCGACTTTCAGTAGCACCATCCAGCGTTTGTTACCCAGGCATCTACTTTGTCAGCTAAGTACCACTTTATACCATCGTTAGCTTTTACAACACGTTTACCGCTTCTCATCTGTGTACACCACTGTTCCAGCTTCGCCGTTACGTAATGCATTCACTTTAGTAGTCAGTCTTTACCGTTTAGGCCATCTTCTTTGCGTGCTCATCTTTTGCCCATACCGGCATTATCGCCTTCCGTACCAGATTTAAGCCATCACGGCTGTCGATACCAGTTAGCACCATCAGCGCCTACTGCTTTAGCAGCAATGTCGCCGACTTTCGCCACGTAGCTTTTGTAGCTTTGAGACAATCCTTACGTTGTAAGTACGAACTCTCATCAGTACTCTTCTTGTACCAGCCAGTAACCTCAAGACCTTCTCCAGCTTCTCTACCTTAGTATCGATAGCATCCACGTGTACGTAGCAGACATGGTCTGTTGTAGCGTCTGTAACTCTTCGACATTTTTACCAGCAGCTACTTTAAAGCAGCCTCTGCTGCTAAGTCTTTTACTTTCTCCTGCTGTGTTTAGGATTACTTAAGCTTTTGTTCGCAGCGTTGCCAACTTGTGTATCAGACAGGGATTTTGCTCGCCGCATTGTCGATAGCACTACGAGTTGCTTCATCTAAAACCGATGTTCACAACGCCATTAGCCTCTGTAGAGATAGCAATACCTGTTTTGGAGTTGCCGTACGAATGTTGCTGCACTAGCACAGTAGCACTCTTACTGCACCCGCGCCAGGTTTGAACATGTTAACCCTGCACACAACTGCGACTTGTTTAGCATTTTTCCTCCGCTTTGTCAGCTCAAATTAGACACTGTGCTCAATTTGAGTATCTACACAGGATTTGTCTCGTTTTACTCTGCTAATGTCGTATTGATGTTTGGTAATATCGCCTTTTGTAGCAAGACCCTTTAATCTTTGAAACCCTTTGCTAGTTATTTTGCGCACCACTCAAGGTCTTCTTTGAATTAAGGGAAACTTCACCATTATTTCCTACAGTATAGTCTCCTCGCTTTACATGACAGTTCTGCTGTTGTATCTAATTTAGCTGCAAGATCGCCCACATTAGCTTTGTTTGCCAGATCAGATGCATCTGCTTTTCAGCTTAGTCGAGAGTGTAATTGGATCACCATTGATCGCATCTTAGAGGTAGCATTGATCCCACCGTCTGCTACATTAAGCAACCTTCTTACCTTCATCATCAAGGCCAGTGAAAGAAAGTGTTGGTCCTTGTAGTCATGCCTCTCCAGCAGCATCAGATGCATAGGAAGCTACTCATTAACAGCGTAATTCTTTAGTAGCCAAACCAACCAAAACTCGACCATGGAGTTTACATGAGTACCGATATTGTCGGAATCAAAACGGAGCAGATCCAGGTTCCGGTCCAAGGTCTTGCGATCCATTAACACCCGCCCCTGTAATATTCACTTGTTTGTTAGAAGATGTTGGTGTAAACACGCCTTCTGTGCCATTATTTCCGCCAGCATCGGCTTTGAAACTTGTCACAGGAATATTATTAATCGCCGTATTTACAACGCCAGCTGTGACCAATTTATTCGCATCAATACCTGTACCAGTACAGTGCCTGCATAAGTTTAGGTGTAATTGTAACAGCACCGTTAGCAGTAGACACACTTAATGCGTTTGTATTACCACTTGATACAGATTGAATACCTGTAGCATTAACTGTCACAACGCCATTCGCATTGTCGATGCTTACATTGTTGCCTGCTTTTAATGTTACTTTACCATTTGTGAATCTGGCGTTAGGCATCAGTCGCTGCTGCAGTACCGCTTTGCGTTTTCAATCCTGCTATGCAGCTGCCTTCAACTGTTTTACATTGATCTGCATCGTTATCGTTAACACCGCCGGCAACATTTAAAATACGACGATATTTACTCGATTGACCAACGGATACAACGCCAAAGCCTTGGATCATCGCTACTTTCACCACTGAAAGCCGCCGTCGTTTTTGTAGCTGTATCATCAGCATCGACTCTAGAATTTAATCCCAATGCCACAGAGCATTTAGCACCCGTTACCTTAGCACCAGCACCAATCGACTCACAGAGGATTCCAGAATCCTTGATAGCATCTCGCATTCGTTGTACTCACGCAATACTTTTGCATTTACCGCTCAATAGCAATAGCGGCACTGTTGTCACATAAGAACGAGTTACCAAAGGCAACACCCTTCTGCTGCAAAAGCCATTATAGAGATAGTTCTTAGTAGGACTCATTCTGCCGCTGCGGATTCGTAATGCCTTTCTGCTGTGGTACATCCAGTAATTTCTGCATCACGACCTGAGGCTACAGATGATCTCGCCATAGGCTCCAGCACGGTACCGATAGCTACCGCATCATTACCTGCTACGGCTTCACTTTTTGGCTCGCAGCACTGTTTGAACCGATAGCCACGCTATTAGAGCCCGTTGCTTGACCCTCGTTACCTATACCTACAGCAGAACGCGCTGTCCACCACACAGTGACATTAGCACCGATGTACCCGCAGGATAGTTGCGCTGAAGTAATGACATCACGACCAATCGCTGCTGCCCACTACCACTTGCTTGTGTATAGGAACCAACCGCCAGTGCCCCTGCACCTGTGAGACTCCGCCGTCATTGGGCATTGACTCACATCAGCTCACACACCAATGACAGTTCGATTTGCTGAGTCCGTTGAAGTGCACGGAATACTACTTGAGCCACTGCTTCAGCCGTTTTCACAGTGCATCGCATCATTACTCATTCGTACACACCACTGGCTACATTGATACGACGTTTTACAGAACTATTATTACCAACAGACACAACATCATACCTGGGCCGATTGATCTCATTAGTGAAAAGCGCTCTTGTTTTCTCTTTTGTATCATCTTGGACAACAGAAGAGTTCACAAACCCACGGCTACAGAATCATTGAGAGAACCTGTAACACTTGAAGCGTTAGAACTCCACTATTGCGCCTGTCGCTTGCACCGCCTTATCCTTACTCATTAGGATCCACACGCATAAGTACTCACCGGCACCAGGGCCAATCGCTACTGCATTGGTAGCCAGTCGTAACCTCGTAAGCCGCCTCAATGCGATAGAGCCAGTTCCATCTATTGCTGTATCATTTCGACCGGATAGCAATACCACTCGTTTACCGTACCTACTCATTGGTAACATTTACCAGTTGCAGCATCTACTGTTTTCACAACACGACGCATGCATTGCTGGGACCAGTCTCGCCAAGGAGTGGGCACCACTAACTCTAGCATTCGAGCCAAGGATAACGCATTCCAATAGTATGCCTTTTGGCATCCTTACCGATGCATCACACCAGTATTGCATCATTACCTTCAATTCTAAGCTTTGCATCAGCACTGATGGCTACACCGTGATCAACGTTTGCATACGCATTAGGGCCCAGAGCTACCGATGACCATTTGCATAAGCACACACACCTAGTGCCAATGTCTATCGTACCTGCGTTGTATCAATATCGAAATTGGATTTTGATTTTAACAACAGCATTGCTACTGTACTGCACGGATCAATGATATCTGCAATCTGTAGCAGATTTATTCGCTGCCTCTGCAAAGGAGAAAGTGGAAATGAGCAGATTATTCAATGTCCAGTCACGTAGCTGGTGTGCTACTGAAACAGCATCTGTGTCCAATGCACCTGGCGCCGTTGACAATACGACGAAGACCACGCACCCTTTTTGCCCCAGACTTACTCTCAATCCAACCAGCCCACAGAGTTGCTATACGGCTGCTGTACAATCTAGTTTTATCTAATCATCACCCAAAGTAGACCCTCGTGGTAAGTATGGTTTAACATCAAGACCATGCTTGTTAGTAGCCGAAAGAGTCGCATCAGCACTAGCTTTTCTGACTGGGCTAGCCTCACTACCGCACATGAGTTGCAGAATTGGCACGCAGGGCCACAGAGTTCTCATTCGTAGCAGCGCTCAAACGATCCTACGCTGTAGCGGAGTCTGCTCTAACGATAGCATTTAATCACCTCAACGCAACGGCACTCGTCAGCATTATTTGTAATCGCTGCACTGGTACCGATAGCCGTACTTATTGCAGAATTTGCCCTCTACACTCAGCATTATAAACTCAATGCCATGGAGTTTAACGTCTCATTACTCATATTGGCACCACACCTAATGCTACGGAGTTACCCGCATTTTGCCTCGACACGAGCATTGGCACCACCACCGTGAGAACCGAGAACCTAATCTCGATACCACTCACCATTACGTCAGGATTAAGATCCGACGAGATTAGAATCGATCGTACCATAACCCATACCCAAGCTGGAAAGACACCATAACACGTACACCGGAAACCGATACCCGTAGCACTGCACCATATACCGCCACTTGCGTACCAATACCTATAGAGTTTTCTCCTTTACGTACCTGCGCACCCACACTAACAGCAATAGAGTCATTGCCGTTTTCACCAACATATGAAAGAGAACCGAGGCCGATACCACTCACCAGAGTTCTTTGCGATAGAGCCTGCCTCTGCGCACGATGTCCTGGATGCAGCCGAATAATCTGATGGCAATAGCATTGGTCACCACTTTTTAGATTTTGTACTTGTTGACAGTATTCGTTCCTCGCATCTGTTGTCGTTAAATATATGCCATTTTCCTTTCTCACAGTCACCTTAGTATCTCTTTGTAGGACCTTTCACTTCCTTACCTGAGGCACCCAGTACTCAACAACATTATGACGACCCGCAAAACCACCTTGTACTAAAATCAAGCTATTAACCTGCGTGATACGAAGAACCTATAGCCGCACGAGCTCGTATCTCATAGTCTGTCTTACGCCGTGCAATCATCAGTCGGAGTAGCACTATTTCGCATTTTCACACATCAGCCACCGCATTTTGAAATGCACCCAGGCCAGCTTCAGTGAAATACTGTTTCAACCGATTACGCACAGAGGCACGCAAAGCGTTATCGCATCAATACTGCAGTCGCCGCTGTATTATTGGTAATCGTCGCATCTGCATAGGTTTTGAAACCAAACGCCAAGGAACCATCACCTACAGCCTTCGCACCACAGCCATATGTGAGGCGGCACGCTACTTACTTGCTTTCGTGGCCGGCGACTCTACCGCTGGCGATTGCGTGCTGCAAAGGAAACGCGTTTGCTCACCGATGGCAACCGCACCTGTTGCATCCTCTGCTGTAAACGCACGAAGACCCATAGCTGTAGAACTCTTCTCCTAAGGCAAACGCCAAGGTACCACCGCTGTGTAGCACTGTCACTATGGCGATAGACGAGACCCTATTGCAATGGAACCTGTACCTCGCTGAAAGAGTTGCTAAGAAGATACGTTTGATCATCCGTTTGATGATACCCTTCTTGAATTTAGCCCAATCAAGAAGAGGGTCTGTACTCTTTTCTACTATTATTCGTTGAAATCCACCTTACATTCTTAAATAGTTTTTGCTCACATCACTAGCGCATCGCCATCACCATACACTCTTTAATCGTATCGATTGGCAAAGCATCCCCATATTTCGTGGAAATATCATCATTACCAATCGCTATCGATGAAGATCCCGATGCGAATACGTCATTACCAATTGCCGTAGCTTTGAATCCTGCCGCCAATGTATTGCTACCAAAAGCAGGCACCTCGACCAATTATATACATGCGCATTCTGACCGACTGCTGTAAACTCTCTCTCACTTTCATATGTTGTGCCATGACCAACAGCGTCTATACACCAATGATAATACAGATCCATCGGCTTCTATTTAATGCTCCTCTACCTCTTGTGTTCTTCATCGGCGCCAAAACAACAGAGTTATAGGCCCTGTTGCTAGCGCATCGTTTACAATTCCCTCAGGACCTGCGATACCAGTTCGCGGATCGATAACAAGATAACTTTGATATCCTTCTTTCGCTTGAACAACATCACCAACTAATACCGGTGCTACAAATCCAATACCACCAGTAATCAAGAACGCAATAACTGCCCCTTGCTGTACATCCCTGTCTTTAATACGCGTTTTAGAAAGCGCCCGCACTCTTTAAATTCAAAGCTTTTTCCCATAAACCTTATCCTTTCTGCTTTTACAAGCAAACTATTCATCACTACCCTACTCTATCGACACAGCACACTCCTTGGCACCGCTGCTATGTATGGTGTAATAGTAAACAACATGTATACACATAGATATGGATGATATATCACGATTACATATGTCTGAAATCACATGTATAAGCATCTCATAGTGTACTCAAATCCATCTCAAACTTCATTGCACAGTCATACTACATAATGTGAATGAAAATTTGCACATTCATGCTACGTAATTGCGTGACAGATTTAGTACGAGTCATGTATACTTCTGGACATCGATCACGATTTCGTGAATTGCCATCATTCTATGTTATTTTAAATCTTGGAAATAAATATACAAAAGAGTAGATTTTCGAACTCGACAAACTTGAAAACAATATGTATACATATCTTTATGCATACACATTCATTATATATGTATACTAGTTTGCTAGACTTTACACAACGCATACAGCCTACATTTACAAGGTAAATTAACCTCGTACTTCCATTTTGTACACAGATTGAATATAAATTGTTTTATGGTGTTATTTTACTACTTTAATTTTTATTCAATTAATTGTGTAGAAATCGCTTTCTATTACAGCAAAGAACTGCAGTAGTACATACAGGAGAAAAATTAGTATCTTATCCTTTTCTGAAAGAAATAACCGCAGGTATTTCAGCATCAAACTATGCGCTATACTAGGTATAGAAAAAGGAAGAGCCACTCACGTGTGCAGGCGTTAGGCTCATCTCAAAAAGTAGAAACTGAGATTGCCTAACGTTAAGGTGTATCAGACCTTATTCGTTAGGCTTTTTCATTAATTAGTTAAAACTAATCAATGAGTCGTACTATTAATTTTAGAAATTAAAATCATATATCAATTTTTCTCAAACTTTTCATAGTACCACACCTCTCCCTGTTAAGGAAGAGATGAGCCTAACAACACGTTAATGACTCTAATTTTTGATGAGTAAAGTAAATTTCATCTGCAATTGCTTCATGTAAACATACACTACCATGCCGAACAGCAAACCAAGTGAAACACAAGCTCTGTATAGAACAACAAGAAACATTGCCAATGGCTCACAAAGCATGCTATACTTAACTTACAACATAGGAAGAGCCATCAACGTGTGGCTTGGCGTTAGGCTCATCTCAAGAATTCAAAAGTGATAAGCCTAACGTAGAGGGTCTGGAACCTTATCGTTAGGTTTTCATTCTCTAATTAAAGAAATGAGTAAGATTCATGATCAATCTTAAAAGCTTTATCAAATCAAGGATACATTTTTCTGAAACTTTTCATAGAACCACCTCCTCCCACGACAGGAAGAGATGAGCCTAACAACACGTTAATGACTCTTACATTTTTATTATAGCATAATTTATTCGTACCTGTTTATATAAACTACACCATCCAAACAGCAACCAAGAAAAGTGCTACTAAGTTTCTGAAAAGGAAATACCGTCACAAACACCTCTCCCCTGAGAAACGCCGTTGTACGTAACACATCTTGTGGCGCCCCTAACTCACCCAACTCACATGAAATATAAAAGCCCGCACATGCTCCCGAACAAAGAACCCACCGCAGGATCAGTTTGAGAAGGAGTATATTACGGGCTTATTTACGCTACCCCAGACGATCGCCACAAGATTGCATATAGAGCAACAGAGACGTTTGACCCACAGGCCAGCAGTAATCGCAACAAGAAACGATAGTGACGCATCTGTCAAAAGCTACATGCCATACTTTACTACATAAACAAGCAGCAGCCATCAACGTGCGCAGGCGTCAGCTCTATCTCAAACTCGTGAAATATGAAATGCCCAACGTGTAGAGGGGTCCGAACCTCTTATCGTTAGCTTTTTCATTAATTGAAGGTTAACCAACCAATGAGCTCGCACTATTAAATTTTGGGGAATTGAAAACGAGATATCGATTTTCTCTAAACTTTTTCATAGTACCACCTCCTCCCATTAAGCGAAGAGATAAGTCTCAACAACACGTTAATGACTCTTTACAATTTTTATTATAGTCACAATCTATTCGCACTGTTTATATATAAACTTGTTACCATCTGAACAGCAAACAAGTAAAACACAAGTTTGAAAAGAATACTGTCACAAACACCCTTCCCCTGAGAGGAATGCAGTTAGTGTGGTAGCCTTGTGGCGATTCTCAAGTTGACTAAATTAAACAACACAAGAAGAGTCACGGTGTGCTCCTCCCTATGAGGAACGCAATTGTACGTAGCACATCTTGTGGCACCCCTTTACTGCCTCAAATTAAATAACGTAAAAAGACGTGATATGTCTCCGAGCAAAACATCATGAAGACCGTTTCATGAAAGGAATGTGTCACGCCTTTCTATTTAGTTAATCAAGATTGGCCACAAGACGTATTAGGGCAACCAGAGACGACCCACAGTCTACATATAACGTAACAAGAGAAGAGTTAAGATTACACAACAAATCTCAGTCATTATGAATCGACTTTGTCTCTATAAAGCATGTGCTTCATAATGTCATGAGTTTCTCCAAACGGATGAATCATCTCTAATGAGTGAAAATGGGTCAACATAGGTCCTGTTTTTGTATGCGCCCTCTTTGAGATTAAATTTGATTCGGACAACTTGTTGGCATCCTTAAGCGGTTAAGCGAGCAGCACTCATGTCAGGATATGCGTCTGCACTTTCTGTAAACTCTATAGATGACTTATTTGGTGTTTTGATTATTGCAACAAATTCACACACTTTTCTCTCGTCCCCTTTAGGTTAGATATATCTACCAATGGCTCACAGCAAACCTCCATACTTTCAAGCATGTCCTCTAAGTCGCCTCTAATTGCAGCTAATTGAATCTGTTTTTACCACAACATCAATTATCTTTAGGCTACTGCCAACTAGCATGTTCAGATGTCTATTCTAGTAAACAAGTCACGAGTAGAGTGATTTCTGACTAAAGATTCAGCCCTCCTATATTTTACAGGAATTTTCATAATCCCCGGATCGACAAATACATAATAAGGTTCATAAATTTCTGCAATCAGAGGTGTTGTATTCAAAAAGTAGTCAGCATGGATTATCATATTGACGAATGCTTCCCGTAAAGCAAACTGTTAAGTCCGCAGGATTCTTTCTCGATAGTAGTATCACCAAGTTCTCGAACCTCTATTTACAGATAACACAGAGTTTCTCACCACCAAACGATAGTAATTAAATAACTATATCAGGAAAATCTTAGATTACCCGACTCCACTCTCTAAAACTCCATCTTTGTGAATTCCCACGTTTATCATCAACATGATACGAAACCGAGCTGATACAGAGTTGTATTTACCAAAGAATAAATAGTCCGGCCACGGTCAAACCTGTCAAACCAGTATCCCTATTTTGCTTGTGAAAAACACGATATCTCTCTAAAAATTTCCTGGATTTATCCATTTCTGAGAAGCTTTGCTGCAGGATATCTCTAGCCAGTGTAGCTCTGTTAACTATTGATACTATCTATATCTCAAACCAGATAGTACTGGCACTAGTGAGTACATCATAATCTAATTCTCGTCAGATTGATTTCTTAAACTGAGCGTAATTGCTGGAGCATTCACTTGATGATCTCGTATGAATGTAGTCTGATATATGTATGAGTGAGATTATTATTAAGATAAACAGGCTTACCCTTAATGTTAGCCTCTTTATATGAAAATAATGATAGCTTTTATCTTCAATAACTCTTAGTCCTTATATCATCGTCTTTATAATATTTAAACTAACCCTAGATTCATCAGCCAATCGTGAACAGAAATCACTTATTATCTGCATCATTTACCCCAGTTAAAACTGGTATTTTTCGCCCTCAGAAATCTCAAAATTAAATATTATGTCTGTAGTATTAGTAGAATGCAGAGTATGACTTAAGCGCATGCCTTGGAAAGTCATTTTTAGCTTTCTTGTATTCAACTTGTAGAAGACTCTTTTAATGACACACACGCTTTCCTAGTAGTAGTTAATCTCCATAGTATTTTCCCTAGTGCTAAACAAATGTCAAAATAAATTCACCTCTGAATGGCTTTTATTATCACATCTCTTTATATATACATGTAAAAGCAACGCACCTTTAAAAAGGTTAAATAAATGTTAAACAAAGGGAGAACGTTTGTTATTATTTAGTATGGGCACATATTATGTTTACCACTATATATTAATAATGAACTATCAACGCGAACAGGTATCAGTGAATCTTCTAAGTTGTATTATAGCACATTTGTGTACTGTTTATATACACCAGTACCACACCATTTAGCAAACCAAGCGAAACACAAGTTTGTTAAAATGAAATGAATACACAGCACCTTCCTTCCTCTGAGGAACGCCGCTGTATCGTAGCACATCTTATGGCGCCCCAACTACCTAACTCACAGTAAACATAAAAGCCCGTAATGATACTCTGAACAAACCATACCGTAGGATCAGTCTGAGAAGAATATGTTACGGGTCACAGAGGAACACCGTTAGTGGTAGAAGCCTCGTGGCGCGCTTCTTTACTGACCGAATTATACAGCAGAGTAAGACCGCAAATGATACTCCGAAGAAACATCATGAAATGCCGTTTCTGAGGGGTGTATTGCGGTCCTTTTCACTCGAGGAACGCCGTTGCACGTAGTACACTTGTGGCAAACCCTACTCACTCACTCACACTAATATAAAAGCCTCGCAACATGTTCGAAACAAACCTGCGTAGGATTCTTCAGTCGAGAAGGAACATGCTACGGGCCGGCTTTATGCCAATTTAGACATTGCCACAAGATTACATTAGCAAATCAGAGACGACCCACAGGCTACATAACGTAACAGGAGACGACTTAGTTGGCTTTCCACTGCAGCAATCGCGCTAAAGGTCGATCGATATCGCTTACGGAGCAAACACGGCTATTATAGTTCGTGGATTGGTTTTGCCAAACCTTGACGATTGGTCCAACAGCAGTAGCGCGCTAGCAAAGCGTTGTACTAATTTGTAAACAGCTGTTCGCAAGTTTTGAAGTCAGGGAAAATCGAAGATATTAGCTTTACCAGCTACTTTGAGATCCGAGCTTTACGCCGTTCTGCTACGGATGGAACGATGGATGCTCCACTTTGCAATCACCATCGAATGCGAAGTCTCACGTTACGGCCTTTCAAGTCTCTACAGTCATACCACTAATTATCAACTTCTGGAGAAGATAGCTAAGATCCTTTTTGAGAAGAAGGACAAGAAGCGATACGCGAGGCTCTTTTGCATCTACCTGCTACGGAACGAGCTTCACCAACACTGACCAGTCGACATCGTGCTCACCGCTCAGATGTTGGGTTAGGGATAACGCCGCAATCGGAGAAGTGATTATTAGCGCCGTCAATGCCGTATTCTTTTTATCAGCGATTGTGCGTAATGGAGCCAATACAGATACAGTTTTCTTCAAACCAGCTTGTGTACCTACCACTTGGATAGCCATACATGCACGTCAAGCTTCATGTTGCCAGGGCTTGCGGACAGAACCTGCAACCATGCCGTCAGCCGCCTCAAACGCACCTAACATAGCACCGAAGAATAACGCATCGCCGTCATACTAGCGCGTGCTTTTCAGGTGCCATACCTTTTTCGCGCGCAATTCATGCAAATGTATCTACGATTTTGCTTTAATTCACTCACTAGCTAAATAGATCATTCTCAGCACCTTCCAAAGATACACCAGCCACTGTTGCTGCTGCTTGAATTTCGGTCTTCGCGCAACCAACCACAGGCACGCAGAAAAACCTTCTTTCAAAATCGCAGCTGCATGCTTCGATAACACGGTCATCATTCGAATTTCTGGCACATAATACCCAAGCCTTTCGCTTGCGTCTCTTTAAACTTTGAATTAAATCCATGGTATGTCCTCCTTTTAAGACCCATTTCGATATATCTACGATTTATTATACTATAACTAATTTTGATGTTCAAACCGCTTCATAGAAGTGCTGTTGAAAGTGGTACTATCCACTTTCATTCATACTATGGTGCTAACTGAAAGCTACGCTTCCATCCACCACATTGCCAACTCTTTTTCATAAGCACCTTCCATAAAAAGCCCTATGCTTCAGCTTTCCCATATACCGGGGAAGCCTACAACAAAGGGCACTATTTACTCACCAACACAATATCACAAAAATGCTAATCTGTAGCTAAAATTTTCACACTCTTTTAGGAACCTCTACAGTAACTTTACATAATATAACTATTTACTAAATTTTAGCCATTTCTATTATATTGTAGCTCGCCCCATGATAATTTACTAAACTGCTTTTGGTATAAACCCAAAATGCCGCAAGGCTTGAGTATAACCCATCGTCATGGCAGGAGGCTGTGACGTAGTCAGCTTTTCTTTCAGTGCATCCCGTCCGCGTTACCCATGGCAATATTCAGCCAATCTGGTCGGAACATGTGACAGGTCGCTGCAGCTGTCGCCGAATACGATAATTGTCTTGATAGGATGGCACCAAAGCCATCGATCATTTTCCGAACTCATATGTGGCTTTCGTCCATCGGTTCAAACAAAACACAGCCATCCCCATAGCGAATCAAATCCTTCGTCATGTGCACAATGCCCCGTCGTTGCTCCTCTTCTTCACTGATCAAAATGCGTAGACCTTTATAAAAGCAGTTCACATCCCTCAGGCACCAATTCAGTACTACCTGTGTTTTCACTTCCATATCCCACTGGTGCACATCCCAGTCAGTACACTTTCATAGGAGTACGGCGAAACTCATTTTGTGGGTCACACCCCAAGGCACATTGCTGTGCTTCGTCAAATAGTTGAGGTACTGCACACAGCGTTCCCGGTCCATGCCTTGCATCCATTGCACTTCATACTGTTCCGTAATACTATAGCATCAGCTGCGACAAAGTTCGGACGTCTTTTGCTTATCTTAGCAAAGCGCACGCATCGGCCTGTAAACGACCGGTAGCAAGCGCCACATGATGTCCCTTTATCCTGCAACATACCTGCTGAGTACTGCGCTGTCAGGAATCACCCCATCAGGCCACGCTAATGTATTATCGATATCAAAGATATTTTTGACTCACGCTGCCTCCTTACCGCAAATGCGTCTTCAACCTCAAATCCATTCACCAACTGGAAAGTGGCCTTCTGTCCACATTTGGATATTTCTCATGGTCTCACTTCACTGGCGAACATCACCAAGCGCAGCACGGCGTTTTCAGTGCTCACCATATAATTGTTGATACACGCGCGAGGTTCATCCGTCTCTGAATGTATGGTCAAATATCGATGACATAATATAACATGCCTTTTAAAATGATCGATATAAACCGGCCTACTACAATCTCTTGCATAGTCAGTATCCTTCTTCATAACTCTATCATATATATCCGTTAACTAAATCTCGTCCTATTCCATACAGCAAAGCAGATGTTACTTCGAAATCATAATCGTATATATCCATCCGCACATACTCATTGTTAATTTCTTTGATAGTAGTCCCTTTGGTGTACCTCGCACGCAATAGGCATTAAACCACCTATTCCTAAGAATCGGTGTAGCATGCCACCTCATGACCAAGATTATTGATAAAACAGAGGGTGATGACTCACCCTCTGACTGAATCGACAGTCGCTCCTGCTCATGGTAACGGGTTTTGTCTGTATCCCGACTCCATAGACACAGATTCACCTCTATATCTTTAGTATCTTATGCCTATCTTAGCCTGTTTAGAAATGACTGTCACTGATAGTCCTACTCACTTCTCCAAGCTCTTATGTGTTTCTGCTCACCGCACACCATACAAGATCATTCATGTAATAGCGAAGCTCTTCTGCTTTCACATATCTCGCATTAGTGTTTTACTGCAGTTGCAATGGCTGTGCCAATATATTCACCCGTTAACGGATTATCTTCACTTGAATGACTCTCCTCTACATTAGCTAAGATATCGTGGCGCAAATCTTTAACACATACCACGCATAGCCACCTTTTTCCGCTTTGTCATTTCTAGCTAACGCAGCCGCTTCTCTATTGCGGCTGAACGGACTCAGCACAGATTGTCCCTGCCAATTGTGAATGCGCTTAAAGAAGTGCAAACGTTTTGTTAGTTTCGCATCTAAAATGGATATGTGCACTTGGGCACATCATGACACAGTCGCTTTGTCTTGTCCTTTTCCTGCAAAGCTGTCAACAATTCTGTCCATTGTAATGCGATTGGTTGGTCAGATGATGTGACACTTACCGAAGTTTAGGAGTCACAGACTCACGACCTTTACACTATTAGATAATAGTTCTTCTAATGTCATGCCCTTGAATAGATGTATCTCGTCATGGCTGGCACCGGTTGCACTTCGTCAATAAGTACGCACCAATCTGTTAACAGCTTCTTCTGCTTTCTGGCATAATCGGTAATACATGGCAGTCCTTGCCACCTCCTTTACCTCCGATGGGTGCTGACGTGCAACATATCTTCATTCACTGCCATCTCGTGCCCACTGTAAGCATTAATGTGCTGTTGTCACAGTAGTCGTCTCCAAGACTGTATCTCCTATTATTTCTTTCTACCTCTACATTACGTATCGTACATAAACCGTCTTTTTATTATACCATATTTTGGTAACACACTCTGTCATTGTAGCTTTGTGCCCCTCTCATGTAAGATACATGTCAATATCTTCGATGATCAGCGTGAGCGCAGTTGTAGATAGCATCACGCTGCCATGCAGCAGATCCGACGATAGCCCTCATGCCACCACCATTATCGCGAGAGCCGTGCAGTCCCAGACATCCTATTCTCAACACATGATTCGAGCTGAAGTTTATTTGTTTCTTCGCTGTCGTCTGTTTCTGCGGTGCCACCAACAGGCCTTCAATAAGATGTAGTAAACGAAGTTCTTCGCCGTTAACAGTCAATGTACCTCTTGCTGCCTGCAAGCTCTCCATAGCTGCAACAATGTCCACCATGTGTGTCTTCACCTTGTCTCGAACACCGCTTTACAGTACTGTCCAACGCATCCTTGGACGAACAGTGCCACTGCACACATTCCTAGTCTCACAGCTGTTGCTATAACCATTTCACCGCTTCTTTCGCATGTGCATTGGTGTTTTGTTCAAGAACACTGTGATGTTCTGGCAGCACACGTTCGTACTTTGTCATCGTACCATCCCAGCTGGTGAGTTCCTGTTTAAAAGAACTCCTACACGGTTAGTCAACATGATTCCAATACTGTTAAGAAGTCTTGGTCTCACACCATGTTCTGCTAAAACGATGCCGGACGATCCGACATGGCACTCGTGTCTCTCTCATGACGTTTGTACTAAATCTATTATGTACTCATTACTGCCACGTGTCTCAGAATGTCAGACCCAATCTTCCTAAAGCTTGTACTGTTTCGGGTGCTGTTACTTGAATCACATACCCTACCGTTGGTGTGACCAAATGAGCAGGACTCTTTGATCAAAATAACTCCATCACCCAGTACTGGTGAAGCCAGACGTTGCCGTTGCTATATCAGCCTACAGCTGTTACTACCAGTTTCTTCACGTTTCTTATCTCCTATCTAATACACCTATTGTTTCTATACTATACACATATATCTCATTATGCAATAAGTATAGTTATGTATAACATTGAGATCCGATTCAATCACCTAGTAGGACCCGGTGAAAGCAAGCACTGTCACAGGTTCCTACGCATGCAGGACAATCTATCTATTGCTGATGTATTGAAAGTACTTCACACCATTGCGCTTTGTAATGCAGTTAATTTCATCTTTTTGCATTTTGGTTTTGCGCTCTAATGCAGATACTTTTGTCTTGTAATGTCAGTAAGACGCACTGATAGGGCCTTTGACGGAATGTCTTTCACCAGCAGTTCTTTCGCCAGCACGAGCGCCGAAACTCTCCAGCCTCACACCTGCATTCCGCCACTTCAATTCATCACCACGGCTACCAACAGATGCACCTGGCATGGAATAATGTGGACTCATTTTTATAATAGAGCAATACCCAATGCTAAGGCACCTTCTACCTTTGTATGTACCAATGCCTGCATGATTGTTGTAGGCTCTGAATGGATCATATTGTAAATGACGTAAGCCAGCCATGGAAGCTGCAGCCAGTGCGCCAAGTACGGTATCTATTTGACCACCCAAACCATTAACTTGGTATGCTAATACTAACTGCATTGGACACACTTTTCAACTGAGATACGTTAACCTCACCTGTATCTTTCACTCCTGTGCTAGGCATTTGCTAGTGACTTGACTGCCTGCAGAAATACCAGATTTCACCACTGATTTCCATTCACATCTACCATTGTTTTTCCTGTATTAGATCCACTGCGGAAGTGAGTCTCGAAGGATACTACTTTCGTAGGATCACCGTGACGTCACCAGTTTTGGATTGACTACTTTTTGCTGTTTCAGGTGTTACCACCAATCCTGTCAATCAATTTAGAGGTTGGACCTCGTTTTGCTGCATTCTCTACAGGTTTTTGGCACCTGTTTTTGGCTACCATTTTCTAAATCAGTAGCATTGTAGTATTTACCGCCAATCATAGTCAATGGGTTAACAGCTTTGTCAGTGCTTTCAGTTAGCACTGTTCAATGCATCCAAATCTTTAGCTAATTGAACAGACAGTTTACCATCTGCATTGAATACGCCGATATTACCAGTTGTAGTAGCATCTTTCGCTACTGGTTTACCAGTATCAGTACGGTTGCCACCAGTCAATTGTACGGTAGAGTTCAATGGTTTGCTGATAGATTCACCGTCATCACCTTGGAAACGGAGTCCATCATCCATAGTTGCAACGTCACGAAGTTTACCATCTAGTGTTCGTATTGATACGATCCATGGAGTTGACTCCGCACTGGAGATTTACCTCGCTGGTGTAACAACTGTTTTTACTATCTTTAGTTTCAACAGTCACGTCTGTTGGAGCATACCATTTGCCATCTTTTGCACGAACTGCCTCTTTTGGTGTGTCATTCAAATCAGCTGGAGCTTTTCCTGTAGAAATATCTACTTTAGAAGCATCTTTACCATCTTTATCAGTACCAGCATTATTCAATGTCAATGTACCTTTTGCTACCTTTGCTGTCGCAGATACACCATCTTTACCAGCTGCATCTTTTCACAGTCATAGCAATCATCTTTTGACAGGTACACCATCTTCGTTGGACCACCAGTTGTTACACTGTCGATGTTATGTCACGGTTTACATCTATTTTCACATATGTTGTGGTAATCGTAGCACCATCTTTATCTTCTGCTGCATCCACTGCCATAGATACTGCTGTATTAGCACCATTTACATATTTCACATTGTCATTAGGGTTAACCTTTTCAAAATGTTTTTGCCTGTACTGAAAAGCTTTCATCAGTGGAGCCACTACACATTCCAACCAGATTTTTCAATCGTGCAGCTACTGCATTACCATTTACGAAGAATTCCATCACTTTTTAACAGCATCTTTAGGTCTACTGGAATTTCTGTAGTAGTCGCTTTTGCTCTACAGGATCTTTTTCTAAACTCTAGCATCTTCACCACGAACAGCATGAGTTTCCAGCACCATCTTCTTAGTAACAATTACATCATTCGTAACTTTTACCGGCTTTTTAGCTCACAGTGATTTCCAAATGAGCACCATCTTTCAATGTTTTCACCCGTTACTTCCACACCATTTGTACATCTTTAAACTCTACTTTTATTCGCATTACGCACCTGGTCTGTGTAACTGTTATCTTTAGCGGATACTACGAAACCTAAGTTTTGTAAGTCGCCTACTGTCGCTGCGTTGTTAGGTTTAGAGTTTTCAAAATCAATCAAGACCTTTCACAACATTCGCTGGATTGTCACTGAGTAACCTCATCTTTGGTTTTCCATTAGTGCTACATCTGTTGCATTATACCATTTGCCATCGTTAGTAATACTTTGTTATTCATTGGAGCAAATGTATTTGCACCGTTTGCTACATTGCCCAATTGTGTTGGTGTTGTAGTTTGGTTGTTTGGTACTTCAGCTGTATTCTTAACATTTGGATTCACCAAGTTAGATTGTAATGGAGTGTCTGTTATGCTGATTGGCTCAATTATGTTCCATCTTTTGTTACTGGTTTACCTTCTGTATTTGTTGTGACAGCTGGTTTTAATCATCTGCGTGATAGGTTGACCTTGTTCGTTAAACTCGTAGAACTTGTTCCCAATTTAGATACTGGTTTTCCATCGCTGTTGTGTATGTGATTGTAATCCTGTTACATTGTATGTCATATCGCTTACAGTGCCTTTATCATTCGTTGTTACTACAGCTGTTGTATTGCCACCATTTACGAAGTTCACAGTGTCAAATGATTTTACGAAGTCTTTCGCTGCACCATTGTTTTGTATGTTCCACCCTGCATTCAATACGTCAGATATCTGTGGCTGCATTGTTACCAATGTAATTAGATTTGCTGCACCATCTGCTGTTTTAGGTTTGACAATTCAGCGTTTGCTTTGCTGCTGTTAACGGAGCTTTGTTGATGTTCGCTTGATCTGGAGCTTGCAACCACAGTGCCATCTGGGTTTGTAATTTCTGCGTTCCATCAGTACGTTCGGAATGTTGTTTTTCATATTTTCAATGTTGTTGGTGCATTTTCACCTTTGTGCCGTTAGGGGCTGTTCACAGATGTAACTACATCTGCACCTATGTACCTCTTGATCACCATCACCTTTCTTTCCATGTTTGGTGGAGTATGGCTGATCGTTCCATCTTCACGCTTAACTGATATACTTAGCGTACCATCTGCTTTTTGTATACACTCACCGGTAATGCATCAAGATTCACATCTGGTCTTCTACTTTCAGTAATAGTAGCACCATCTGCACCCAGTTTTTACCCTGTGACAACAGCTTTTCACCTTCCCTACGAATTTTACTTCGTTTGCGTTACGTACTGATCGAGTAGTTATTGCTTCGCAGATACTACCCATCCCATGTTTTGTAAATCGCCGACTGTCGCCGCATTGTTAGGGTTAGAGTTTGTGAAGTCGATTAAAACCAGATTTTTCAGTTAACTGGACTGCGTACTGGTTTTTGTTCTGCTGCATTATCAGCCGGTTTACCATTTGTTAAGTCACCTGCTTTTATACCATTTTGCCGTCGTTGCCTTTTTCAAGAATATCACCATTTGCATTTTTAGGCGCCAATGTGTAGCTACTGCTTTTGGTGCTATTCCATTATTTTCTTCTGCTGTTTAGTGCTCCATTAGGTTTTACATCTGTTGCATTGTACCATCACCATCATTAGCTAATTTTACTGCTGGTTTAGCATCTGCTGCTTCTGTACCATCAGCTGCTAGTGAGACAAATGTTTTCGCAATTGTTCGCTACATTACCCAATTGTGTTGGTGTTGTAGTTTGGTTGTTTGCTGCATCAGTTGTATTCTTAACATTTGATTTACCAAGTTAGATTGCAATGGCTTTTTCTGTTATATTGATTGGCTCAATTACATCATCCGCATCGTCAATGAAATCACCTGTTGCATTTTACCAACTGCTTTTACCAGCTGGTCCTACTGGTGTACCACTTTCATCAACTGTGTAGAACTTGTCACCTACTTTTAGATACTGGAGCATCCAGTTTGCTGTGTATGTCACAGGTAATCCTGTTATACAGTATGTTAGCATCAGCTTACAGTGCCTTTTTATCATTCGTTGTTACTACAGCTGTCGTATTGGCTCCATTCACAAAAGTTTACTGTATCAAATGGTTTTTACGAAGTCTTTCACTGCACCATTGTTTTGTAAAATTCCAACCTGCATTCAATACGTCAGATACTGTAGCTGCATTATTGCCAATGTAGTTAGGGTTTGCTACACCGTCTGCTGTTTTAGGGTTAGACAATTCAGCTGCTTTTTGCTGCTGTTAGCGGAGCTTTGTTGATGTTCGCTGATCTGGAGTTTTTGCAATTACAGTGCCATCTGGGTTTGTAATTTCTTGCGTTCCATCATTCACATTTGAATGTTATTTTTCACATTTTTCAATGCAGTTGGTCATTTTCACCTTGTGCCGTTAGGCCGTTCACAGATGTAACTACATCTGCACCTTGTACTTCTTGATCACCATCACCTTTTCCATTTGGGTATGGTAGTGTGATCGTTCCATCTTCACGCTTAACTGGATATACTTGCGTACCATCTGCTTTTTTGTATATACCACTGGTGTAACAGAGTTATTTGTGGCTACTTGATTATCTACACTTACAGTGATTGTACGCACACCATCATCTGCTGTTTTACCAGATACACACGCTGCACCAGTGCTCCTGAATTTCACTTCGTTAGCATTTTTTTACTACTTCAGAGTAAGGATTACCTAAATCACCAGTTTTCTTATCAGAGATACAATCCAACCCATATTACGAAGATCACACAGTAGCTGCAGTGTCATTAGATACATTCTCATTATCTAAAATTACGTAATACATTTTTTCATTGGTTCTGTATGGTTAGACAAGTTACTTGTAACATTTTTCAATGCTGTTGGCTTGTTGTGCTTGTTTTTATCTTTCGCTGGTGCTGGGTTTGTTAAAGCAGTTTTCAATGGTGTAGCAGCTGGATCGATTGGTTCGATAACATGGTCATCTTCATCCACTAATTTTTCCATCATCATTTGTTTTCACCGCTGGCTTTCCAGTATCACTGATAGTTCCCCTTGTCATTCACTTTGTAAAAACTTATCGCTCACTTTTGGATACAGGTTTTCCATCTGCATCAGTGTATGTCACAGGTAAACTTGTTACGTTGAAAGTCACATCGCTTTGTTGTGCCATCTGCTTTTTGTTGTAACGATAGCTGTTGTGTTCGCACCGTTCACAAAAGATTAACAGTGTCATATGGTTTTACAAAGTCACGAGCTTCCCATTATTTTTGTAAGTTCCAGCCTGCATTCAACACATCAGAAACTGTCGCTGCATTGTTACCAATGAAGTTAGGGTTCAATAATTTTTTATCTTCAAATACTGGAGCCCCATTTTCATCAACTTTTTGAGCATTTGTTGCTGGATCGATAACAGCACTTTTTCTGTTTTGATTGTTCCATCAGATTCAATTGATAACGTTGTGCCATATCAGCTACTTTCTGCCACTGTGTATGGAGCTGCGTTAGTAATTTCACCAACTTTTGTTTCTCCATCAACATCATTCACTTTACCTGGGATGTTGTCTTTTGGATCCACCACTTGTTTCAAGTTCGAACCTACATTTGCCAATGGGAATGGATTCGTAGTGCTGCCCTCTGTATTGTTCATAGATGCTTTAGTATCTGTCACCGGTTCAAGCCCTTTTATCTCGGTGATATTTAGCCCTTTAGGATTTGTAATCACTCCATCGGGACCTTTTTCACTGCCTTGTGGATATGGATTACCATCGATAACAACAGTGCCTGGTGGATAATATTTATCTCCTACTTTTACTGCATCTGCTGGATACAATTTACCATCAACTTCAGTCACATTGCTTCCTAAGTTGCTAGCCTCTTGTGCATCATAGAATTTACCATTGTCAAGTTTTGTTAATTTATTACCTTTGCTATCTGTATATACCACTGGAGTATGTGCAGCTTCTACCGTTTTTTGTTCATTCACATCGATAGTGATTGTACGGATACCATTTCCATCTGTTTCACCAGTCACTGTAGCTAAATTTTTACCTACAAAGTTAACTTGGTTTGCATTACGAACTTGGTCTGCGTAATTATTACCAGGTGCGCCTACAATCCAGCCCATGTTTTGTAGATCGCCTACAGTAGCTGCATTGTTAGGATTGAGATTAGCAAAGTTAATCAAACCACCGTTGGCAGTTTTATTTGTTAATGGATTGGAAATTGGTTGTGCATCTGCTTTAGGAGTGCCTTTTTTCATCCACTTTTGCCTGCTTCATACCATTTACCATCATTTGCTAACATAGCTGGTACCTTCAAAAAGCAGCTGCATCCGGTGTTGTATTACCTTGGTCATCTACTTTTGTAGCATCATACCATTTACCATCTTTTGCTTGTTTAATGGCGTTCCTATTGTAGAAATAGGGTTATATGTATTAGCGCCATTTGCCACATTACCAATGGTGTTGGTGTATTTACACCTGTATTAGGGTTTCCATTAGTAACATTTGGATTTACTAAGTTTGTATTAATTGTTGTTGTTAACACCAGCACGTGGAATCACTGTTTTTCTACCATCTGGTTGCTCAATGAAATCGATTTGATCAGATGGGTAGATGTTACCATTATCAGCAATAGTATATCCATTTATTGGATTACCATCCGCATTACGTTGAATATCTGGTGTACCATCTGCTTTCACAGGGAAGTATGTATTACCTACTTTTGTGACAGGTACTTGATTACCTTGTGCATCTGTCACCGTATTAGATACCGGTAAACCTGTTACATTCACTTGGATTTTGCTTGTTGTACCCTGTCTGTAGAACTTTACGATAGTTGTATTACCACCGTCTGCAAAATTCACAGTATCGTATGGTTTCACAAAATCTAAAGCTTTACCATTTGTTTCTAAATTCCAACCTGCATTTAATACATCGGATACAGTAGCTGCATTGCTTCCTTTATAGTTAGGTTTTGATTGCCCATCCGCTGTTTTTGGATTGACAATTCAGCTGCTTGTGCTGCTGTTAATGGAGCTCTATTGATATTGGATATCACCTGCATTTGGTTGTTCTTGACCATCAGGGTTAGTCACTGTTTTTGTCTCATCATTTACATTTGGCAATGTGTTTTTCACATTGTTCAATGTTTTTGGTGTGTTACTGTTCATAGAAGTAACAATATCTTCTCTTGGAACAGGTGTTAGCCGGTGTTGCTAACGCACCATTATTCACGATATTACCTGTTACAGGATCTTTTTGTTGTATCCGGTGGATAGTAGTTACCATCAATTTTTACGCTATTTTCTGGAACGTACCCTTTTTCTGTTCTGATTAGGGATGTTCCATCTGGACCTTTGAAGACAATTGCTTCTTCTGCCGTTTCCACAGTGATGGTACGGATACCATTTTTAGTTTCCCAGTTACAACTACACCATTTTTACCAATGAAGTCCACTTGGTTCGCATTACGAACTTGGTCTCAAAGTATCCATTCGTAGGAGCAGATACTACCCAACCCATATTACGTAAATCACCAATAGTGGCAACATTGTTTGGATCAGATTTACCGAAGTCAATCAAGCCTGCTGTCGGTGATGCTGCTGTAATACCAGGTACCACTGGTGTTGCCGTTGGATCTTTCAATTCTCCACGGTCTGATACTTTATCTTTTGGATACCATTTACCATTGTTCGCTAATACCACAGGTGTTTTCGCATCCGCCGCAGTCACTCCTGTCGCAGGAGATCCATCTGGATTTACCTTTGTCGCATCATAGTAATTGCCATCGTTCGCCAAGGCTAATTCTGTACCATTGGCATCACGCAAGTTATGCGTTACACCACCATTTGCTACATTGCCCAATTGTGTTGGCGTTGTATTCGTTGTATTTGGTGTTCCTGATGTATTTGTCACATTTGGATTTACCAAACTTGTTTTCAACGGATTTGTTGTAGTATCGATTGGTGGAATGATATTACCATCTTTATCAATTACATCGCCAGAACGCATTTTACCAACTGCTTTATTCCCAGTTGGTCCTACTGGTACACCATCTTCACTGACTGTATAGAACTTGTCACCCACTTTAGATACAGGTGCTCCTGTTTCAGTTGTGTATGTAATTGGCAATCCAGTTACATTATATCGAACTGTGCTTGTTTTACCATCTGGAGATACAGACACCACTGCGTTGGTATTCACACCATCAGCGAAATTCACTGTATCATATGGCTTCACAAAATCTTTCGCTACGTCGTTATTTTTGTAAATTCCAACCTGCATTCAGCACATCGTTCAAGTTGCTGCTTGGTTGCCTTCTTTATTGATTTCATCAAGAACTGGTTTTGTACCAGATGTCACATTGTTAGTTGGGAAATGATCTTTCAAGTTTGTAACAGCACCATCTTTCATAACTGTGTCGCCAGTTTGTACTGTGGTATACGTAGCTGTTGGATTTACATCGATACGGAATTTCCCCGTTTCTGGATTTGTAGTGAAAGTCGTATTATTGCCGCTTTCAAAAAGAGTTCGCGTAATTTGGTCTTTCACCCAAATATTAGTAACTGTATTTTTCATGGACAATGTGATATTACGTCCATTTTTGATTAATACTAACATTGTCACCCGCAATAAAAAGTTCATAGTTTCCCCGGATGCACTGCTGCTCTAGATTCACCTGTATGATTGCTCCTGTCGCATTAGGATCCACTGATGTAGCCACATTCCAGTGTGCTGCATTGATAGCATTTGCTACATCAGCTGCTGTTACCAACCCATTATTAGTTGCATCTGGTACAGTCACTTTACCTAATGTAGTACTACCTGCTGTAGAATCTACCGTTAAGTGTTGTTGTTTTTGGTGTTAATGTTAATTTTTATCACTTGCTGTTACTGTTAATAAATTTGTGTTGTCGCTCTCTACCGTTAGCGTTGATCGTATAAACGCACGTCGCCTGTACCAGCATTACCTTTGAATGCCAAGTTCACAGATTTTAATTGCGCTACGTTCACTGCATCTGTATTATTTGTACCCTGCTGCTACGCCTGTGATTTGACGAGTGAAAGCTGTATTGTTCAACGTACCGACCACAGAGACAGCACCTTGACCAGATGTTGAGGCATGATCTACATTGTCATGCAATTTCGCATACTTATTAACACGAGCAGTACCTTCTGCTTTCACCATCTACGCCGATACCAGAAATACCACTCAGCAACGGATGCTAGAGAACCAGTACCTAAGGCAACACCGCCTACTGTACTTACTGCTTTACTTTTGACCCACGTTAAGCCTGTGTCGCTGCTGTCCTACTTGCATTTTGACCAATAGCTACGCTGGCTACGCTTTCAGATTTAGCTTTAGAACCGATTGCAATTGCTTCTGCTGCTTTTGCCTCTGAAAAGTGCGCCCACTGCTGTACTATCTAAGGCAGTCGTCAGCACCAGCACCTACGGCTGTTGCATTAGCACCTGTCGCTTCTGTACTTGCTTTCGTACCTTCTTTGACAATCGTAGAACTGATCGCTACCGCACCTGTTTCAGATGCTTTTTGTGCCTGTACCGTAAGCAGTCGCACTTTCACCAGTAGCTGCTGCATTACTACCAGTAGCTAATGCATTCGTATTGGTAGCAGATGCACTTGGTCCGATGGCAATCGCATCTGTACCTGTAGCACCTTTATTTTGTCTATTTGGCTCTACTGTAGAGTTTACAGAGAAGTATTTTACGCCATCTGCAATGAACTTTTCAATAACAGCATTTACCTGAGAACCATTGATAGCGTCTGTAGAATCTTCTGCAATTCGACCAGCTGCTGCTGTTTTTCAATTGACGTTCTGCACCGGAAGAACCGAAGGATACTACGTCACCTTCAGAGGTATTTAAACCACCGGCCCATCTGAACGTATATACAGCATTGGGAGAATCACTAGATACCCATTTACCATCTTTATCATAGCTTGCATCTAATTGACGAGTACCTGTCAAGTCTGTAGTAGAACCTGTACCGATCGCTACTGCATTTTGTTTATCTGCAATGGCACCAGTACCTAATGCTAAGGAACCAATAGCAGCCGCACGGGAACTTGCCCCATAAGCAGACGCCAATCACCTTTGCTAAAGAATGTACACCTACGGACGTAGACGATGACCATTCTTATTCTCATCTCTATTATAATCTAATTCTGATGTATTCATTGTTTTGCCAGTCAATTCAGCATAGGCATCAGAAACTTTACCGCTTTTTCTCTCCGTAGATACATAGGTATATTTACGAGTTACATCTTGTCCATTGATGCGCTCTGTTACATTTTTTGTATAGGTCACACGAGAGCCATCTGCATCTTTTTCTTTCTGCATCATAGGTAGTCGCTTGGTCAGCGGCATTAGAAATATTGGCACCGCCGATCGCTAACAGAAGAATCGCCTTTGGCATTCGTAGATTGACCGATCGCAATAGCTCCTTGTTTACCGCTGGCTTTCGCTTTATACCCCATGGCAATATCGCCAAGTTCTGCCCAAGAAGCAGTACCTGCTGCTAAGGCATAGGCACCATTTGCTACAGAACCCATACCGATAGCTACCGCCGCTTCTGCATTTGGTTGTACTGTGATCCAGAACTGATAGCTGTCGCACTGAAGGCACCCATACGCACTACAGAGTTAGTACCAATGGCTACACCCAAAGCTGTCGAGAGTGGGCTTCCATACCGATAACTACGGAACCAGATTGACCATAATGTAGATTTATAGGCAGTTGGCATACCACGGCCTACTAGCTTGTTATATTGTCCCTCTACTGTATTTGTACTTTCCGTATAAGCTAAATTGTAATCATCTATTGTGCTTACGTTAGTTCTACGTACCGCATCGTCTGTTGCAACCTGATATTTATTGCCTCGCAACGCATCTGTATCATTACCACCTAAGGCAACTACGCCATCACCAGCTACTACTTGTCCACCAATCGCGATAGATTGGTCACCATGCACGGGCCTCTGCACCAACTGCAGTGGCTTCATTAACATGATTGCTACGATGAAATACCATATCATTGCTAATAATGCCTTGTTTTAATCGCTCTTTCGTGTTAGCCATCTCAGCGCCTTTACCACCGCCAATTTGATCTAAACCGAATCCGGCTTTCACTAATACTTCCGCATTATTATCAGCATTTGTATTATTATTTACTAATTTTCGATTGTTAGCTGGATCTGCATTCAGACCTGCACCAGCCTGATAACCAACCGCTGTTGACGCATTTAAACGAAACTCCGCATTTTGACCAAATGCTGTATATGCCCCACGACCCTATAACGACACCAGGGCGACTAGTATATCCTGATCCTTCGCTATATGCATCTCTACCAATGACAACAGCACCTTTCAGCATCATTATTTATTTTTGCATTGATCCCCATAGCAATGAGATCCACGACCTCTTGCTTGTGTATTAGAACCAATCGCAACTGTATTATCATGTTGAGCTGTACTTTGATAACCAAGTGCTACAGAGTTTGATCCAACAGCATTAGCCTCTGGTCCAACCGCTAGGGATCTAGTATTGTGCGCCGTACTCTTTCTACCAATTGCTGTGCTATCTCCCTGCTTTTTGCCCATGCACCATTTCCCTACCGCCAGCTATTTGCATTTTCAGCACCTGCTTCAAAACCGATGGCAATGGATTTATCCTTCTTTGTACCTGCTTTTGTACCCAATCGCAATCAGAGTCATCACCTTCTGTAGCAATCGCCTTTTGACCAACTGCTACAGAACCATTGTTTGTAGCTTTTTGCTTCTTTACCTAGTGCAACAGAATTAGTAGCTGTTGCCTCTGCTGAGTTACCGATTGCTACCGCACTATTTTTGTGTTGCTTTTGAGGCTCACCCACTGCTGTTGCATTCTCTTCTGATGCTTTTGCTTCGTTACCTACTGCTACAGTATCGTTTCTTTCTGCTTTTGATCTCGACCCAATGCTGTTGCATTATCACCTGTTGCACCAGCTTGGTTACCCATGGCTACAGCATTAATCGTTTCCTGCCACAGTAGAAGAAACCGATGGCTACAGAATAATTACCATTTGCTGTCGGACCTTTACCAATTGCCACAGAATCATTACCATTTGCTTTTTAGATTCTGCACCCCACGCCATTATACCATTTCCTGTGCCAAGGTCATTCAATGCCGCTTGTGCTACAGAACCTGTTAAAGATGTGACATCCAAAACAGCAGCCACTGTACCTGTTTGTACAACCGCTGCTTTTACTTTTATTACGACCTACTGCTTTGCAACTTGATACGACTCACATAGCAACCTCTTAGTCTTATTCCAAATTACCTTATATACATGATTCAAAACCCATATATACGTCTCCTTCTTTGTACTACTTGTACTGCTACCTCTGAATACTATCATTTCTATACATTTCACTTATCTTCTATGCAGTGCATCTATGTCGATAACTACAAATAAACCCTTGGTTTTCCAAAGGTGTGAAGTGGAAATCAATATTTACATTCGAACTAAAGATATTCCTTCTCTACTGAATAAGTGCATCTAATAGACAATATATTGTATCATTCTAGTTCAGTTTATTTCGATATTATTATACATGAATTTCTATACATTATCAATCTATTTACCCTCACCTTTCGGTTCCTATTTGATTTTATTGATAAATTACTGCCCTATACAAAAAGCAAATAAATTCTTCATACTTTCTTCATCAATGCATATACACTTTTTACAACATTATATTTATTCATAATCATCATATATTAACTACTTTTTTCTGCATTTTTTATTCTATTTAAAAATAGGTTAATATACTACTATATACTATACTTATCAACGAAAAATCAAAATTATTCGATTCGTTTATTTGTTGTTACTGTATCTCCCCATCTATCCATTAAAGAAAGAACCTGAACTCTCTTACAGAGAGTCAGATTCTTTTTCCTCCTATGTTACAGAAATTTAGTATTATTTTTCCTAAGACATTGATAGGTATATCTGTTGCCATCTACGCTTTTTCATTTAAACGTCTAAATAATTCTGCCACTTGTTCTTTAAGAACTTGGTTTTGCTCTTCTAAGGCACTTACTTTATCTTGTAATGTGTAAGAAGCGCTGATAGGTCCTTGACGGAACGTATCTTTCACAGCTGTTTCATCAGCTCGTCCACCAAATTTCCAAGTTACGCTTGCATTGATCATGCGCTTTCAATCGCCATGTCCATTTAAGGATGCCCCCATATGGAACATAGTAGATTCATTTTTAAAGTGGTTTACACCTAATGCTAATGCGCTAGCTCCTTTATAATGACCTACACCTGCGGAAATTTGAGTTGGCTCCAATGGATCATATTGAATGCTTTGTAAGCTTGCCATTGCTGCCGCTTGTGCACCCATACGATTCATACGCATATTGATGTTGTGAGCCACACCTTTTAATTGGGATACGTTAACTGCATCTGTATCAAGTACACCTGGTGCCACATTGACATGACTTGTCCACCTGCAGAGATACCAGATTTTCATCACAGGCTCTCCTGTTTTAGGATCAATTACCGCTTTACCTGTAGCTGGATCCGTTACGATAGATGCAGCGCCGAAGCGATACTACTTTTTGTAGGATCTACAGTCACTTCACCTGTTTTAGGATCTACTACTTTTTGCTGTATCTGGAGTAATTGCCAATCCATCCGGAGTGATGGCCGTAGATTGAGCCGGTTTTTACAGCTTCTGGTTTTTGCCTCTGCTTTTGTTTGCCATTTTCTAAGTTATCCGCTTTTATAGTACTTGCACATCAACCAATATTAATGGGTTACCATTTTTCATCTTAGGTGCTGGTGTATTGAAATTCAATCCTGTACACAGTTAATTTAGAAGTTGGACCGTCTTGTACTTGTGTACTATCGATCGGTTTAATCGGTGTTGCTTCTGTCGCCGGTTTACCATTATTCACCACATTACCTGCCGCATCTTTTGTAGTACCCGCTGGATATGGTTTGTTATCGATAATCACAGTACCTTCAGGGTATACTTTACCTTCTTGTACCACAGAGTTTTCAGGATAGTATTTACCATCTACTGCTTTCAATGGGTTGCCATCTTTGTCAGTTTTACTTTCAAAGTTAGCACTGTTCAATTTATCAAGCGTCTTTTGCTAATTGATAGATAATTTACCATCTTTGTTGAACACACCAATATTACTCAGTTGTTGTTGCTTCTTCTGCCACTGGCTTGCCTGTAGCTTCACGATTGCCACCAGTTAATGTCAATGTAGAGTTCAATGTTTTGTCGATAGCTTTATCGTCATCACCTACAAAACGAAGGCCGTCATTCATAGTCGCTACGTTATAAGATGTACCTGTGGCATCAGTGTATTGGATACGATCCATAGTTGGCGCTTCTGATCCATCTTTTGAGTATTCCCTAAATCAGTTGGAGCTTTTCCAGTAGAAATGTTAACTGTAAGCATCTTTACCATCTTTATCTGTACCCACATTATTTAACGTCAATACGCCTTTGCCATCTTTGCAGTAGCGGACACACCCTCTTTACCTTTTTGCATCTTTCACAGTCATAGCACCATCTTTGCCATCTGCTACTTTATCTTTTGTTGTTAATGAATGGTTGTACTTCTGCAACTGGTTGACCATTTTTTTTACAACTTCATTTGTATTAGGGTCTTTTATAGAACCTGCTGGGTATGCTTTATCATCGATAAATACAGTACCTGCTGGATATACTTTACCATCTTTTTCTACAGCATTTGCTGGATAGTATTCGCCATTGATTTCTTTGCAAGGAATTGCCATCTGTATCTTTTGCTGGACCACCTGTTGTGATGCTGTCAATCTTAAGATCACGTTTCACGTCTACTTTTACATAAGTAGTTGTTACTTTTGTACCATCTCTATCTTTTGCTTCATCCACTGCCATGGATACTGTTGTGTTATCCCCATGTACATATTTTTACTTTGTCGCTAGGGTTAACTTTTTCATATATCTTTTCCTCTGTACTAAATTCTTTTCTGTAGTGGAACCAATACCAACAAGTTCCAGCCAGCTTTTTGGATAGCTGTCGCACAGAGTTACCAGTTACATACGCATTACCATCATTCGTCATAGTATCTGTAGGAGCTACTTGGATTTCAGTCTTCGTAGCTTTACCAGTTTTCGGATCTTTTGCATAAATTTTTCCATCTTCACCACGAACACCATGTGTTTCACTACCATCTGCATTCGTAACGATTACATCATTTGTTACACGCCCTTCTTTTTAAAGGCTACTGTAATTTCACGAGTACCATCTTCTAATGTTTTACCTGTAACGGAAAACGCCGTTAGAACCTTTGAATTCTACTTTATTTGCATTACGCATTTGCTCAGTATAACCATTATCTGCGGCAGACATGATAAATCCAAGATTTTGTAAATCTCCTACTGTAGCTGCATTATTAGGATTAGAACCTTCAAAGTTTACAAGACCAGCTTTTTCAGCATTTTCTGGTTTTACCACCGAGTTTGTGCATCAACATTAGGTTTTAGGTTCGCCATTTTCTAGATCACTAGCTTTGTACCAGTTACCATCTTTACCTTTTTCAAGGACATCTCCTGCTGCATTTTTAGTGGCCACCGGGCTTTGCATACCGGTTTTGCCCTGTCTTTGACTTTACCATTAGGTTCTACATCAGTTACGTTAGTACCATTTACCATCATTTGCTTGTTTTACATCGTTTGCTGGTTTGAAAGTATCTGCACCATTTGCTACATTACCCAATTGTGTTGGTGTAGTTGTTTGTGCATCAGGTGCATTGGGATTTACCAAGGCAGTTTTCAATGGAGCTACTGTTGATCAATTGTTTTGATTACAGTACCATCCGCTGTAATTGGATTACCGTCTTTATCTGTACCTGCTGCTGGTGTTCCATCTTCTGTGAGTGGTTGACCTTTTTCGTTCACTTTGTAGAATTTGTCGCCTACTTTAGATACTGGTTTTCCATCTTCAGTTGTATAGGATACAGGTAATCCTGTTAGCATTGTATGTTACTTACTTGTCGTGCCACTCTTCAGATGTTGTTACCACAGCTGTCGTATTTGCACCATTAATGAAGTTTACAGTATCGTATGGTTTTACGAAGTCTTTTGCTATTCCATTTTCTTGTACATTCCAACCTGCATTCAATACGTCACCTACTGTGGCTGCACTGTTAGGATTAATGGATTTATCACCATCTTTATTTGTTGTGTTTGCAGCAGCTTCGCTTTTGGTGCCGTTGTATCTTTTTTAGCACCATCCAAGTTGCCTGCTATCATTGGCTAATGTGATTGGTGTTGTATGTGCCATCAGGACTGTTGACAGATGTATTACTCTCGTGCCTGGAACTTTCTTGTCATTATCACCTTTTTCCATCTGGAGTTGTGTGGTAGGGTAATAACACCGTTTTCACCTTTAATTGATATACTTTTGTACCATCTGCTTTTGTATATGCTACTGGTGTTTTTGCGTTATTAGCAGATACTTGGTCATCTACATTAACAGTGATTGTACGTACACCGTCTTTAGTTTCCAGATACGATCGCTGTACCCTAGTGCCTACGAATTTCACTTCATTAGCATTTTTCACTGTTGCAGAATATGCATGTTCTAAATCACCTGTTGTTTTGTTAGAAGATACAATCCAGCCCATGTTACGTAAGTCACCTACTGTCGCTGCTGTGTTGTCGCTTACTTTTGGTGCCGCACCATCTGCTGGTGTAGATAAATCGATTAATCCCGTATTGGCAGATGTTGTACCTTCTACTGGTTTACCATCTACTTGATCACCATATTTATTCAATCCAGATGTGACATTATTCAATGCCGTTGGGCTTGTTGTACCTGTTTTATCTGCTGCTGGTGTTGGATTTACTAAAGCTGTTTTTCAATGGAGCTGCTGTTGTATCGATTGGTTCATTACATTGTTATCTGCATCTACCATTTCCTTCAGCATTAGTACTACTGCAGGTTTTCCTGCTTGCTAATTGGTTGACCTTGTTCATTTACTTTGTAGAATTTGTCACCACTTTAGATACTGGTTTTCCATCTTCAGTTGTGTAAGATACAGGTAATCCTGTTACATTGAAGGATACATTACTTACAGTGCCTTCTGCATTTGTTGTTACCACAGCAGTTGTATTACCGCCGTTCACAAAGTTTACTTTTGTCAAATGGTTTTTACAAAAATCTTTAGTTTCACCGTTATTTTGCAGTTCCAACCTGCTTGTAATACGTCACCTACTGTCGCTGCATTATGTGATTCACATAATTTGGTTGTGTTACATCTGTAGGTTTGGTGCAGTGCTGCAGTAGTTGGTGCATTTGTACCTGTTTTTATACACCTCCGTTACCTTCACATTTGTTAATTGTGTTAGGGCTTGTTGTACCTGTTTTATCTGCTGCTGGTGTTGGATTTACTAAAAGCCGTTTTCAGTGGAGTAGCTGCTGATCGATTGGTTCAATTACATTGTTATCTGCATCCACCAATTTACCTTTCAGTATTAGTACCTCACTGCAGGTTTTCCTGCTTCACTAATTGGTTGACTCTTGTTCATTTACTTTGTAGAATTTGGTCACCCACTTTAGATACTGGTTTTCCATCTTCAGTTGTGTAAGATACAGGTAATCCCTGTTACATTGAAGGACACATTACTTACAGTGCCTTCTGCATTTGTTGTTACCACAGCAGTTGTATTACCACCGTTCACAAAGTTTACTTTTGTCATATGGTTTTACGAAGTCTTTCGCTGTTCCATTTTCTTGTACATTCCAACCTGCATTTAATCACGTCACCCTACAGTGGCTGCATTGTTAGGGTTGATATATTTATCACCATCTTTATTTGTTGTGTGGTGCAGCTGCTTCTGCGCTTTTGGTGCTGTTGTATCTTTTTAGCGCCATCCAGTTGCCTGCTACATTGGCTAATGTGGCTGGTGTTGTTGTGCCATCAGGACTGTTGACAGATGTAATTACCTCTGTGCCTGGAACTTCTTGATCATTATCACCTTTTCCATCTGGAGTTGTATGATATGTAACAGCACCGTTTTCACCTTTAATTGGATATACTTTTGTACCATCTGCTTTTGTATATACAACTGGTGTTTTTGCGTTATTAGCAGATACTTGGTCATCTACATTAACAGTGATTGTACGTACACCGTCTTTAGTTTCCCAGATACGATCGCTGTACCTGTGCCTACGAATTTTCACTTCGTTCAGCATTTTCACTGCTGCAGAATATGCCTGTATCTAAATCACCTGTTGTTTTATCAGCGGATACAATCCAGCCCATGTTACGTGAAATCACCCTACTGTCGCCGCTGTGTTGTCGCTTACTTTTTGGTGCCGCACCATCTGCTGGGTGTAGATAAACTCGATTAATCCTGTATTGGCAGATGTTGTACCTTCTACTGGTTTACCATCTACTTGATCACCATATTTATTCAATCCAGATGTTACATTATTCAATGCCGTTGGGCTTGTTGTACCTGTTTTATCTGCTGCTGGTGTTGGATTTACTAAAGCTGTTTTCAATGGAGCTGCTGTTGTATCGATTGGTTCGATTACATTGTTATCTGTATCTACCAATTTCCCTTCAGCATTAGTACCTACTGCAGGTTTTCCTGCTTCGCTAATTGGTTGACCTTGTTCATTTACTTTGTAGAATTTGTCACCCACTTTAGATACTGGTTTTCCATCTTCAGTTGTGTAAGATACAGGTAATCCTGTTACATTGAAGGATACATTACTTACAGTGCCTTCTGCATTTGTTGTTACCACAGCAGTTGTATTACCACCGTTCACAAAGTTTACTTTGTCAAATGGTTTTACAAAATCTTTAGCTTCGCCGTTATTTTGCAAGTTCCAACCTGTTTGTAATACGTCACCTACTGTCGCTGCATTATGTGTATTCACATAATTTGGTTGTGTTGCATCTGTTGTGTTTGGTGCAGTAGCTGCAGTAGTTGGTGCATTTGTACCTGTTTTAGCACCCTCCAAGTTACCTTCTACATTTGTTAATTGTGTTGGGCTTGTTGTACCTGTTTTATCTGCTGCTGGTGTTGGATTTACTAAAGCCGTTTTCAATGGAGTAGCCGCTGGATCGATTGGTTCAATTACATTGTTATCTGCATCTACCAATTTACCTTCAGCATTAGTACCTACTGCAGGTTTTCCTGCTTCACTAATTGGTTGACCTTGTTCATTTACTTTGTAGAATTTGTCACCCACTTTAGATACTGGTTTTCCATCTTCCGTTGTGTAGGATACAGGAAGTCCTGTTACGTTATACGTTACCTACTTGTTGTACCATCTTCAGATGTTGTTACCACAGCTGTCGTATTCGCACCATTAATGAAATTTACAGTGTCATATGGTTTTACGAAGTCTTTCGCTGTTCCATTTTCTTGTACATTCCAACCTGCATTTAATACGTCACCCTACAGTGGCTGCATTATTTGCGTTCACTTGGTCAGCTTCCGTTCCTAATGTTGGTACTGGCTGTGCTTTTTGTCGCCTCTGCTGGAGCACCATTCTTTGTTTCAGGAAGGTTAGATTTTACATTTGTAATAGCAACTGGTTTTGTACCATCTTTATCGGATAATTTTAAGATCTCCAGAATCAGTTTTTTGTAAGTTTTAGGACCTTCACTACCACCTATTTGCACTGTATTAAAAGCTACTTCATCTTTTGTAGCAAAGGTAATTTTACCATTTGTGTCATGTTTTACATCTAGATTTTTACCCGCTACTAACTCTACAGTGCTACCCGCTTTAATTTGCTCACCGTTTTCTATTTACAGCGCTATCTGCATTTCTTGTACCATCTGTAGTCGCACCTCGCTTTCAATGTGAAAGAAGCGCTATTCACAGCCTTAGCAACTGTATCTACTGTAGCGATTGTTCCTGCATCAGCAGTTGGCACTTCCACGATACCTTTTTTATCACCTGACTCAACAGCATTCACTGTACCTGTATTAATAGTAAGACCATTATCACCTGCAGTAATCGTTGTACCATCAGTTTTAACTTTTAAGCCAGCATCAGTTACTTCTAAAGACTGATCTGCTTTTTTAACTGCAACGCCAGCTTCTGTTACTTCTAAAGATTTATCTCCTGGTTTTATAGAAATTGTGTTACCGTCAGTATCTTTTTTTGTAAACCATTTCCAGTATTTACATTATATTTGATTTTTAGATACTTTATTATCTGTCGTTTCTACTACAGCTGTTGTACCATCACCATTGACAAAATTCACGTCATCATATGCTTTTACGAAATCTTTAGCTTCGTTATTATTTTGTAAATTCCAACTCTGCGTTCAGTACATCACCTACTGTGGCTGCGTTATTTGGATTTACTTCATTAGCACCTTTACCCACTGTTGGCGCTACCTGCTCTGTAGTTGGAGCATCAGTACCTGTTTTAGCACCTACTAGATTACCTGCTACATTTGTTAATGATAGCTGGTGTTGTAGTACCATCAGGACCATTTACAGAAGTAATTACCTCTGTTCCTGGAACAACTGCATCATTTGGACCTTCTCCATTTGGCGTTGTATGGTATGTAACTAGAACCATTCTCAGCTTTCACTGGATATACTTTTGTACCATCTGCTTTTGTATATGCCACTGGAGAGCCAGAATCGCCAGCCCCAGACATTGCTTTTTCTTTTTATCTAATCCTACTGTGATTGTACGAACACCTGTAGCAGCATCTGTAGTACCAGAAACAATAGCACCATCTTTTTACTTTCATGAATTTCACTTCGTTAGCATTTTTTTAACTGTTGCAGAGTACGCTGTATCAGTAGCTGTTCCATCTGCACCTGTTGTTTTATTGGAAGATACAACCCAACCCATGTTACGTAAATCACCTACAGTAGCTGCTGTACTATCAGTCACTGCTGGTTTCGCTAAATCACGTAACTCAGTCTTACCTGCCTCTGTAAGGTTCTCAAGACCACTCGTTACATTTGTAATTGCATTGCCACCATTATTGAGTCCATTTTGTCCCAATGTAACGGTAGTATCTGCAGTAGCGCCTGGCTTTGCTACAGACACCCCTGTTGGTGTAATATTCACCACATTATTGTTAGCATCTTTGAACTCAGCACTTGTTAGCTAGTTAATTCTTTTGCTAACTTGAAAGTAAGTGTATTGCCATTTGTATAGGTTACGCCAATATTATTGTCTGATAATTTAGTTTTATCAGCACCACCAAGTAAATTTAGACGGCCATGTTGTACACTGCGTACAACTTGTTTTTTGCCTTCCGCATCTCTAGTCATTTCGTCCGCACTACCAGCTGTCACATTTTCAGTAGACGCATCATCACCAGCATAACTGAAGTGTGGAATTCCAGTAATTTTTCTACAATACTATGGATTTGAGATCCATTGATAGCATCTGTAGAGGTAGCAGAGATGGCCCCAGCAGCAACATTTTTCAGTTGACGTTCAAACTCTGGTTTACCAAAAGAAACTACGTCACCAGGGTTAGTCTTACCTCCACCTGCCCACGTATAGGTAATACCGTTTATATTCGTAGATGTTTGTTTTGTACCCTGTGAGTCTTTATCGACTAAAGCACCACCACCAATAGCTACCGAGTTATCTAGTGTCGCCTCAGCACCTGTACCAATAGCGACCGCATTGACAACCTTAGCCTTAGCACCTGTACCTAGGGCTACTGAAATATCTTTGGCCTCTGCCTTGACACCAATAGCAATAGCCGCTTCACCAGATCTAGTATCTGCATACTGACCTCCATCATAAAGAAGGTTTTTACCAGTTAAGTCAGTGTAAGCATTACCAAGAGAGCCTGTTACCTCTTTTCCCTTCAGAGTTTGTATACGTAATTTGTTTTTCAACAGCTTTATCTACATCATCATTACCAATGGCAATAGAGGAATTACCTTCTGCGATGGTATTAGCACCAATAGCGATAGATTGATCCCAAAAGGCACGAGCCCTTGATTGATCATCACTTCCTCCACCAATAGCTGTGGATTGTCTCACAAAATGTCGACCAGCAATTTTATCAACACCTGCCGTAGCATGGGTACCAATGATTACATTTTTCTCCCCTTCTTCAAGAGTTGCATCCCCACATGAACAGAGTGTGAACAGCAGTTAGTGATTCCACCACCAATAGTAATCCCCAAGAATTTACTGTCGACCCATTTGCTGATATAGTAGTACCATCAGCATTACCAATCAACACCGATGCTCTACTTGATCGACATTTATGATTGCTGGCGTTACCACCATAGCCACAGCAGCTGTAGCCATCACAATCGCCTTAGATTTGTTACGACCTACACGTTTAGCCAATTCTGACACGACTACATAACATCCCTTTGTCTTATTCCAAATTACCTTGTATACGTGGTTCAAAACCCATATAACTCTCCTTTTCTGTACCACCTGTACTATAAAACTGTAAACTACTATTCGTTTTTGATACTTATATTTCACTTAATTATCTACTTGTAGAATTCTAGTTCATAATCATAAATAAACCTTTGGTATCCCAAAGGTGTGATAAGTAAAAAGCAATATTTATCCATGAAGTAAGTATCCACAAACGTAAAACTTTTTGATTTCTAATCAATTTATTGTATCAATTTAGTTCTATATATTTCGATATCATTATAACCGAATTTCTACATAATCAACCCTTTATTTGAAAACCCTTTATAACCATTGATTCTATAGTCTTTACAGGATATTTATTTAGGCTCATTTACCTCTTCATATAACCTTCATTTATGAATATAAATTTATAAAATTAGTTATATCATTCATTTTTATTTAAACAAATATAGCCTATATGTACATTTTTATTCTCTTATAATTTTAGGTATTTAAAGTATATTACCTATCAAATATTATTTTAACTGAAAATATAATTATTCAAATTGTTTATTTTTAATACAGATTATGAGCATAATCCCATTTATTTTTATCATAACCAGTACACTAAATTTAAAAAGATTCTTTTTATCTACATCACTTAAATACAAGAGGTGTGGCATATCTCAGAGTAAACCTTAATGTAACGTAAGTTTACGGCGGATGTGCCACGCCTCTTCCCTCTGAGGAACACCATTACGAGTAGTAGCCTTTGTGGCGTTCCTTATTACCCAAATTATAGAAACACAAAAGAGCACGGTGTGCCCCGAACAAACATTATGAAATACTGTCGTGAGGGATGCTGTGCCCTTCCCTCGCCCTATTTAGTTATGAACGTCACAAGACTCACATAGCGTCACAAGTGACGACCTACACAGGAGAAATAAACTCTACGCTTTTTTTCACTTAAACGTTTAAATAATTCAGCAATTTGCTCTTGTTGCTTCGCGTTTAATGCTTTTAGTTCTTCCAGTTGATCTTTTTGGATTTGATTTTGTGCTTCTAAGGCAGATACCTTATCTTGTAAAGTATATGCTGAGCTGATAGGTCCTTGACGGAATGTATCTTTCACTGCTGTCTCATCAGCACGAGCACCAAACTTCCAAGTCACACTTTGCATTAGCCATCACTTCAGTTCATATTTCATTGACAGATGCACCTACATGGAACATAGTAGATTCATTTTTATAATGGTTCATGCCAAGCGCTAAGGCACTAGCCCCTTGGTAGTAACCTACACCAGCAGAAATTTGTGTTGGTTCTAATGGATCGTACTGGATAGACTGTAATCCTGCTAGGGCAGCTGCTTGTGCACCCACACGATTCACACGATTATTAATATTAATCGTTGTACCTCGTAATTGAGACACGTTAACTGCATCAGTATCTTTTGTACCTGGCGCTACATTATGAATTTGTTGCATACCAGCAGAAATACCTTCTGTCATAACTGGATTGCCATCGGGACCTGTGACAGGTTTACCATTTTTATCCAATACTGGTTTATCCATACCGAAGGAGATGACGCGAGTGTTATCCACTACATTTGGTTTCAAGACTCCTACAGCTCCATCATACTTTATCACCAGGTTTTACCATCTTGGCCTCACATATTTGTACTTGCCATCTGTATCTTTTCATAACTGGCTTACCATCTTTGTCCAAGAATGTAGGGTTACCATTCACATCACGAGCTACCGTGCTATTTGGAATGACTTTTAATCCTTCGTTAGTGTACTCTGTAGAGTTACCAGGATTTTTAACCACTTCTTTTTGCTTACCTGTAGCAGGGTCGATAACTGGCTTACCATCTTTATCGAATACCTTCTCCATTTTCACTACTCTTTTTGTTTTCCAGTAGCAGGATCAATCACCGGTTTACCGTCTTTGTCCACTACTTTTTTTCCATTTCATCCGTAGTTGTGGAAAGAAATCTTATCCCCAGATACATGGGATGTTTTATCTACACCAGTGTTAGGATCTTTTTGCATTCAAGAGTAAATCTTTATTCGTTAAGGATGCTGTGTTTTCTCCCGGATTTATCTGAAATATTAATTTCCTTTAGGTCCCACCACAGTTTTGTTTTCATCCTTATCTTTATACGTAGTTCCTGTTGCTGCAGACGTGTTGGTATTACCGTTTGTATCTTTCAACACATTAGTTGTCGGAGTACTTGTATTCGTATTACCATCTTTATCTTTCAACTCAGATGTACTGCCGTAGATGTGTGAGTATTACCATTTGGATCTTTCAATGTATTTCCAGTTGCTGTGTTAGCATTGATGTTGCCTGCTGCATCTTTGATTTCAGACTTATCTGCTAGTCGTCGTCGTGTTGCCAGCTTTGTCCACTAAGGTAATCGTATTCACGCCGATATTAGTAGCATTATTATCTTTATCTTTGATAGTAATTGTATCCCCTGCAATCGTTGTAGATTTACCATCTTTACCATTCACACCGATAGTACCTTGTCCATCTTTGGCAGTCATAGAGATACCATTTTTGCCATCCTTGCCATTGATACCAAATGCACCATTACCATCTTTACCAACAGTAGAGATACGACATCTCACCGTCAGCATTTTTCACGATCATAGCTCCATCTTTTAGCAGGAATTACATCGGCAGGAGGTACTGCTTTTGCATTCTCCTTAGGTGTTACTGTCGTAGTTCCATCTGGATCTGTAAACTCACCGACATCTCCTTCTTTGTAGTACGTATCGCCCATTTTACAAGGTTATTACCATTTTTACTCAGTAGCTGTACCACCAGTTGTTACAGAGTCAATTTTTCAGATCTCGGTTATATATCAACTTTCACATAGGTCGTTGCTTTCAGTACCGTCCTCGTTAAGAGCGTCTCACAGTTACCATAGATACATTTGTGTTAGCTCCATTTGCGAATTTCACATCGTCATTTGGATTTACCTTTATCGTACACTTTTTCATCTTTGCTGAAGTCTTTATCAGTAGAACCAATACCTACATTCCAACCAGGAGTCTTGATAGCATCTCGCCACTGCACTACTTGTTAGCAAAGCTCTGCGCCTGCATTCCGTTACTTTGTCAGTCTTAGGATCAACCTTCAATGGAGTGCCCAGCTGGTTTGCCATCTGGACCTTTCTCGAACTCTCACTGGTTTACCATCTTTATCTACTTTTATAGTAATTATCTCCAATTTTAACTGCACAGCTTTTTGTACCATTTTGCATCAGTTATCGTTACTTTTTATTTGTAACTCCTCCTCTTTGATACCTACTGTACTCTCACGAGTCCCGTCAGCCAAATGTTTTCACCAGTAATAGTCACACCTTTGATCACCTCTGAAGTCCACTACGTCAGCATTTTTCACCACATCTTTGTAGCCATTGCCATCTTTCGTAGACACAACCCAGCCCATATTTTGTAGATCACCACCGTAGCTGCTTGCTTTTTATTCACAGGAGCTGCATCAGTACCTTTCAAGTCAACTAAGTGAACATCCTCAGTCTTTTGTTTGTATCTGTGCGCACCCGGTTCAGGCGTTGCTGCCTCTGAGTTGGTAAACCACATTTGTATTCAACGTGGAACTTACCCTCGTGATTTGTGTTGGTTTGCCATCTTTAGATGTCACATTTAATGTGAAGATGCTGTGCATCCGTTGCATTGTTTGTAGCTTGTTTCGCCGTCGTTTTCATCGTTACTGGTTTACTGGTGTCACAGGTGTTGTTGTTACATCCACTGGTGTTGCATCTGGTTTGAGCGCCATTCACCACATCAGCTGGTCTGTATAGTTCTCGCCCACTTTTGTGTAATACGTATTACCTTTTACCATCTGTGTATGTATTTTGGGCTACCTACGTTCAACGTGCCAGTATCCACAGTTTTGAAAGTCACATCATCTTTCGTATGTATGTACCTACCATGTTCATCCTGTTTCACAGTCAGTTATTACCTGCCACCATTTCACAGTATTACCTGGTTTAATTAACTCACCATCATTTTTACTACCCGTCGTTAACTTTTTCTCCACCGTCAGTGGATGTTTTAAGTTAAAGCCAGAATTATTGATAGCTTCTGCTAGCATTTTGTACAGTGGCTACTTTATTCAACCCTGCCTCATCATGTGCTGCTTTTGAGCGTTATTCTACAGGTGTCTGTTTCTCTGCTACTTTTGTGCTTTTATCTTCCACATCTTTTGTAATGTTGGGTCGTTAGTTTCGCTGTTAGCGTGCAGTTTCCGCCGCTTTTTAAAAGCATCCTTCGCTGTCGCCAATTCTTTCACCGCTGCATCTAACGTATCTTTTTAACTGTTTAGCCGTCGTAGGATTCATAGGTGTAACAATGGCACCTGTTTCTTTCTGATTAGCATCTACAGCTGGTCACTTTCACCTGTGGTTACTTTTACACCATCCTCGTCAACAGTCACAGAGCCATTAGCTGCTTTTACGTTGAAAGTCACATCACTTGTTGTGCTACCCTCACTGAGTTGTCACCACAGCCGTTGTACCAAGACCATTGATGAAGTTCACCGTATCATATGGTTTCACAAAGTCTTTTGCAGTGCCATTATTTTGCAAGTTCCAACCTGCATTTAATACATCAGATACTGTGGCTGCATTGTTGCCAATATACTCCTAGGATTTGCCGCACCATCTGCAGCTAGGGTTAGACAATTCAGCTGCTTGTGCTGCTGTTAATGGAGCTTTATTGATGTTTTCTCATCGCCTGCTTTTTCTGTACCATCAGGATTTGTAATTGTTTTAGCGCCATCATTTACATTTGAATGTTGTTTTTCACATTTTTCAATGTAGTTGGTGCCTCTATCTCCTTTTTGTACCATTAGGGCTGTTTTACGGATGTTACTACATCAGTTCCTGGAACTTCAACACCACTGCCATCCGCTTTTGTATTAAAGATTGATGTCCTGGTCATCTGTTTGTAGGATATACTTTGTGTACCATCTGCTTTTTGTATACACAGTTGAGTTATCGAGTTGTTAGTAGATGTCTTGGTCATCTACTTACAGTAATTCAGCTACGCACACCTTTGTCATCTGTTTTACCAGATACGATCGCAGTACCTTCTGCCAACAAATTTCACCTCATTTGCATTTTCTTTCACTGTATCGAGTACCCCTAGTCAACTCATCTGTTGTTTTATTAGAAGATACAATCCAACCCATGTTACGTAGATCACCTACAGTTGCTATCTGTATTGTCACTGACATTTGCTGACCATTTTCTGGTTTAGACAAGTCATCTAAGTTATTACGAATCAGTGCTTTACCATTCACATCTGATCGCGTGTAATTTGTTATTTACTAGTTACATTATCCATATGTTGGGCTTATTGTGCCAGTTTTGTTAGCTCCGCTAGTTGATTCTAAGGATGTTTTCACTGGATTGCTGCTGTATCAATTGCGTTGATTACATTGCTAATCATCGATAGGTTCTCCATTGTTGTTCACTTTCGTGCTTGGGTTACCTTTGTTCATCGATTGGTTGACCTTGTCATTTACTTTGTAGAATTTATCTCCAATTTTAGAGCACTGTGTACCATCTGCTGCTGTGTATGTCACTAGGTAATCCTGTTACGTTATACGTTAGCATGGCTTGTTGTGCCATCTACTGTAGATACTACAGCTGTGTGTTCAACCCATTCACAAAGTTTACTGCTGTCATATGGTTTCACGGAGTCTTTTTCTACACTGTTATTTTTGTGTTCCAACCCGCTGTAATACATCCCCACTGTGGCTGCATTAGTGTGTATTCACATAATTTTGGTTGTCCTGCCTCAGTATTTCGTGCATTATGTTTTGTTGTTGGTCATCGGTACCTGCTTTAGCACCATACGAAATGCCACCATTAGTGATCATTTACCATCGTTATTTACCATTTTGGTTCAATGTCACTGTGTTTTCAGGTGTACCCTGCTGTCGATCTGGTGGTTTTGTAATGGTAATACCAGTTGGAGTAATTTTACTTTCATTATCTCCTTCTTTAAACTTGTAGCTTGTTAAACCGTTAATGCTGGGTTTAAGGAATAATGATAAAGTTTTTACCCTCTGTTTGATCGTTAAATTATCGCCAGCTTTGAAAGGTTACTGTATTACCAGCTTTGATTAACTCTTCTCAGTAGCAGCAGCACCAATCATAGTACCCGTGCCATCTGTACCTGCGCTTTCTCAACCCATTTCTGTCAATGCAGTCACTAATTGGTCATGTAGTCACTAATTTACCACCATCTGTACTGCTGTTGAGTATTCCATTGGCTCCTGTTGTAATCGTACCAGTTTTGAGTTATTGTAATCATCTTTCAGCTGCTGTTACCTCTAATAAGTCAGCCATTACTAGACTTTCACGTGAATTTGATACCATCTTTTGTATCCAAAGTTCCGAGCCTTTGTAGAAGACTCTCTGCATCTCCTGTTTGGCCTTTTATAATGTAATCATATTTTATTCGCTAGTTTATGGAATTGACTACCATTAACAGTCTGTCAGATGTTTCAGAGTTTCACCATCTTTTACATTCGTAATTTTTACATGACGTTGTGTTATCAGAACCAGATACTTTAATATCTCCTGCAGCAGAGATTTACAATGCGACCTTGGTCGCCACTACTTGAACCGTTTCAAACGTTACATTGTCTTTCGTAGCAAATGTGAATTTACCAGCATCTGTGTAATCTTGATGTTTTTATCTGCTTCCAAATGTTACTTGTCACCCGTTTAACAAGTTGATTGCTTTCGCTGCCCCTAATTACCTGCAGTTGTTGCTGCAGATGTATCTGTCCAGGCATTATTGAGTTAGCATTTTGACAACATTACCACAGTAGCGAGTTTTCGTATCATCATCTGTATTCGGTGCTACTGTTCCAGGTTTATCCCTGTTGTAACATTGTTAATCGTACCTAGTGGTAACTTTTACGCCAGCTGTATCACAACTAATGAAGAATCTGCTGGTTTTACGGTAATCGGTTATCATCATTTTTCACCAATCCATTACCTAAGTTAACGTTGTACCTAACAGTAGATGTTTTATTCTCTGTAGTGTCTACCACAGCTGTTGTACCATTACCATTCACAAAGTTTACTGTGTCATATGGTTTGACGAAGTCTTTTTCTACACTGTTATTTTGTAAGTTCCAACCTGCTTGTAATACATCCCCTACTGTGGCTGCATTATGTGTATTCACATAATTTGGTTGTCCTGCCTCAGTTGTATTTGGTGCATCATGTTTTGTCGTTGGTGCATCAGTACCTGCTTTAGCACCATCCAAATTGCCACCTACATTAGTGATCGGATTACCACCGTTATTTAAACCATTTTGGTTCAATGTCACTGTGTTTTCAGGTGTACCTGCTGTTGGATCTGCTGGTTTTGTAATGGTAATACCAGTTGGAGTAATTTTTACTTTATTATCTCCTTCTTTAAATTCAGCGCTTGTTAAACCAGTTAGTGCTGGGTTTAAGGAATAAATAAAGTTTTTACCATCTTGTTTGATCGATAAATTATCGCCAGCTTTGAAGGTTACTGTATTCCCAGCTTTGATTAACTCTTCAGTAGCACCAGCACCAATCATAGTACCCGTGCCATCTGTACCTGCTGTGGCTTTCCAACCCATTTCTGTCAATGCAGTCACCAATTGGTCAGCAGTGACTAATTTACCGCCCTCTGTATTCGCTGTTGGCACACCATCTGTACCTGTTGTAATCTTGCCAGTTTTTGGAGTTAATGTGATTGTGTCCTTCTGCTGCTACTTCTAACAAGCTGCCATCACTAGATTTAACAGTAAATTTATCACCGCCTTTTTATCTCAGATCTTGTGCTGCTGTTTCGTAGCTTCTAAGTCTCAGCTTTTACCTGCTAATTTAATTGTATTTTTAGCAAGTCCATGGAATGGCTACCGTTAATAGCATCTGTAGATGTTTCAGAGATGTCACCAGGTTTTACATCTCGTAATTTTTACTGATCTGCATCATTAGGACCAGATACTTTGATATCTCCCTGCATCAGTTTTACTGAATTTGAGACCTTGATCGCCACCTACTTCGTACTGTATTGAAAGATACATTATCTTTCGTAGCAAATGTAATTTTACCATCTGTATCATGTTTTTACGTCTAGGTTTTTGCCACCAATTCTACTGTATTACCAGCTTTGATAAGCTCACCAGTCTCAGGAACAGTACCATTTGCATTTTACCCTCTGCTGTAGCGCTTGTTTTCAAGGTGAATGCCGCATTATTGATAGCTTCTACAACATTACTACCGTAGCAAGTTTATTACCATCATTTGTATTAGATGTAACAGTACCTGCTGTATCTCCTGTAGTTACATTTGTCAATAGTTCCAGTGTTAACCTTTTACGCCAGCTGCATCTACAACTAATGAAGAATCTGCTGGTTTTACAGCAATTTGATTAGTATCATTTTTCTCTAATCCATTACCTAAATTAACATTGTATTTCACAGTAGATGTTTTATTCTCTGTAGTTTCTACCACAGCTAGTTGTACCATTACCATCCGCAAAGTTCACAGTATCATATGGTTTCACGAAGTCTTTTTCACACTGTTATTTTGTAAGTTCCAACCTGCTTGCACTACATCCTCACAGGCCGCATTATGTGATTTCACATAATTTGGTTGTCCTGCCTCAGTTGTATTTGGTGCATCATGTTTTGTTGTTGGTGCATCAGTACCTGCTTTAGCACCATCCAAATTGCCACCTACATTAGTGATCGGATTACCACCGTTATTTAAACCATTTTGGTTCAATGTCACTGTGTTTTCAGTGTGTACCTGCTGTTGGATCTGCTGGTTTTTGTAATGGTAATACCAGTTGGAGTAATTTTTACTTTATTATCTCCTTCTTTTAAATTCAGCCTTGTTAAACCAGTTAGTGCTGGGTTTAAGGAATAAATAAAGTTTTACCATCTTGTTTGATCGATAAACTATCGCCAGCTTTGAAGGTTACTGTATTACCAGCTTTGATTAACTCTTCAGTAGCACCAGCACCAATCATAGTACCCGTGCCATCTGTACCTGCTGTGGCTTTCCAACCCATTTCTGTCAATGCAGTCACTAATTGGTCAGCAGTCACTAATTTACCACCATCTGTATTCGCTGTTGGTATTCCATTGGCTCCTGTTGTAATCGTACCAGTTTTTGGAGTTATTGTAATCGTATCTTCAGCTGCTGTTACTTCTAATAAGTCGCCATTACTAGATTTCACAGTGAATTTGATACCATCTTTTGTATCCAAGTTCTGAGCCTTTGTAGAAGACTCTCTGCATCTCCTGTTTGGCCTTGTAATGTAATCGTATTATTCGCTAGTTTATGGAATTGACTACCATTAATAGCATCTGTAGATGTTTCAGAGATTTCACCATCTTTTACATTCGTGATTTTTACTGGCGTTGTGTTATCAGAACCAGATACTTTAATATCTCCTGCAGCAGATTTTGCTAAATTTAGGGACCTTGGTCGCCACCCTACTTGAACCGTTTCAAACGTTACATTGTCTTTCGTAGCAAAATGTGAATTTACCAGCATCTTGTGTAATCTTGATGTTTTTATCTGCTTCAAATGTTACTTTGTCACCAGCTTTTACAAGTTGGTTAGTTGCTGCTGCCCTAATTCACCTGCTGCTGTCGCCGCAGATGTAGCTGTCCATGCTGCGTTGTTGATAGCCTCGACAACACCTACTGTCGCAATTTTATGTTCATCACCTGTTTTTGCCGTAACGGTACCAGCTGTATCTCCAGTTACTACTTTGTTGATTTCACCAGTGTTAACTGTTAAGCCAGTATCCCCTGTCTTAATCGTAGTACCGTCAACTTTAACTTTTAAGCCATCATCAGTTACTTCTAAAGACTGATCTCGCTTTTTCACTGCAACGCCAGCCTCAGTTACATCCAGAGATTTGTCTGCTGGTTTTACAGTAATTTTATTATCTGTAGTTTTTCTAACCCATTACCAGTGTTTACATTGTATTTAACGGTAGACACTTTATTATCTGTAGTATCAACCACAGCTGTTGTACCATTACCATCCGCAAAGTTCACAGTATCATATGGTTTGACGAAGTCTTTTTCTACACTGTTATTTTGTAAGTTCCAACCTGCTTGTAATACATCCCTTACAGTGGCCGCATTATGTGTATTCACATAATTTGGTTGTCCTGCCTCAGTTGTATTTGGTGCATCATGTTTTGTTGTTGGTGCGTCTGTACCTGCTTTAGCACCATCCAAATTACCTGCAACATTAGACAATGTAGACGGAGTTTTTGTACCTTTTGGTCCATTCACAGATGTGATTACATTGCTTTCCATCCACAGTTTCATCGTTTGGACCATTTCCTTCTGGTGTTGTGTGGTAAGTAGTACCAGTCGGACCTTCTACAGGGTATACTTTCGTACCATCTGTTTTTGTATACGTTACTGCGTTGATAGCTGTCTTAGATTCTACATCAACAGTGATTGTACGTACTCCATTTTCTGTTTTACCAGATACTGTAGCTAGACCTGTACCAACAAATTTCACTTCATCAGCATTTTTTACCGTTTCAGAATATGGATTGCCCAAATCACCAGTTGTTTTATTAGAAGATACAACCCATCCCATATTACGTAAATCGCCTACTGTAGCTACATTCGTATTAGGTACCGCATTGTTATCGAATTTACGCAACTCATTTCGAACTGGTGCTTACCATTTACATCAGGATCACTATAGTTAACTAGATTACTTGTTACATTTGTAATAGGGTTTACCACCGTTATTTAAACCATTTTGGTTCAATGTCACTGTGTTTTCAGGTGTACCTGCTGTTGGATCTGCTGGTTTTGTAATGGTAATACCAGTTGGAGTAATTTTACTTTATTATCTCCTTCTTTAAATTCAGCGCTTGTTAAACCAGTTAATGCTGGGTTTAAGGAATAAATAAAGTTTTTACCATCTTGTTTGATCGATAAATTATCGCCAGCTTTGAAGGTTACTGTATTACCAGCTTTGATTAACTCTTCAGTAGCAGCAGCACCAATCATAGTACCCGTGCCATCTGTACCTGCTGTGGCTTTCCAACCCATTTCTGTCAATGCAGTCACTAATTGGTCAGCAGTCACTAATTTACCACCATCTGTATTCGCTGTTGGTATTCCATCTTTACCAGTAGTAATTGTAGCTGTTTTTGGAGTTATTGTAATCGTATCTTCAGCTGCTGTTACTTCTAATAAGTCGCCATTACTAGATTTCACAGTGAATTTGATACCATCTTTTGTATCCAAGTTCTGAGCCTTTGTAGAAGACTTCTCTGCATCTCCTGTTTGGCCTTGTAATGTAATCGTATTATTCGCTAGTTTATGGAATTGACTACCATTAATAGCATCTGTAGATGTTTCAGAGATTTCACCATCTTTTACATTCGTAATTTTTACTGGCGTTGTGTTATCAGAACCAGATACTTTTAATATCTCCTGCAGCAGATTTGCTAAATTTAGGACCTTGGTCGCCACCCTACTTGAACCGTTTCCAAACGTTACATTGTCTTTCGTAGCAAATGTGAATTTACCAGCATCTTGTGTAATCTTGATGTTTTTATCTGCTTCAAAATGTTACTTTATCACCAGCTTATGTTGGTTAGTTGTTGTTGCACCTAATTCACCTGCGCTTGTCGCTGCAGATGTAGCTGTCCATGCAGCATTGTTAATTGCCTCTACAACATTACTTACTGTAGCAATTTTATTTTTCATCACCTGTTTTTGCTACAACAGTTCCTGCTGTATTACCTTCTGTAACCTTGTTAATCGTACAGTGTTAACTGTTAAGCCAGTATCCCTGTCTTAATCGTAGTATTGTCAGTTTTACTTTTTAAAACCATCATCAGTTACTTCTAAAGACTGATCTGCTTTTTCTCACTGCAACACCAGCATCAGTTACCTCTAAAGACTTATCTCCTGGTTTTACAGTAATTTTGTTATTCTGTAGTTTTTCTAAACCTTTACCAGTGTTTACGCTATATTTCACAGTAGATGTTGTACCATCATTTTCGTAGTTGCTACAGCCACTGAAGTTCCATCACCATCCATGAAATTCACAGTGTCATATGGTTTCACGAAGTCTTTCGCTACGCCTTTTTCTTGTAAGTTCCAACCAGCGTTCAATACATCACCTACAGTGGCTGCATTGTTTTTGTTTACTTGATCAGTTCCTGTTCCCAATGATGGGGCTGTTGCGTTAGTTGTTGGTGCGTCTGTACCCGCTTTAGCACCTTGTAAGTTGCCCGCTACATTTGTAATTGGATTACCACCATTATTTAACCCATTTTGATTTAATGTAACAGTGTCTGCATCAGTAGCATTAGGGCTTTTTAAAAGAAACTCCATTTGGTGTAATCTTCACCGCATTATTGTTACCATCTTTGAATTCAGCACTTGTTAAGCCAGTTAAGTCTGTTTTCAAGGAGTAGATAAAGTTTTTACCAGCTTGTTTAATCGCTAAATTATCGCCAGCTTTGAAAGTTACGGTATTACCAGCTTTGATTAACTCTTCAGTAGCAGCAGCACCAATCATAGTACCAGTGCCCTCTGTACCTGCTGTCGCTTTCCAGCCCATTTCTGTTAAAGCATTGACTACTTCATCCGCAGTCACTAATTTACCATTTGTCGTAGTTGCCGTTGGCACACCACCTGCTGTTGTAATGGTACCAGTTTTTAGGGAGTTAATGTGATTGTACTGCCGGCTGCTTCTACATGTAACAAGCTTCCATCGCTAGATTTAACGGTAAACTTAATAGGATCTTGTTGAGTTAGAGTTTGTGGTTCTGTTTCGCCAGCTGCCTCGCTTCCATTTTGACCAGCTAATTTAATTGCTTTATTCACTAGTTTATGGATTTGGCTACCGTTGATGGCATCTTTAGAGCTATCGGAGATAGTTCCATCTGCTACATTTGTAATTTTTACCGGTTTTGTATCATCTTTATCGGATACCTTTTAATATTTCCATCAGCTGTTGCAAAGAATTTTGGACCTTCACTATTACCCTATTTGCACAGTGTTGAACGAAGGATTCTCTACCGTAGCGAAAAATAATTTTACCGTTTGTGTTATGCGTTACATCTAGGTTTTTACCAGCAATCATTTCTATAGTATTGCCTGCTTTAATGGATTCACCGTTGTAGTTACAGTACTACCTGTATTTCTTTTGTACCTCCTGTAATAGCACTTGCTTTCAATGTGAAAGCCGCACTATTCACAGCATCTACTACAGAATCTACGGTAGCAATTTTGCCAGTATCTCCATTTGTTACTTTCATAGTGCCAGGGTAGTACCAGCTTCGATACCACCAGTAACAACTTTTTAATCCACTATCTCCTGTAGTAATCGTTGTGTTATCGGTTTTGCCTTTAAACCAGCTGTTGTTACTTCTAAAGACTTATCTGCTGGTGTTACAGTAATTTTGTTATCTGTAGTTTTTCTAAACCATTACCAAGATTTACGCTATATTTTTACAGTAGATGTTCTACCATCATTTGCAGTTACTACAGCCACTGAAGTTCCATCACCATCGATGAAATTCACAGTATCATATGGTTTCACGAAGTCTTTCGCTACACCTTTTTCTTGTAAGTTCCAACCAGCGTTCAATATATCGCCTACTGTGGCTGCATTATTTTTGTTTACTTCGTCAGCTCCTGCTCCCAATGTTGGTGCTGTTGCGCTAGTTGTTGGTGCGTCTGTACCTGCTTTTAGCACCTTTGTAAGTTGCCTGCCACATTCTGTAATCGGGTTACCACCGTTATTTAATCCATTTTTGGTTTAATGTCACTGTGTTTTCAGTTGTGCCTGCTGGTTTTGTAATGGTAATACCAGTTGGAGTAATTTTTACTTTATTATCTCCATCTTTAAACTCAGCACTTGTTAAACCAGTTAATGCTGGGTTTAAGGAATAAATAAAGTTTTTACCATCCTGTTTAATTGATAAATTATTACCCGCTTTGAAAGTTACTGTATTGCCAGCTTTGATTAACTCTTCAGTAGCACCGGCACCAATCATAGTACCCGTGCCATCTGTGCTCGCTGTCGCTTTCCAGCCCAGGTCTTTTAAAGCCTCACTACTTCATCAACAGTCACTAATTTACCATTTTTTTCGTAACTGCAGTTGGTACACCATCTGTCGTCGTAATGGTACCAGTTTTGGAGCTAATGTAATTGTATCATTTGCTGCCGTTACATCTAACAAGGTTCCATCACTAGATTTAACAGTAAACTTGATACCATCTTTTTGATTTAGATTTTGTGGATCTGTTTCAGTAGCTTCTTCCTCTCCATTTTGACCAGCTAATTTAATTGTATTATTCACAGGTTTATGGAATTGACTACCATTAATAGCATCTTTGGATGTTTTGGAGATCTCACCGTCTTTTACATTTGTAATTTTTACCGGGTTTGCATCATCTTTATCGGATACCTTAATATTTCCATCAGCGGTGGCAGAGAATTTTGGACCATCACTGTCACCCACTTGCACAGTGTTGAAAGAAGGGTTGTCTACCGTAGTAAATATGATTTTTACCGTTTTTATTATGTGTTACCTCTAGGTTTTTACCAGCAATCATTTCTATAGTATTGCTGGCTTTAATGGATTCACCTTTGTACTTACAGCACTACCCGTATTTCTTATACCATCTGCAGTAGCACTTGCTTTCAATGTGAAAAGCAGCATTATTTACAGCATCTACTACAGAATCTACAGTAGCAATTTTGTTATTGTCTCCATCTGTTACTTTCACAGTGCCAGGGTAGTACCATCTTCAATACCACCAGTGACAACTTTTTAATCCATTAGTAGGGTCAGTTGTAATCGTAGTACCATCTGTTTTAACTTTTACACCATCTTTGTTTACTTCTAAAGATTTGTCTGCTGGTTTTATGGTAATTTTGTTAGCACTATTTTCTCTAATCCATTACCTACGTTAACGTTATATTTCACAGTAGATGTTTTGTTCTCTATAGTGTCTACCACAGCTGTTGTGCCATTACCATCCGCAAAGTTCACAGTATCATATGGTTTTACGAAATCTTTTTCTGCACTGTTATTTTGCAAGTTCCAGCCAGCCTCTAATACGTCACCAACTGTGGCTACATTGTTTTTGTTGACTTCGTTAGGGTCCTGTTCTCAATGTTGGTGCTGTTGCGCTAGTCGTTGGTGCTGTACTGTTTAGTTTAGCACCTTCTAAGTTACCCGCCACATTTGTAATCGCATTGCCACCATTATTCAAAGCCATTTTTGACTTAATGTAACAGTGTTTGCATCCGTAGCATTAGGCTTTTTAAGAGAAACTCCTGTTGGTGTAATATTCACCACATTATTATTTGCATCCTTGAACTCAGCACTTTGTTAACCCTGAAAGCTCTTTTTGCTAATTTGAATTTAATCGTTCTTTCATCGCCATAGAACAACGCCAATATTATTATCTGTTAACTCTCCGGTAGCGCCACCCTTAAGATTTAAGCGGCTATCTGCCATACTTCTAGCAACTACTTTTTTCTTAAGAGCATCCGCACTCTTTTCCGCTGCTTCTACCCCTAGAATTTTACCCTCTGTAGAATCATCAGCTCCGTAAAAATACACAGGATCGGCTGTCAAATGTTGCAATATACCAAAGAACTGGGAACCATTGATGGCATCTGTAGAGGTTGCCGAAACTTGGCCTGCTGCCACGTTTTTCAATTGACGTTCATAGCCTGCCTTACCGAAGGACACCACGTCACCAGCAAGGGTATTTTCCCCACCTGCCCAGGTAAACTTAAGACCATTAATTATTGCATCTGTTTCTTTTGTGCCCGCTTTTTCCGTAGTAGCACCACCACCAATGGCTACGGCATTATCTCGATCTGCTGTGGCACCTGAACCGATAGCCACACCATTGACAACTTTTTGCTTTTAGCGGCAGTCCCCAAAGCTAATGAAATATCGCCCGCCTCAGCTTTTACACCAACTGATACAGCAGCTTCTCCTGCAGAAGTATCGGCATATTGTCCTCCATCCCACTTTAAATTTTTACCGGTTAATTTATTATATGCAGTACCAATCGTTTCCGTCGACCGATTTCCCTCCAAGTCTGTATAGGTAGTCATGATTGTCTCTGTTTTTATCTACATCATCATTACTCGATAGCAATAGAAGAGTTACCTCTTGCAATCGTGTTTTGAACCAATGGCGATAGACTGATCTCCATACGCACGAGCGCCTTTACCAGCCGCACTCCCTGCCCCAATAGCTACGGATTGATTAAAGCTATTATCTTTCGCTGGATTCTCAGCAGGCTTATTTTCATCGTAACCTGCTGTGGCATATGTACCGATGACTACATTTCTAGTACCCACACTACCAGTGGCATCACCAACATGAACAGATTCGCTACCAGCTTTGGTAATAGCACCACCAATAGTAATCCCCCAGCCAGATACTGTCGATTTGTTATTATTTATCTTAGTAACAGTGTCTGCATTATTCTCAGTAGCGCCAATCAGCACCGACGCCTCTACTCGATCTACATTCATAACCGCCGGTGCCACAGCCATGGCCATCGCTGCCGTAGACATAACAATCGCTTTTGCCTTGTTGCGTCCTACACGTTTTGCCATCTCTGATACGACTACATAGCAGCCCTTTGTCTTACTCCAAATTACTTTATATATACGGTTCAATCCCATAAATTCTTCCTCCTTCAGTACTCCCTGCACTCCCTGTACTGTCTATACAACGTTTAAACTCTACACACTCCCATATAGGATACTATTTGCATTAGGTTCACTTATATCACGATGTAGCATACTGTAATAGAACTACAAATAAACCTTCGGTTCCCCCAAGGTTTCAAAGTGAAAAGCAATCTATTCGTGAACTATGTATCTCTTCTACCATTCATAGATAATCTGTATTACCAAATATATTGTATCAATCAAGTTCAACTTATTTCGATATTATTATATATGAATTTCTATACAATAGCAAGTATAATTCGGTAAATATCCTTATGTATATTGACTTTGCAATATTTATCGGTATCTTTTTACACACTATTTCCTCTTCATTTTTCTTTTCATTTTTAATTATAAATTCATATTTATATTAATTTTTTTATTCATTATCTAGGTGTTTGATGAAAGTTTATGAATTTTTATTCTCCTATATTTTTAAAATGGTATTACCTATATCACATTCACACACTTTCTTACCCCCATTTTTTATTCAAAATGTTTATTTTAATACAGAAAACATATACTATTTATTTATGAATTTTTAGTCTATTTTTCTATGATACTCATCATGAATTAGAAATTATATATTTCTTTTTCCCCAACACAAAATCTCCAAAACGTAAATATACCTATGATACTCAGAGTCCTTTGTCCTGCACCTATAACCTATACTATAATTAAGACAACAAAGGAGTTTGCAGATGATACCGCCACAAGCTCCCTGATGATCAGTTCAAGATAGTATAGTCGTGCTCTTTCCTTCCGCTGAGGAACGCCGCTACAGTAGTAGCCTTTGTATGTTCCCTGTACTACCTAACTCACATAATGAAAAGACCGCAACATGTTCCTGAACAAACCTACCGTAGTGATCAGTTTGAGAAGGAATATGTTGCGGTCTTCCCTTTGCTTATATTCAGTTAGAAACGCCGTTAGCTGCAGTAGACCTTTGTGGCGTTCCTTTCTACCCTAACATACATTAAACGTAAAGAAGACTGTAACATACCCCTCGAACAAACCTACCGTAGGATCAGTTTGAGAAGGGGTGTTACTGTCTTCCCTTTATCTTATTTAATTACGAATGCCATAAGGCACACATAGCGTCACAAGTGACGTTGTATTTGACACAAAACTATGCTATACTTGAGTATCAAAAAGAGAGCCATCAACGTGCGGTTAGCGTTAGGCTCATCTCAAGACAATAACAAAGATGAAATTTGCTCAACGTGTGAGGTGGTCAGACCTCTTTACGTTAGGGCTTTTCATTAATCGATTTATTTCAACCAATCAATGAGATGTACTAGTAATTTTGAATTAAAATCAATAGATCAAATTTTCTAAACTTTTTCATAGTACCACCTCCTCCTATAACAGGAAGAGATGAGCCCTAACAACACGTCAATGGCTCTTACATTTTTATTATAGCACAATCTATTCGTATTGTTTATATAATCTTAATCCCTAACGATCAGCAAACTAAGCAAAGCGCAAGTTTGCAAAATGATACCGCCACAAGCTCCTGATGATCAGTTCAAGATGGCATCGTCGTGCTCTTTCCTTCCGCTGAGGAACGTCGTTATGAGTAGTAGCTTTGAGGCATTCTCTTACTACCTAAATTACATTAAATACAAAAGACCGCAACATGCTCCTGAACAAACCTACCGTAGGATTAGTTTGAGAAGGAATATGTTGCGGTCTTCCCTGTCCCTATTCAGTTAGGAACGCCACAAGGCTACATAGAGAAAGAAGTGACGATTGTATTACACCCATAACCTGTGCTATAATTAAACCAATCAAAGAAGAGCCATCGACGTCTGCTAAGCGTCAGGCTCATCTCTAGGAATTGCAAATAAGAAAATGGCCTAACGTGTATAAGTACTGGTAATACTTATTGTTACGTTAGGCTTTTTCATTTCTATTGAAAGAAACGATAAATATCTATAATCAACTTCAAAAACTTTATCAATAAAGATAACTTTCTAAAATTTTTTCATAGAAATCACCTCCTCCCATACTAGGAAGAGATGAGCCTAACAACACGCCAATGGCTCTTTGTTTTTATTATAGCACAATCTATTCGTATTGTTTATATAAACCTAATGCCCTAATAATCAGCAAACCAAGCAAAAGCGCAAGCTTGCAAATGATACCGCCAAAGCAACAATTGTATTTAACTTTGAACTATGCTATACTTGGGGTATCAAAAAGAGCCATTAACGTGTCGTTGGCGTTAGGGCTCATCTCAAAACAACAAATGTGATGATGCCTAACGTATAAGTACTGGTTATACTTATCTTTACGTTAGGCATTTTCATTGTCTATTTAAACAACTCTTTTAACAGATCAATGATACTTTACTATTACAGAAATTAGATAAAGCAATAAAGTATACTTTTCATACTTTCTCATAGTATCACCTCCTCCTATATTAGGAAGAGACGAGCCTAACTCACGTTAGTAACTCTCTTACAATCATTATATATCAAAATATATACTATGTGGAATAATAACATTACGAATACTATTTTTGGGAACGCCATTACGAGTAGTAGCGTTTGTAATATTCCTATAACCTGTGATATAATTAAGACAACAAAAGAAGAGCCATCAACGTGCAGCTAGCGTTAGGCCTCATCTCGAAAAACGTTAAATGAGAATTAGCCTAACGTGTTAAGGTATGCTAGACCTTATACGTTAGGCTTTTTCATTGTCTACTTAAGTAGATCAATGAGCTGAATTGCTAAACTAGCAATAGAAATAATCAAAGAGATTTTCTCATACTTAGTCATAGCAACCACCTCCTCCCATACTAGGAAGAGATGAGCCTAACAACATGTCAATGGCTCTTACATTTTTATTATAACATAATTTATTCGTACTGTTTATATAAACTTTATGCCTCTATACTCAGCAAACTAAGCAGCGCAAGTTTGCAACTGATACTCGCCAGCAAACACGAAAAAGACCGCAACATACTCTTAAACAAACTTACCATAGGGTTAGTTTAAGAAGAATTATGTTGCGGTCTTTCCTTCCCTGAGGAACGCCTTTACGAGTAGTAGCCTTTGTAGCGTTCCTCACTACCTAAATCACACAAATGCAAGAAGAGCACCGTGCTCCTCCCTTTGCCCTATATAGTTACGAACGCCACAAGGCTACATAGCTTCGCAGTGACGACACATAGCGGACCAAGTGACGGTTGTATTACATCTATAATCTGTGCTATAAGTTACTTATTTAATAACAAAAAGTCGTTCAATTTCCAATACATTAGGAAAATTAATCGTATCCCTTTTTCTTTTGTAAAAGCTAAAACTTTACGAGCTTTTCTTTTTGTAATTCTCTTTCAAATCGACCGTCAACTCTAACAGGTTTTTATAAAATTCCATCTACGTATTCATTTTTAATATATAAGATACTAACTGGACACATATTCTGAATTAGAAAAGCCTTCTCATACCCAAGAACATCCCAAATAAAATAGTGTCACATTTTTCCATATTTATCAATCTTCGTATTATATATTTTTGAAATTTATCTACTTGCGATGAAAAAGGTATCATCCAATATAATTTAGTTGCTGTATCTAAAAAGCATAGAAGCATGGTCTATCATGTGGCTGACAATCTATAGTTTCTTTATTTTTCATTAAGTGTGGATCTGGAAAAATCTATAAAAGTATTGATCTTTTATATAATAAAAAGTGACCTCTATTCATAAACTCCTCCTAAAAAAATAGACCCCATTCTTTTGAATGGAGTCTAACTATTTGAGCTCGAACACTTATTGAGTCGCATATCGAGTAGCGACAACCATTTGAACTTAATCTTATTTTAGTTGCTTATTAAGTAACAACAAATATTAGAGATACTACTATCTCTAATAACAGTATACGCATTGAAAAAGATAAAGTCAATCATAAAAATCTATATCCATCCCTGAGGAACGCTGTTACGAGTAGTAGCCTTTGTGTCCTTCCTATTGACTAAATCACATAAACGAAAAAACCGCAACATGCTCCTGAACAAACCTACCGTAGGATCAGTTTGAGAAGGAGTATGTTGCGGTCTTTCCTTTACATAAATTAGCTATTCGAACGCCACAAGGCTACATAGCGAAACAAGTGACGTTGTATTTAACTCCTAACTATGCTATACTTAGCATATCAAAAAGAAGAGCCATCAACGTGCAGCTAGCGTTAGGCTCATCTCAAAAAAAGTATAAAACTTAGATGCGCCTAACGTGTGAGGTCCGGTAAACCTCATTTCGTTAGGCGTTTTCGTTAGCTATAAAAGCAACGAATAACTTCTACGATTAACATAGAAAATTGAATCAATAAAGATAATTTTTTTCATATGTAGTCATAGTACCACCTCCTCCCAAAGTAGGAAGAGATGAGCCTAACAACACGTCAATGGCTCTTACATTTTTATTATAGCACAATCTATTCGTACTGTTTATATGAACTTAATACCCTAACGATTAGCAAACTAAGCAAAGCGCAAGTTTGCAACTGACACCGCCACAAGCCCCTGATGATTACTTCAAGATGTCATAGTCGTGCTATTTTCTTCCCCTGAGGAACGCTGTTACGAGTAGTAGCCTTTGTGGCGTTCCCTTACTACCTAAATCACATAAACACAAGAAGAGCACGGTGTGCCCCAGACAAACATTATGAAATACCGTTTGCGAGGGGTATGCTGCTCTTCCCTTTGCTTCTATTCAGTTAGAAACGCCACAAGGCTACATAGCGTCACAAGTGACGACTTACTTTTTGATCCAAGGCATCAATTTACGTAATTCGCCGCCTACTTCTTCTACTTGATGTGCTGCAGATTGTTTACGTTGTTCGTTAAGGTATGGGTAACCTGCTGCATAGTCACCAAGGAATTGATCAGCAAATTTGCCGTCTTGGATATCTTTCAATACACACGCATTGCTTCTTTTGCAGATGCTGGGATTACTTTTTGGTCCTGTAATATAGTCACCGAACTCAGCTGTGTTGGAGATGGATTTACGCATTGTTTTCGAAACCACCTTCGTAGATCAAGTCGATGATTAATTTCATTTCATGAACACATTCAAAGTATGCATTAACTGGGTTGTAGCCAGCTTCTACCAATACTTTCGAAACCAGTTTGCATCAACGCACATACGCCGCCGAAAAGTACTGCTTGTTCACCGAATAGGTCAGTTTCAGTTTCTTGACGGAAGTCAGTTTCAAGATACCGGAACGGCCACCGCCTACACCAGATGCCCAAGCCAATGCTACTTTTAGTGTCTCCGCTTGATCTGCTATACAGCGTACAAGCAAGGAAACGCCAGAACCTTCTTGGAATGTACGACGTACTAAGTGACCAGGGGCCTTTAGGAGCTACCATGAATACGTTTACGTCAGCAGATGGTTTAATTTCTTTACCGAAATGAATGTTGAAACCATGAGCAAATGCCAAGTACGCACCTTTTTAAGGTTAGAGCGATGGATTTTTCGTATGTTTCTGCTTGTAATTCATCTGGAATCAAGATCATCACAACGTCTCGCACCTTTTACAGCTTCGCCTGTTTCTTTTGACTACGAAACCAGCTTCTTCTGCTTCTTTCCAAGATTTGAACCCTTCACGAAGACCGATTTGTACGTCCATGCCACTTTCTTTTCAAGTTCAACGCATGCGCATGACCTTGGGGAACCGTAGCCAAGAACTGTAATTTTTACCAGCTAATGCTTGTAGATTGCAATCTGCATCATAAAAATACTTAGTGTGCCTAAAATGTTACCTGCCATTGTGATAACCTCCTACTTTGTAATACATAATGATGTTTATAATTTACTAGATTTTCTAGTGAAATTCAACTGATTTTCAGCCTTTTCGGCTACGGATTTACCATACTTATTATGATAAATTGGTATGATTAAAAAAATATTTTTGTACACTCTATAAAACATTTTATGAAAGCACTTGCAGCCAAGGTCGATCTTGGACCCAAGTCACTTTCACAGACAAACCATAGAGCGCCGATAAAATATCATCGGTAATGACCTCATATTTCGGTCCCGATTGAAAAAATTTTACCTTCTTTTTAATAGTGCCACATGGGTCACTGTGGGAAGTATTTCCTCGATTTGGTGCGTCACATAGATAAACGGACAAGGACTGTCCTGAATCCCACGTTGATTGAGATGACGGAGAATTGTTCCCGGCTCGGTACGTCTAACCCATTGCATGGTTCGTCTAAGATGAGCAAGTCTGGACTCGTCATCAAAGCACGACCGATTAAAACACGGCGTTGCTCCCCTGTGGAAAGTACCCCAAAGTGACGATGTTCCAAATGTTGTAATTCCATATCTGCTAAAACCGTATCACAGCGTTGTTCTTCTTCCTCTGTCACATCGCGATACACACCAATGGTACCATGCGCTCCAGAGAAAAGAATTTGTCGTACTGTTTCGTCTCGCATGGTTCGTTCAAATTGTCCCCTAAGGTAGAACTGACGAATCCGATGCGATCTTTCACATCTTTCCACACACATTGTCCAAAGATATGTCCTAGGACACGCACCTCACCACGGGTGGCACAGGTGTAGGCCATAATCATGCCCAGTAAGGTGGACTTGCCTGCCCCATTGAGACCCAATAGCGCCCAGTTTTCCCCTACGTTCACATGCCAATCTACACCTTGCAAAATCGCTTCTCCATTGCGGACAAAAGGTAACCCTTCATAATGTAACAACTCACCTTGTTTTGGTATAGTCATTACATTTTCTCTCCACGGCTCATAGCGGTGCAACCTGTTTTCGCAATTTCCAGAATGCCATATTCTTTCATAATTTCTATGAAAGCATCTAGTTTCTGTGTTTCTCCTGTAATTTCTATAACGATAGAGCTAGGTCCTACGTCAAGTACATTGCCACGGTACACATCTGCTAATTGGATAATTTGTGGTCGTACCGACACATCCGCTTTTACCTTGATAAGCATCAATTCACGGCGCACCACTTGTTCTGGAGAGAATACTTTCACTTTGATGGCATCCACTAGTTTGTAGATTTGTTTTTGGATTTGGTCCAATTGCACTTCGTCTGTTTCCACCGTTAAAGTAATCCGAGCTTTGATCCTTTGGAATAGAAATGCCTGATGTCATTTTGAGTTACGGAATAGCCACGACGATTGAACAAGGACAAGATTCTAGCCCCTGATGCCTGGTTTGTTTTTGTAATCACTAACACTTGGTGTTGTTGTACTTACTCATTGTCAGGGCCTCCTTTCAATCCCATCATATCTTTGGCCGTGCAACCGGCTGGAATCATTGGGAATACATTTTCTTCTCGTTCTACCACGCAGTCAATCACCACTGGCTCGTCAGATAGGATTAGGTCTCGCAATTGGCTGCGTAACTCTTCGATAGTGGACAATGTTACCCCTTGTACACCATAGGCTTTTGCCAAGGTTTCAAAGTCTGGGTTCACCTCTAAGTCTACAAAGGAATAGCGACGTTGATTAAACAACTCTTGCCATTGACGAACCATACCCAAGAAACCATTGTTGATGATCACGACTTTCACTGGAATATTGTAAGCTTTCAATAAGAGCAATTCTTGGCTGTTCATTTGCAAGCCCCCATCACCTGTGATGAGTACTACTTTTTTATCTGGTGCTGCTACTTGTGCACCGATGGCTGCTGGCAAGCCAAATCCCATTGTTCCCGCACCACCAGAGGTACATAATGGTATTTGGTTTTCGAGAACGTAATAAATTGAGACGTCCACATTTGGTGTTGTCCTACGTCTGTGACCACGATGGCATTGCCCTTCAAGATGTTATCGATTTCATAGATTACCTTTTGTGGTAATAGAGAATCTCCCTCGTGAGGATGCACTGAATTGGATATTCTTCACGCCATCCACGAATACGTTCCAAACCAACTTTCATGCGTTTGTGGAGTCAATTCATGATTTATTTCCATTCAATACATGTTTCAAATCTCCAACGATAGGTATATCGATAAGTTTATTTTTACCAATTTCAGCTGGGTCAATATCTACATGGATAATCGTAGCATCTTTACAGAACTCCTTCGGTACCCCCTGCAATACGATCGTCGAAACGAACTCAATGCTAACACTACATCCGCTTCATTCACAGCATAGTTAGCATACACTGTACCATGCATGCCTAACATCCCTAGCGATAATTGGTGTTCTCCTGGAAAGGACCCTAAGCCCAATAACGTATTCACTACTGGAACTTGGCATGTAGTCGCTAATTTGTAAAGTCTCTGTAGCATCTGATAATAGTACCCCATGACCTGCTATGATAAGCGGTCGTTTCGCACCTTTCAATAAGTCGATGGCTTTTTTGATTTGTTTTGGATGCCCAATGTAATTCGGATCATAGCCTCGATAGAAATTGGTTCATTAAAAATAGCTTCAAATTCTTCATAGGAAATGACATCTAATTGCGCATCTCGCGTGATATCTACCAGCACAGGACCTGGTCGACCGGTCGTTGCTAAGTAGTACGCTTCTTTCACAGTGCGTATCATGTCTCGGATATCTTTCACCAAGTAGTTATTTTTCGTCACCGGCATGGTAATGCCCACGATGTCCGATTCTTGAAACGCATCTTTTCCCAGCAAGTGGCTGCACACCTGACCTGTAATGGCCAAGAGAGGAATGGAATCCATATGCGCCGTCATAATACCTGTCACTAGGTTCGTCGCCCCTGGACCAGATGTGGCTAGGCAAACACCACATTTACCAGACGCACGAGTATAGCCATCCGCTCATGAGCTGCCCCTTGTTCATGACGTGCTAAGTAATGGTTAATACCCTCGAAATCATAAATTTCATTGTATATAGGAATTACGGCGCCGCCGGGATATCCAAATATATCTGTCACTCCCAAGCGCTTCAATGTTTCTAGGAGTATGCGAGCTCCTCGAATCATCTTCTGTTCACTCATAGTTTATCCTCTTTCTATATCCATTCTATTCATTAGTCATGTTCATTAAATTCATTAGAACTGATACGGTGAATTGTATATCCACGAGCCGCCATGGCAGCCGTAATTTTCTTAATATGGTCTTCTCCGTTCGTTTCTACGGTCACCACCAACTCCACTTCATGGAATCGGTCCAAGTTTTTAAACTGATTATGTTCTAGTTTGATAACATTCGCATTTTGTTCTGCTAAGATTTCAGACACTGCCACTAATTGACCTGGTTTATCTGATAAATTCACCGCAAATGTGAAAATACGGCCTCGTACGACTAAACCTTTCGTAATCATGGACGCAATGGTCAATACGTCGATGTTGCCACCGCTCAAAATACTCAACCACTGTTTTTGCCTCGTACCCGTAATTTTTCAAGCCCTGCCACTGAAAGTAACCCTGCATTTTCGCCGATGATTTTATGTTTTTCCGCCAATATCAAGAAGGCTTCCATCAATTCATAGTCGGATACGGTGACGATTTCATCCACATAGGTTTGAATGTATTCTAAGTCTCTTGTACCAATTAATTTCACAGCCGCTCCATCTGCAATAGTGCTCACAGATGGTAAGTTTACAGGTTTTCCTTCTGCTACGGCTGCTTTTTCGCACTGGCTGCACCTCTGGTTCTACGCCGATGATCTTTACTTGTGATTTTTCTCAGCCTTTGCCGCTGCTGCCACACCGGAGATCAATCCGCCACCACCAATTGGTACTAAATGATATCTGCATTTGGCAATTCTTCTAGAATTTCTAGGGCAATCGTTCCTCGTCCCTTCGATGACATCTTCATCATCGAAAGGATGGACAAATACATAACCGTGTTTTTCTTGTAATTCACAAGCTTTTTCATAGGCTTCGTCATAGACTTCACCAGCGAGCACCACTTCTGCGCCGTATTGACGTGTGGCCTCTACTTTGATGAGCGGTGTGTGTCGTGGCATAACGATGACTGCTTTAATACCTAAGCGTTGCGCTGCCAATGCCACCCCTTGCGCATGGTTACCGGCAGAGGCGGCAATAACGCCGCACGCCTTTTTCTGCTTCTGTTAGTTTGGAAAGTTTTATTGCTACGCGCCCCTGTAATTTGAAAGACCCTGTGCGCTGTAAATTTTCCGGTTTAATATATACATCATTGCCTGTTTCTTGGGAATACACAGAGCTATGAATTAATTTTTGTTTTCACGGCGATGGTAGCAAGTCTCTCCCTAGCCTCCATGAAATCGTATAATTTATGCATATAAACATCCTTTCCTAAGTTATGTATTCTATGTATGGAACTTTTTTCCCTCTCAGATATGTCTATCCCGACTACGTTCCCTCATAGATATATCTATCCTGACTACATTCCCTCTTATGCTTCGTCTAGGATTTCGATAGCACCTTGTGCCGCTGAGGATACATGCATAGCATATTTTTTCAAGTATCCTGTCACATCTGATTTGTACGGTGCTAAATTTGCTTTTCTTCGTGCAATTTCTTTCTCTGAAAGTTTCACATTCAAGGAACGATTTGGAAATGTCGATTTCAATAATATCTCCATCTTCACGATGGCAATCGTTCCGCCAGAAGCTGCTTCTGGAGATACGTGACCAATGGATGCGCCACGAGTAGCACCAGAGAAACGACCATCTGTAATCAAGGCTACATCTTTACCAAGACCCATACCTGTAATCGTCGCTGTTGGTGTCAACATTTCACGCATACCTGGACCACCTTTTGGACCTTCGTAGCGAATGATGACAACATCGCCTTTCACAATTTTGTGACCCATGATCGCTTCTACCGCTTCTTCTTCGCTGTTGAATACTTTCGCTGGACCAGAATGAACGAGCATTTCTGGATCTACAGCGCCTTCTTTGACCACGGAACCGTCCGGAGCTAAATTACCTTTCAATACAGCGATACCACCCATGTGGTGTATACTGGATCGCTCCAAGGATGGATGACATCTTCGTCTAGGACTTTCACAGTTTTAGCAATCGTGTCCTGTCCACCAAGCTCACCGATTTTGCACTTTCATGCAAGTGACCTTGTTCTTGTAAACGGTGCATTACGCATACACACTCGCCTGCGGCATGTAAATCTTCGATAAAAATATTTACCAGATGGAGACAATTTCGCCAATTGTGTGTATCCCCTGCAATACGATTGAAATCATCCAACGTTAAAGATACGCCCGCTTCATGCGCGATGGTTGGTAAATGTAGGGCTACAGTTGGAAGAACCACCCAATGCCATATCGACTCGCTACCGCATTTTCAAAGGCTCTTTCGTCAATATATCTTTTGGACGTAGCCTCTTGTAAGACTTCCATTACTTGCATGCCCTGCACGTTTTGCTAGACGTAAACGCTCGGAGTAAACAGCAGGAATCGTACCATTACCTGGTAATGCCATACCCAATGCTTCTGTTAGCAATTCATGGTGTTCGCTGTATACATACCGGAGCAGGATCCACAAGTAGGACAAGCTACGTTTTCAATATGTTCTAATCCTTCTTCGGAAAATAAGGCCTGCTTCAAATTTCACTCTACCGCTTCAAACACGTCGGATAAACTGATTTTTACCATTGTGCACGCCTGCTAGCATAGCACCACCAGAAACGAACACAGATGGTAAGTTCAAACGAGCTGCCGCAATCAACATACCTGGCGACGACTTTATCGCAGTTAGGAATGAATACCATTGCATCGAATGGCGTGGCCATAGTAGAGGCTCCCTCAATGGAGTCAGCAATAATATTGCGTGTCACCAAGGAATATTTCATACCGATGTGGTTCATAGCCAATCCGTCACAAATACCGATAGTATTAAATTCCATAGAATACCGCCAGCTTCGTGGATACCATCTTTTACAGATTGAACGAGATTTTTCAAATGTACATGACCTGGAATGATTTCATTGAAAGAATTAGCAATCCCGATGATTGGTTTTCCAATTTCCCTCGTTAATAAATCCTAATGCTTTTTAATAATGAACGATGAGGAGCTCGTGTAGCTCCCTTTTTGCTACCTCTATCACTGCGTACCATATGATGATCCTTTCTACTTATATAAATATAATTTATAACACTTGCTATAGTTAGCATATTGTTGTCTATATCCTATGTCTATTCACGCGTTAAATCAACGAGATTTTTATGAGATATATCTATTTGATTTTCCTTTGGATTTTATTATATTCCTTGTAAATCTATAACCCCATCTGTTACTCTGACATAGTATGTTAGACATAAAAAGGGCGATCCCTAGGGAATCGCCTTTAATATATATGTATGCACGTTAATCAAATAGACTACAACAAACCTAGATTCCTTATGCTGTACACAAAGAAACCCAAGATGGTAGTTCTACCAAAGAAAAGGCGACCCTCTATGGAATTGTTAGTTCTAATGACGTTCACTACTAGAACAGGACGAGCACGAGAATTGCTAACAATACCAGTGATAATCTCCTTTCTGTACAATATGCGTACGAATCTTAACTATAAGTGTAATACTTTAAAAATAAAAATAACTGTCTACTATTGTAACACCTTTGTCCACTGTGGCAAGTACATATCTATATATACTTTTTCAGATGTGTTATTTTCCACAATTTGTTATACTATAAGCGTTACTTCCCTATACTGGTAACAGAGAGGGGGTGCTTGCAACTGGATCTCATTTTCAATTTTCTATTTCTGTTGTGGCAGGTATAGTCAGCAACTATATTTGCAAGTGGCTAAACAGAAATAAACGAAGTAACTAGCCCAACAGAGATAGCTCTCTATAGCAAAACCCCACGGTCCGCCAACCGTGGGGTACTTGGTCTGAAAGTCCTCACTTTCATTCCATCTCCATTATATCACTTTCTCAGTATATTTTCTAGTATATAAGAAACACCCAGGTCCTCGCCACCAGTGCTAGTAGCTTTATGGAATCACCATTACTCTTTTCGTCTTGCCTTTATTATATCATAGTTACTAGTAATAAAAACCCCACGGTTAGCGGACCGTGGGGTTTCTTTGTCTTGTAAATGGAAGTCATCAACTTTTCCATTCCAATCATATCACAGGTTAATAAAAATTTAAATCTTACTCCCCTAAAAAGCGTTTTGCCTGCAGTAGTTCGTTTACGATACTTTTCTACTACTTTTTAGCTTCACGCATAGCTCATCACTACGGTAGCTGGTTTATGCACTCACGTCACCGCTCTGCGAATACGCCTTGACGGCTCGTCATACCATATGGCATATCACGTGTACCACATAACCAGACTCATTCACTTCGATGCTATTACCAGGACCCACTAAACGTGTGTTTGGTTTAGTGACCGATGGCCACGATGACTTTATCCGCTGGTAAAGTAAAGTCTTCGCCAGTGCTTTTCACGAGATCCATCTTCTTGTAGTTCTTGTCGTGTAAAATGTCAACCCTTCCACGATATCTGAACCCGTTACTTTTTTGGAGCGGCTAAGAATTCAAAGTGAACGCTTTCTTCTTCTTTGCTTCTTCAAATTCAGATGGGTTTGCTGGCATTTGTTCTTCTCACGACGGTACGTCACGGTTACACTTTCAGCACCGAGACGAACACAAGTACGAGCCGCATCCATCGCCACGTTACCAGCACCGATGATGACAACTTTATCACCTTTGTACACAGGAATTAAAGACTCTTCCGCTCTGCCATTTTGCACCAACTGTACCGATGTCAACAAAGCCATAGCTTGTAACATACCCGCTTTATCATCACCAGGTAAAGATATTTCCGCTGGTACATGTGTACCTGTAGCAATAAAGATAGCATCAAAGCTTTCTTCAAATAAAGAATCTAAGTTGTGATCCGGACCGATTGTTACATTACACTCAAAAAGTAACACCTAATCGTTCCAAGCTTTGCGACTTCACGGCGCACAATTTTTACCTAATCGGAACCCAGGAATACTCGAATAACAGGATACCACCCTGCTCATCTTGGCGCTCAAACACCGTTACCGCATAGCCTAATTTTGCCATATCTCCAGCCACTGTTAAACCAGCAGGACCAGACCCAATCACAGCAATTTTACCTTGATCTTTACGGTTTGGTTTCACTTTACGAAGGCTATTGTCACTTTCAAAATCGGCTGCAAAGCGCTCTAATTTACCGATATTAATGGGTTTGTTCGCACGATTTAAAATACACGCTCCTTCACATTGTTTTTCACGAGCACATACGCGACCACACACCGCTGGCAAGCTGCTGCGCTCCGCAATGATATCGTTAGCTAAACCAAAATTACCATGTGCAATGGCTTGTATAAACGAGAAATTCTCATTTTCAATAGGGCAAACCTGTACGGCATAATGGCTTCGCACAGTTCAAACAACGCTTTGCCTCTGCAAAGGCCTCTTCCATCGTATAATCTTTATCAAATTCTATCTCATGTCTTAACTCCATAAAGACCTCCTTGCACCACTCTGGTGACACACTTTTTCTTTACATACTCTATTTATAGGTTCTTATTAATTTCGATATTATATCTATAGTATACCATAGCTAACTATACTTCACTGTAACAATGGCTACACCCTTGCTACCCCTATGACTATACGTACCTTTTTCTTAGTGAAAGTACTAAAAGATATATTCTATAGTATATCATATGTCGCACTGTGTGTAACTATGTATTTTTGATTTAGCAAACCCCTATTTCTTATCCAATCATGCCCTATATAGTTACTGCATATTTTGTCTTTGGTCCCGATCCAATTTTGATGACATAACTGCTTGCAATTAATTTCTTTCACAGCCTCTAATATATTACGTTTTCCATAACCTGTTAATTTTGTTAATTCACTAGATGACAATTCTCCATCTTGTAATGCTTCTATATATACGTTGCTGATGGACTCATACGTATTGTATCTTGAATAACCACTGGTAATATTATTTTTATAAAGTTTTCTAGATATATCAAATAGCATGCCGTTTACAGCCTTTATAGGATGCAATAATACGTTGTACCTCTGTTCCAAACTGTTCTATTAAATGTAATCTGAAAAATACATTTCTATAACAGGGTTACGCAGCATTGATACTTCTTTTTATATAAATAATCTTCTTTTGAAAGTTGGTCTCAGCAATCCACCAGGTGATGTAATTTCAATACGATCATCATACATAGCTACTGAATATGTGCAGATACATCCCAAGTTCTATGGATTAAAGCATTAGCTATAGCTTCACGAAATGCTTTTTCTGGTATAGTTTCCACCACAACTCGTTCTATCCTTTGTATCTCATCATATTGGTAATTCTCACGATAGACACGCACGGCTTCTTGATAGGTTTTTAAAATTGATTGTCTTTCAAAGGTATAACGATTCAAAATGATGTCTATGGTAGCACCGAACCGAGCGATATCTATGCCATAAAATTCATTTGCATCCGCCAACAATGCACCTGCATTTGTATACCCTATATGTTTTATCTAACAGTCCCAATGTAATTAAATTATCACGAGTCAACTGTTCTATACCTAACTTTTTGACATTCTTCTTCTAATATATGAAAGCTTAACTCTTGTTCATGAGACGGAATACGATCAAAGGTGGTATTCATTCCTTGTATAGTCAGTCGCTTTTAATTCAATTTGACCAACCTCAATTGTAGAACTGTCATTTCTGATATATGCTTTACCCTTATATAGGTATGGCGTATCTTTTTCCTTTTTCAGTTAATGTAATGAGTTTAGTATTATCATCTATATCAATAGTATATTTAGGTAATGGTTTTTATAGCATCATTGATCTTATTTTCAATATCTAAACAAGCTTTGTAGTATTCTCTATTCCCACATATCTTCCATCATCAGAAAATACTAAATATAATTTTTTTCCACTTCCATAGTTAGCAAAGGCTGATACTGTTTTTAAGAATGTATTCGTAATAGATTCTTTAAATTCTAGTGCTCTATGTTCTTTTCATTCTAATCACCTCAAAACTAACTATATCATGAATTACCTGAATTAATGCAACGATAGACCTATCGTTGCAAAATCTATTGTAATGATAGCTTATTATATAGTATATAATTTTAAAATAAGCTTTCAGTATTATCATATTTATAATAAAATTAACTCTATTTCTATCTTGTTTATATCATTATAATATACCATAAAAATAATGTATTTTTATAATTTTTAACGATACATCTATCAGTTTCACACACTTTGCAAACGATAGGATATATAAAAATAATACAACTTTCAATAAACCGCCATAGTATCGCATGTATAACATGATGCAACGATACCGCTATCGTTTCACTATCATTGCAACGATAAAAAAGAGGCTCACCTCGTGGGTAGACCTCTGTATTAATAGCGATTAGTTTGCAGATGTAATGGTTCTTTGAAAGTTTCTGCAATGAATTGTTTGATGGCCCTCAGACTGATAAATCTCTGCAATTTTTGTATGTTGCATTATCTCTATCTTGCTCACGAGTAGCCAAGATCATCACCGCTAATGGCTCATCTTTTGGTTCTAAGTACAATCCTTTTTCACCTACGTGTGATCCCTGCGCTTTGCACGTAGTTCATCGGAATTGCTCAATGTAACATCATCTAAACTGCGAGGTAATTGTGCTGCCTCAAGTTCTGGATTTTTTAGGTTTTTAGGATTTTCCACAATATCTGCCACTGTGGCTTTTGGAAACCAACGCCGTCTTTCAATTTAATAAGACCTGCTCGTTGTAACAAGGCTAACGCGCGTCCACCATTGGTTGATCATTTGAATCGCTACGGTATCGCCGTCTTTCACATCGATAGGAGATTTTACAGAATTACTGTAGATACCCATTGGCATTAAAAATCGTTTTTACCAATTGGCACTAATTTGGAATTATTTGCTTGTTAAAGTTTTCTAAGAATGCGTACATGTTGGTACGCATTCAATTGGATATCTCCATCAGCCAAGGCCTTATCTGGTGTGATATAGTCAGAAAATTCTACTACTTTCAACTGTATGCTCTTGCTTTTGTGCTTCCTTCGCCACAGCCTCAGCCACTTGTGCATGAGGACCTGCAGCACCAATTTTAATTTCTTTTATGCATCCTGCGTCGTTGTGGATGTACCACAGCCCGCAATACCTAACGCCAAAAATACCCACCAATAGCGTGAATAGTGATTTTAGTTTCATAGTTCTATCCTTTCATAACTACTGATATATATATTTTTCATTGAAAGTTCCTCACTCCTCTCGAGTATTAAGGATATCATAAGCTTTTATCTATTGGCTAATACTGTTTTTAGATAGTTATTATAGCTACTAGTTATAATCACTATGATTCCTACATAAAAACAGAGGTCATCACTCCTCATGGTAGCAATGATCCTCTGTTTGTATATTATTTATTTAGCATAGCCAATACTTGATTCAATTTTTGTTCTAATTCTGTGTTTTTTTCTTCCAACTGTTGGATGCGCGCCTCATAATCGTTGGAAATCATAGGTTTCTTTTCATCTTTACCAATTCTGGAAAGAAGCTCCTGCATTCCAAGATAGGGTATGTCCTGCAAGGCTAAGTCCAAAATTATAGAATTTATCTTTATTTGTATAATGACCTATTCCTAATGCCACGCCTTTTGTACCTTTAAATTGGCCTACACCAGCCATGACTTGTGTCCGATCTGTCCCATCATATGGCAACGCTTTTAAAGCACCTAAGGCAATGGCAGAGGCCCCTGCTGTTTTTGCTGTATCATTTGCCTCTTCTGCCATGGCTCTCACAGTATGAACTTGGCTGACGATACTTTCTGGTTTTGATCCTGCACCAGCATTTATTTTTCAATTTCTTCAGGCGTATATCCTAGGGCATTTGTGATGGCTTTCAACTGTTTTACATTCACTGCATCTGTATCTTTTGATACCACCAGCTACATTGACAATTCTTCGTTTCATCTCTGGAATATCTAAAGTACCATTATCGAATTGCATCGTATATCCCTCTGTACCTACAGAAACAACACCTTCTGCTGCTTTCACCGCATCTCCTGAAAAAGCGGATGTACCGTCTATAGCAGCACCACGTCCTTCTGTAGAAGAATACACACCGATAGCCACGCTATTCTTGTCATTCACGCGCGTCCAAGTGCCCAGAGCCATACTACTATCAGCCTTAGAACCTATTTCTGAACGATTACCGATGGCTATACTATCTTCCGACAACGTAGTAGCATACCGACCTAGAGCAATACTTTTTCTTGGCTGTCACTGCTTGGGAACCCATGGCAATGGACTCATCTAGCCAAAGCTCGGCTCGCTTTTACCAATAGCAATGGAATCCGTTCCATTTGCCCGAATGCCATTACCAATCCCTACGGCATCAAATCCATAGACTCTAGTGTCATTACCAATTGCCATCGATTGAAAGGCTACCTTCTCTTCAAAGCCGTTTGGAATCATTGGTGTATCTTTTTATCTTTTTGACTCATCTAATCGGTTTATAATCATCCACGTTCATCACATGTTCTGATTGATTTCCCACCTTTGTAGGCGTATCATGCGGTACCTCACCTAATGATTCCGCATCTGTTAATTTACCTACATAGGAACTAGTGCCGATGACAATTCCTTGTTCTCCATTTTTTTCAATCGTTGCTCCATAGCCTCAAGGCAATCCCAAAAATTAGCATCGATATTGTGATTATAGCCAATACCAATAGGCGCACTTATCCGCTTATCTTTCGATCCAATTGTACCTTTACCAATCGATACACCACCAGCGGTATAGGCTGTGCTTGTATCTCCATTCTTACCTAAATTTACTTCCTCTGCTAATACTGTTGACATGCACAGTAAAGCAACCAATGTTGCTAATACTACGTTCTTTCTCATTATTTATAGCCTCCTTTAGCTTATGAATTATTATATTAAATAAATTATATTATATCACATAGTATAACTTTATAATTTTAATATCACATACTATGATCGAGTAGTTGCCAGTTCCTCTAAGCGACTTACTAAAACTGAATTATTTTCGCTCTATAAGGAGTTATATTGATAAACAAAATAACTTATACATAAAAGGAAGTTACCCATGTCTTGTAACTTCCTTTTTATATCTGGTGCGCCCAGAGGGAATTGAACCCCCGACCTGCAGTTTAGGGAAACTGTCGCTCTATCCTACTGAGCTATGAACGCAAGTATACATATATTATAGTCTAACTGTACTCTACCCTAGCAATATAAAAATCTAAAATAAGATTTGATCTGTATTCTATGTGCATATCCACAATACAGAACATTCTTTCTTACCCCATACGATTCAATAAAAGCCTTATAGTACAAGGGTTATTCACTTTTTGTGTATAAAATGTGGATAACTATGGAGTTATTAACACGAAATACACAATGTATTAAGCTACTCACAACCCTATACCCATAGTTATACACTGAGTTATCCACAGGTTAGTGGATAACTGCTCCATATGTACTGATAAAAGTATCTTTTTTTGTTCTATTTTTACACTATACCCTACTAGTATTGTCTATCTACCCATGACATAGATTTACTATTGGTTACATATACGATAATACATATCTATATCTCATCATCTACTACATACACAATAAGCCTATAGAACATAGCTAATCTGTTCTATAGGCTTTATCATACGCATGGTATATATCAGATATTCTCTTACTAGAATACTTTCAGTGTGCACCACATTGTCACTTACAAGTGCTGAATATCCAACATATGCTCTCACTTATTCAGCAAAATATAATTGACCATCTACTTCTACTGAATCCCCCAGTCAACTTGTACGCCATTTTTATTCCACATACGAGTTAATGCTAATTTTAAATACTCATAGGAATCCAACGGTTGCACTGTCAACTCATCGTAGGTATTCAATCCTGTAGCATGCATCACTGTTTGTTCTGTTTTGCAAATAGGGATTCTACTTTCTCTTTCCAAGTTGCATCGTCTCAATACCACTTGGCATTCTTTTTGTTTTCTTTGTTATACGCAATATGACCGCGCTCATTATCTCCATAATGAATTGCTAAATATACCCATTCCATGGTGTACCCTCTTTCATGACTAATATAAGTTATTATGTATATTATACTCATACCTTTGATGTATTCTGTTCCTATTATATCGTATCTTTCCAAGTAGTGCAATATAGGTACTTCTAATTCTATTAAAGTTTACTCTAAATGATTACGATACTTTCAATATCTATATCATTGTCTTTTTATTTTTACGTACATTATAATGTACATAAAAGAGGTGATACATATGGCAATTATTAATATTACAAATTTTTAGAAAACATATTTTTGAGTATTTAACACAGACTATTAAATACAATGAACCACTCAGCATCAGCACTAAAGATGGTAATGCCGTCCTATTAAGCGAAGATGATTATTTATCCTTGTTAGAAACTTTATATTTAACATCCAAACCTAGTATGAAAGAAATTTTACTAGAAGGAAAAACACCCCATTATCCGAATGTATTTCAGAAGAAGAGGTTATTTTGGTAATGTATACGTTAACTTATACAAAATCTGCTGTGAAAGATATACCTAAGTTAAAAATCTGCAAAACTTGATACAAAAAGCAAAGGCATTACTAGAGATTATTAAAGTAAATCCTTACCAAACACCGCCAAGGTATGAAAAATTGGTGGGCGATTTAGAAGGTCTATATTCACGTCGCATTAATATCCAACATCGATTTGTGTATGAGATCTTTGAGGAAGAAAAAGTTGTTAAAATAATTAGTTTATGGACACATTATGAATAGAATAAAACAGAGGAAAGTTGTACTATATCATCAACTTTCCTCTGTTTTTATTTATATTTTTATCCAATAATCATACTATTCCATAGAATAAATTTCTAAAAATCATTACATATTAGGATTTGCAATCTATTTATAGATTCATCTAAAATACACAATTCTAGTCTGAATTACTTTTCCACCACTACTTCTGTGTCACCATTACTTTATCCACCCGTGTGTTATCCATATCCATCACTTCAAATTGCAATGGACCATAGTGACATCGATTAGCTTCTTTCGGAATGCGACCGATTAAATACGTCACGAATCCACCTAATGTTTTATATAGATCCTCTTTCTTCTCCTGGTAATAGTTCATCCACTTCAAAATATTCTTTTCAATTCTTCAATGCTGATGAGACCATCTACAAGATACGTACCGTCTTCTCGTTGAACAATGCGATTTTCTTCTTCTTTCTTTTCCTCTTCCCCAGATGGCATTAATCCTACGATTTCTTCCATAATATCGTGGAACGTAATCATCCCACTCATGCCGCCATATTCATCTAGCACAATAGCTTCATGGGTGCTTCTTCTGAAAGTAGATAATACTTTCATCAAGGACAAGGATTCTGGTACGAGCACTGGTTTACGCATATCAATAGGCCAGAATATCTTTCATAGGACGATGGCTTTTCTTTTCATTTTGTTGTGCCAACACATCCACCGAAGACACTAATCCTTTCAATTCATCTAAGGAATCATCACCTACAGGAATACGATGTTCATTGCATTCCATAATGGTTTCTAATATTTCATCACTAGCATTAATGTCGATCCAGGTCAGCTGTGTACGAGGGTGTCATAATATCGCTGGCATCTAGATCAGCTAAGCGGAAAAATATTTTCTACCAACACTGGTTCTTCTTCTTCATAAGCCCCCAGTTCCACACCCTTGTACGAGCATTTTATTAATTTCCGATTCCGTTACTGGTGCTTCTTCTTGTGTTTAACACCTAGTACTTTCACAGCATCTTCGTAGACACACATAAGGAGTGCTACTAATGGTTTATGTCACAGTAGCAGCATTATAGGATAGCCATCATGATGAGGATAGATTCTCATGAATTATAAGTCAAACTTTTAGGCACCAATTCCCCATGACTAAGGATAAATAGGTTGTTAAGGATACGATGAAAATAGGACTCACCGTATCGGCATAATCAGCTAGCCACAGTATATGTTCTTTGATATATGTCGCCATAGGGTCTGAAAAGGTAGCCCCTGAATACAGCTCAGTAAACGATACTAATCAAAGTAATACCACTTTGTATGGTGGAAAACATTTCATTTGGATCTTCCGCTAGCTTAATAGCCATGCGAGCTCCACGATTACCTCGCTTCCGCCTTTTCTTCTAATAACCCTTTACGAGCATTGATAATGGCTAATTCCGTCATAGAAAACAGGCTATTCAAAAATGATGAGTATGACTACAATTAAAATTTCTATACCTATGTCACTGCCCACTGATTCTATCTCTCCTTATCGATTCCTATCTATAAAAACTATACTAACTATGATTCAAATCTCATTACTCGTATTATATCATATTTAGAATCATTACTTCTATGAAAGTAAAAATAATACGCATAGCTAAAAAAAGGATCCATAGACCATTTTTATTTATATACTATAATGATCATAACCTACTCATTTAGTAATACTGCCATCATGTAACATTATATAAATACCTGTTGCACCAAGACCATATACAAAATCGTTCCTCCCCAATGGATAGAAACATATTACCCTTCCATAAATGGAGTAATGCTGTTATAACTACGGCAATTATATCTGGCATTCCATGATACACACCAAATAGATCCACATGACGCAAGGAAAATATCACCAACAAACTCATCGTCGCCGACGGTAATACTTTGCCTAAATACTGCACATAAGCAGGCGTTTTCGTTTTTGAGTTAAATATGATAAATGGTAAAAATCGTGTTGCCATGGTGCCTAATACAACAATGGCAATGGTTATAATTTGTTCTGTGAAAGTCATTATTCTCCCTCCATTGTTCTACGTAACAGGCTTAATATAACCACGATACCGATCATGGCGGGAATCATAAAGTGTTCACTGCCAAATACCAACAAGGCAAATCCTGGAATTAATAATCCTATACCAGAGCTAATCAAATTCCTTTGTGCTTTATATTGTTCTATAGCCAATACAATAAATAAGGCCGTCAATACAAATTCTAAACCTTTCGCATCAAAAGATAGTACAGATGCAAAATAGATTGCCTCATGACAGATCCTACCACCCAATATAACTGATTCAATAGAGTTACAAAAATAACACCATTTCTTAGAAATTTCAGCAGGAATTTTGTGATGTATAATTAATGGAAAACTTTCATCCGTCATTCAAATATGAGATATGGTGTTAGCTATCCCATATGTCTATATATAGTTAACATAGAAATTCCATAAAATATATGACGTCCATTGACCATGAGTGTAATCAAGAAAGCACTTACTAGATCAAAAGGAGATAGTAACATAGCCACTGTCACAAATTCCATAGATCCTGCATAAATAAGAGCACTCAATGCCAGTGTATATCCCCAGGAAAATCCTATAGAATACATGTAGATACCATAGGATACACCTAAAAATAAAAAGCCAAATAATATCGGTGTTGTTTTTAGGAAAAGCATATCGAAAAGGCAGATCCTATACTATGTTTTGTTCTTTCATGTTCCATATATATTCTCCTTTCTTTCATCATATATCACTAGGCTTTCAAATTGTAGTAACTATAAAATAGATTAATGAACAAAAACAGCCTACAGGGAATTTCTTCCCATAGACTGTTTCTATTAATCTTCAAAAATCTCGTGTTAAATCCACTTTTTAAAGGT
>BNJS01001380.1_pt1 | contig 102346 bp, 147 predicted proteins | sample 8540461 | NCBI WGS metagenome assembly BNJS01 (sample SAMD00202454, study PRJDB9452) | human saliva metagenome | isolation source: human saliva | place: Japan | reverse complement strand
AAAAAAATAAAGTAAAATATTTTTATGGAGAGATGGCCGAGTGGTTTAAGGCGCACGCCTGGAACGCGTGTTGAGTGCAAGCTCTCGCAGGTTCGAATCCTGTTCTCTCCGCCAAAAAAATCTATTTTATGAAAAAAATCCTTGACTTTTCGAAAAAAATATCAGTTAAAATAGTAAAGTAATTTTGCACGAGTGGTGGAATTGGTAGACACGCTAGTCTTAGGAACTAGTGCCAATTGGCGTGAAGGTTCAAGTCCTTTCTCGTGTACCAGAAATTATTTAGAAAAATCTCCCGAGAATTTGGGAGTTTTTCTTTTTGCTATTTTTTTCGAAATTTTAAGATTTTTCTAAGCTGAATGTGCTAAAAATATAAATAGAAAAGAGGTAAATATGAAAACGAAACTTGTAATTTTTGGGCTAACTGGTGATTTAGGACGTCGAAAACTAATACCAGCACTTGATTCCCTACTTGAAAAAAACGAAATTTTACCAGAAGAAATTGAAGTCATTGGAGTTTCACGAAGAGAAATTCAGCCTTTTCAAATTCTTGAAAGCTCGCTCGGATTTTCACGCGCAGAAAATTCAAAAACTTTCGAAAATTTTGAGCTTTTTGAAATGAATTTGGCCGAAGAAGCGGATTATAAAAAACTTAAAAATTATCTTGAAAAAGATGGTGAATCGCAAATTTTACTGTATCTTTCGGTTCCACCAGCCAGTGCTGCACAAATTTCAACGCTTGCTGGAAAAGCTGGTTTGAACGGCGAAAATGTTAAAATTCTCTTCGAAAAACCTTTTGGGATTGATTTAAAATCTGCACACGAATTTGTTTCACGAACGGCAGAATTTTTTAGCGAAAAGCAAATTTTTCGAATCGATCATTATCTTGCAAAAGAGATGGCACAAAATTTGCTAATTTTACGACACAAAAAAATGCGTTATTTTTCGCAAATTTGGAATGGAAAAATCAATTTCGAAAAGTTCAAATTGTAGCCAGCGAACAGATTGGAATTGAGGGTCGTGGAACTTTTTACGAACAAAGTGGCGCTTTGCGTGATTTTATTCAGAGTCATTTAATTCAGATTTCTGGCGCTGTTTTTTTAGCGGATTTTCCGAAAAGTTGGAGTGATTTACCGAGTGCGCGTTTTAAAGCTTTAGAACAGATTGAAATTCTTCAAAATCCTGAGGAAAACGCAATTCGTGGACAATATCAAACTTATCGTGAAGAAGTTGAAAATCCAAAAATCTTGCGTTGAAACTTTTGCAAAAATTCGGTTATTTTCGAAAGACGAAAATTGGAAAAAAATGTGCCTTTCGAATTAATTTCAGGCAAAAAAACTTGAGTGAAAAAAACGCAGCGAAATTCGTATTCATTTGCGCGAAAACTGAGGAAAAACCAAGCGAAATTTGATTCAGATTTCGCTCGATGACTCGGCGAGTGTAAAAAAATCGAACTTGCGACAAAAAAATTCCAGGCTTGAATCGTCGTACCGAAATTCGAAATCTAAGCTTTTCATATGATGAAAACGCCACAACTGCCGAGGCTTATGAAAAAGTTTTTGGCCGAAGCAATTCATAATGAAAAAAAGTCTTCTTTGCAGAAAGTGATGAAATTTTTGCGTGCGTGGGAGATTCTTCAGCCGGCTTTTGGATTTTTTTGGCAAAAATTCGAGCGAAGAAACTTTGCGATTTTATGAAAAAGGAACAGATTGGAACAAAAATTTAATGAACGAAAAAAATCAATTTTTTTACGCGAATTATTGAGGGTGAAATTCCTTGCTATAAGATTTATGAAGACGAAAAAGTTTTCGCAATGCTCGATATTGAACCGCTTTCGAAACGGTCATGTTTTTGGTTTTTCCGAAAAAGCAAATTGATTTGCTGTGGGATTTAGAGAAAGATGACTATGATTATCTGTGGCATATTTCGAAAAAAATTGCGCAGAAAATTCAGACTGAAATGAATCCAATTCGTGTGGGCGTTGTGGTTGAAGGTTTTGGCGTGCCACACGCGCATATTCATCTTGTTCCACTTTATGATAAAAATGTTTTACAACTTCATCATGGCTATCCCTGTCGAAACTACACCTGAAGAATTAGTAAAAATCGCGCAAAAGATTACCTTCGAAAAATAAAAAATAACCCCACAATTTGTGGGGTTTTGAAGTGAAAATAGGCTCTTAGAGAATTATGATGTTATGTCTTTCGCAGAAATCAATTGTGTCTCTAACGTGAGCTTCGAAGTATTTGTCGTGCTTGGAAGCGCAGTTGATTGAGTAAGGGCCAGTTTTACCTTTAACTAAATAGTTATCAATGTGGCGTTTTTCACGATCTAGAAATGCCTTACGGTCATCTTCTGATGCATTTTTAAAGTCGAGTCCTTCTACAGGTTTTGTCTCTTTATGCTCGCATGAACTAAGCATTAGCAAAACTGATCCGTTTTCTTGATCTTCGAACTTTTTTTGAAAAACTTTAACCATTATAGTTTCTCCGCGTTTAAAGCCCGCTTGGCTGTAGGATATTTTCGAAACTTTCAGCTTCGAAAGCTGAGCTCAATTTTTAAACTCAACTTTCGAAACTGAAAAATCGATCAATAGCCAATTTCTCACTTTTGAAATGTTCACTCGCTAACGCAAGTAACTTAATTATATCACTAAAATTGAAAAAAGTCAAGAGTTATGCTAAAAATTTAAGTATGAGAATTATTGCAATTGGCAAAAAGCATGAAAAATGGGTTTCAAGTGGAATTGAGCTTTTCGAAAAGCGTTTGAAAAAGCCGTTTGATTTAAAGTGGGAAATTTTGGCGCATTCAAATTTTGCTGAGGAAAAAGCGCGAGAAGAAGAAACGGTACGAATTTTAGGCAAAAAAAGTTCAACCGCGCGATTTTGTAATTTTTACTGGATGAACGCGGAAAAAAATATTTCTAGTCCCGGAACTTTCGAAAATACTGACGAATGGTTTTGTTAAATTCGCAAAAATTTTGTGATTGTGATTGGTGGTGCTTTCGGGATTACGGAAGAGCTTCGAAAGCGTGCAAATTTTGTTTGGAGCCTTTCGAAATTGGTTTTTCCGCATCAAATTGTGCGATTAATCTTAGTTGAGCAAATTTATCGCGCACAAGAAATTTTCTTCAGGTGGAAAATATCACCACGAATGAGTTTGTGCTTTGTGTAAAAAGCTGTGGAAACTCTGAAAAAGTTTAAAAAATTTGCGCTGAAAAATATTTGCGAAAAAAATAGCAAAAAAATATATAATAGAATTACTATGGCTAAAAATGAAAAAGAGATTGTTAAACTTCGAAATTTGAAAAAGCGTTTTGGTGTTGGCGACGCCGAGAATTACGCTTTAAACGGTGTGAATTTGAGTATTAAACAGGGTGAATTTATCATTATCATGGGGCCTTCTGGATGCGGAAAAACCACACTATTGAACACTATCGGGCTTCTTGATCGAGCAACTGAGGGTGATTATATTCTTGATGGGCGAAATGTTGCAAGGATGTCGCGACGCAAACAAGCGCAAATTCGAAGTGAAAAAATCGGGTTTATTTTTCAGAATTTCAACTTAATTCCTCGCTTAACTGTAATTGAAAATGTAGCTTTACCTCTGGTTTATAAAGGTGTCGGAAAGGTTAAGCGCCTTGAAAAAGCTTCAGAAGTTTTGAGACAATTTCATCTTGGCGAGCGCGAGTTCTATATGCCGTGGCAGCTTTCGGGTGGCCAAACTCAGCGAGTTGCGATTGCACGCGCACTTGTGAATAAGCCTTCAATTATTCTTGCAGATGAACCAACTGGAAATCTTGATTCAAAAAGTTCGCACATTATTATGGAAGAATTGGCGGAAGTTCATAAAAAAGGAAATACGATAATTATGGTGACTCACAATCCTGAATTGATGGCTTACGCAACGCGAATAATTACAATGTTTGATGGCAAAATCGATACGGATACGAAAAAGAAAATTTCGAAAACCGCTTCGGAAAAATCTGGCGAGCCAAATACTTTGGATAAGCTTGAACAGGTTGAAGAAAAAATCGATGAATTAAAAGAAGAATTGGGGGTTTAAATGAGTCCGCGAGTTTTGAAAACTAATATTGAAAATGCTCTCGAATCTCTTCGCGCGAACCGTTTGCAAACTTTTTTGACGATGCTTGGCGTGATGATTGGAATTTCAAGCGTGGTGATAATTTTTTCGCTTTCTGGTGGCGTGAGTTTGATGATTTCGAATCAAATTATGTCCGAAGGTGGCGCGTTAGCGGTTATTCGACCAAAGGAATTGACAGCAAATAATAAAAATGTAATTACGAGCTTAGCTACTTCTCGAGCTTTTACGCAGAGTTCGATTAAAGATGAAGATCTCGGGTTGGTTTCGAAAGCTAAAGATGTTTCAGCTGTTGCTCCACTTGCGAATTTTTCAGCTAAAGTTAAAGGTGACGGTGAAGAAAAATACGCGAAATTTGTTGGCAACAAGCCCAAATCTTGACCAAACTACGAGTTTAAAGGTTCGCGAGGGACAATTTATCGCGGAAAGTGCTAACGCAAACACTGTTGTAATTGGCGATCAAATGGCTATTGATTTATTTGGTACGACTCAGGCGCTTGGTAAAGAAATATCAATGAAGGGTGAAAAATTCATCGTGATTGGCGTTTTGAGCGCATCAAAGTTCACCAATTAATTATAGCAATGTCGATTTTAACAATACTGCAATAATTCCCTACGTGACGGCTAAACGAATTATTGGTGAAAATCTCCAAATCCAGCAAGTTAATATTCGTGTTAAGAGTGTTAATAAATTGATCCAAGTTCAAAAAGAAATTGAAAACGGAATATTGAAAAAAATCACAATGGTGAGCAGGATTTTGAAGTTTTGACTGGCAAAAATATTTCACATCCATCAGATAAATTTATCGAACTTTCAACGTTGATCTTGGCAATTGTGGCGAGTGTTTCGCTGGTTGTTGGTGGAATTGGAATTATGAATATTATGCTGGTGAATGTTAGTGAGCGAACGCGCGAAATTGGAATTCGAAAAGCACTTGGTGCGAATAATCGGCATATCTTATTTCAATTCTTGACCGAATCGATGATTATTTCGCTCAGCGGTGGATTTTTTGGCTATCTCATTGGTTATGCGTTTTCGTTTAGTGTGAGTATGTTTTTACCATTTAGTCCGATTATTTCTTGGCAAATTGCTGTTTTTGGTTTGTGGAGTTTCAGTGATTGTTGGTGTAATTTTTTTGGTCTCTATCCTGCTTTCCGAGCAGCGCGAAAAGATCCAATTGTTAGCTTACGTCAATATTCATAAAAAAATAAGTAAAAAAATAAAAAGTCGCTCAACTGGGCGACTTTTTAGGTTTAAAGATTAAACATTTGTTGGCGGAATTCCATTCGCTCCGTTTGAGCCACCACCAAATCCTGTACCAGCGCTTCCCATAAAGAGGCTAATAATAAAATTGATAATTGCATACGAAAGCATTGCGATAATTAAACCAACGATTGCGTAAAGAATTGTGTTTTTTGCAGCATCAACTTTTTTCGAATCTCCGTTCGAAAGCACATAACGCAAACCGCCATAAATTAACATTATAACACTAAGGATTCCAACGGCGAAAAAAGCATCATATTGATCATTTGAGTGAGAACTCCTGAGTTGTTATCCCCGAAAAGTTGAGTTGGAACACCTTCTCCGCGACCTTTGTCTGCCCCACCTTGAACACCACCACTGAATATATTTCCTGTTGCAAAAGCATTAAGTGCTAAAAATATGCTGATGGAAAAGTTGAAGCGATAAATCCGCTAATTGAGATTTTCGAAATTTGTTTTAAATTCTTCATAATGACTATATTATATCAAGAAAATGCTTTTTTGTCAATGCTCTTGTGTTTTTCGAAAAAATTTGGTAAAATAGAAATATTGGAGGATTACCCAAGTGGCTGAAGGGGACGGTTTGCTAAATCGTTAGTCTGGGGAGACCTGGAGCGGGAGTTCGAATCTCCCATCCTCCGCCAAATAAAAAACTCATTGAAGACTGGCTGACATTCAGCACTCTGAAATAATATGAGTTCACGTATCTTATAAGTAAGCTAAAAGATGGTTCAAATGAGCCATCTTTTATATTTGACTATTATCTGTAAAAAGCATGAAAAAGACCCACAAAGTGGGTCTTGAGGCTACTTTACTCTTTGGTATTTACATCCTCAGGGTGTGGATATGGCTCATATTTGATTGCCTTAAGCCATTCATCTATATTTATATATCTTAAATCACCAAGAGCTAATACTTTTAAAGCTTGTCCAGCTTCCCACATGTCTTCTTCTGGTGTCAATTTAGGTACTAAAGGTTCAGACATTTCGAAAGACCTCCTTATTTATTATATTTTTTTACACAGAATAGTTAAAAAAAGTTAACATTGCCAAAAATTTTTTTAAAACTTAAGCTTAGAGTTTCTGTATATTATTATGAGAAGAGTAGATGCTATGTGTTTTTACACTTAATGTATGATAACACATAGTATTAATTAGTTCAAGCATTACAAGAATTGTAAAATCAATTAGAAAACATTTTTCGATAAAAGATTATTGCAAAAAGCTTTTAGGTTTAGGATATTTTAGCTTTTACTGTTTTCACACCTTTCATCGTAAGATTAAGCCGGCCCTTTTCGTCAATTTTATCTAGTTTTACCCAAATTTCTTGATCTTGACTTAAAACATCTGTAACTTTTTCGGTTCGTTTTTCGGATATTTGTGAAATGTGAAGCATTCCATCAATCCCAGGAAGAATATTTACGAAAGCGCCAAATTCTTTAATTGAAACCACTTTTCCGCGATAAACTTTGCCAACTTCTGGTTCTTCAACCAAAGATTTAATCCAGTTTAGCGCTTTTTCGATTTTTTCAGCATTTGAGCTTGCGATTGTGATTAAGCCGTCTTCTTTAATATCAACTTCAGCACCAGTTTCAGAGGTGATTTTATTGATCGTTTCACCACCTTTACCAATAATTGCACCGATTTTTTCAGGGTTGATTTTAAGTTTTTCAATTCGTGGTGCGTAGGGTGAAAGTTCAGCTTTTGGCTCAGAAATTACGCTCAACATATGGCGCAAAATGTGTTCGCGACCTTTTTTCGAAGTTAAAATTGCTTTTTCGAGAACTGAAACTGGCAAACCATGAACTTTCATATCCATCTGGAGTGCTGTAATTCCGTTTTTCGAACCCGTACATTTGAAATCCATATCGCCAGCAAAGTCTTCGGCGTCGGCAATATCGCTCAAAATATAAGGTGTTTCACCATCCATCATTAATCCCATTGCGATTCCGGAAACCGCATTTTTGAGTGGAACTCCGGCGCTCATCAAAGCCATACAACTCGAACAAGTTGCCGCCATTGAAGTTGAACCATTCTGGCTCATAATTTCAGTCACGCTACGAATTGCGTATGGAAAATCTTCTTCGCTTGGCAAAACGGCTTCAAGTGCTCGCTGAGCAAGATATCCGTGACCAATTTCGCGACGACCAGGTGAACCAAGTCGGCGTGGTTCACCAACAGTATATCCGGGCGCATTATAGTGATGCATATATCGGCGTTCAATTTCGTTAAACTCCATTGTGTCAACTAATTGCGAATATGAAAGTGGCGCGAGCGTAACGATGTTCATCGCTTGAGTTACGCCACGAGTAAATAAACTCGAACCGTGCGCGCGTGGCAGAAGATCGATTTCGCTCGAAAGCGGGCGAATTTCATCTAACGCTCGACCGTCTGGTCGCTCACCATCTTCCACAATTCCCTTTCGAACTGCTTTATGAACCGCCAAAGTAAATGCTTCATCATATTCTTTTCGAATTTCTTCATATTCTTCTTCGCCGAATTTTTCAAGCATTTCTGAGTGGAATTTATCTCGAATTTTGGCAATATTTTGGTTGTATTTTGGATAAGCCTCACGAACATTTTCGAATTTTCCTTTACACCATTCGGCGACTTCTTTCGAAATCTCTTCATCTGGTAAAATTAATTTGAAAGCATGTTCTTCAAAATATCCCGCCTCGATGTATTTTTTTGACGTAATTCATTTTGAAGCTTAATTGCTGGCTGGAAGTTTTCGTAAGCCCAAGCTAATCCTGCTATAATTTCCTCTTCTGGAACTTCATTTGCACCAGCTTCAACCATCGTAATTCCGCTTTCGATTCCGGCAACAACTAAATCGAGTGGTGAATTTTCACGCTCTTCAGGATTTAAGAAAGCTTTAAACTCGTCGTTAATTTTACCAATTCGAAGCCCGGCAACTGGTCCATCAAACGGTACTCCAGCTAAATGAAGTGCACTTGAAGCTGCAATCATCGCAATCATATCTGGTCGAAATTCTGGATCAGCTGAAAGTACAGTTGCGACAACTTGAACTTCTTCGCGATAACCTTTTGGAAAAAGTGGTCGAATTGGTCGGTCAATCAATCGTCCTATTAAAATTGCGTCGTCGCTTGGTCGCCCTTCACGTTTAATGAATCGTGAGCCAGAAATACGACCGCTAGCATACCATTTTTCTTCATAATCAATTGAGAGAGGAAAATAATCTAGCGCAACTGGTTTATTTCCTAGCTGAACCGTTCCTAAAACAACAGTTTCACCATATTTTGCGATCACGCTTGAAGTTGTTCGAAAGCCAACTTTGCCAACTTCCAGAGTTAATTTTCGCCCCAAAAAATCAGTGCTGACCGAAATCACACTTTTTCCCTGTTGGATTTATAATCATTTTTTCTCCTTCTGCCAAATGAGTTGCAGGAATTTTCTTCGAAGGATTTTCGAAAATAATTTCTACCACACATTCGGCGTTAATTTTACTCTTCAATTATATCATTTTTTTGGAAAAAACGCAAAAATAAAACCGCCCAGCATTTGAGCGATTTTTGCGGTTTCAAAATTATTATTTTCGAAGACCTAGTTTAGAAACAACAGCTTTGTAGGCTTCAAAATCTTTTCGTTCAAGATATTTTAGAAGTTTTTTACGGCGACCAACCATTTGCATCAAACCGCGACGAGCCATAAAGTCGTGCTTGTTTGATTGAAGGTGTTCCGTCACTTCTTTGATACGAGCCGTCAAGATTGACACTTGCGCCTGTGGCGAACCAACGTCATTCTTTGAAACCTGAGTCAAAGCGATTGCCTTCTCTTTATTCTCTTTAGTAATCATCTTTAAGATTTTATCATTTTTTTAAGATTTTTAGTCAAGAGTAATATTATAATTTTAATTAGCAGTCAGTTTGTAGTGCAAATAATAAAAAGCCCCGCACTAAGTCGGGAGTTAGTTTTTTGTCTATGCATTTCTAATGCTTCTGCTGAGTGCTCTTTAGTGAATTTATTTCCAGAACCCAGTCTTCGAGTTCCGTATTAATCCAGTCTTTTCGAGCTTCTGTAAATTCATCCCATTCGGATAATCTACGTACTAGAGGATAATGATTTTCCTCTGTCGTCACTATGAAAGACTTGGTGCGGGTAGCAAAGATATAAAATAATTCTTCCACTGATCGTTATCTAAGAAAACAGTACGCATCCTGCTGATTTGCTGGTTTTAGAGATATTCTGATCGTAATTCTGACCATCTTTAGGAAACATAGTAGCATTGAACTCAAACTGACCAAATTTTGATTTCATCAAAAGAAAATCAACATCATTCTTTTGACGGATACTTACTCAAAAACAATATGGAAAGTTTTATCCTTACTTTTTGACGAAGAATATACTTCTCGTTGTTCTCTAATTTTCTATGAATTCAATGTCTTTCAAAGCCATGTTTTTCTTTGATTTGGAATTTCAATTGTACTTTTTGAATTGTTTCATTTTAAGGTTCTCTTTCTAATAAATTCTCATATTTTAATATTACCGTCACTAGAATTTTTTTGCGCCAGTAATTATTTTTTTCCTCCTTATGAGTATTTAAAAACATACGAATTATGAACATATTTCTAACATAAATACAATAAAAAAAGTCAATCAAAAACCGCCATTTCTCTGGCGGTGATGCTTTTATAAAATTTCGAAAGCTTTTTGTACTTTTTCAAGCTCAGCTTTTTTATTTGAAAGCTCTTCGCGCGTTTCGGCGACCAATTCAGCTGGTGCTTTTGCGACATAGTTTCTCGTTCGAAAGTCGTTTTTCTAGCAGATTAATTTCGTTCGAAATTTTCTTGATTCGCTCAGCTAAATCATTTTTATACTCAGTCAAAATTTTAGCTGGAACATCAAGATAAGCACCCAAGCCGCTGGCGGCAAGACTAAATCCGTGCGGCGCATCGGTTTCGACGATTTCTGGCACGCGTGAAAGGTGTCGAATTGTTTCAGCATTTTTCGAAATCAGTTCATCTTTTTCGAAAATCAAATTGTAGCGTTTTTTGCCAGGTAGTTCTGCTGTGATGAAGCGAACTTCGCTCACTAAATCTTGAATTCGCTCAAATTGAAGCGCTTCGAATTCATTGAACTCTAACGATTCGGCTAGTTTTTCGTTTGCAAGAATTCCCTCTGTCCAGGGTAAAGTTTGCCAAATTGTTTCGGTTACAAATGGCGCAAATGGATGCGCGATTTTTTTAGACAAGTTTCAAGTACCCAAGCCAGAAGTTCTGGATTTTCTTGCGTTTTCGAAGCCTCAATATACCAATCGGCAACCGTGCTCCAAATGGTGTGATAAACAGTTTCAGAAGCCTCAGCAAAGCGATAATTTTGCATGTGGTTTTCAACTTCATCGATTGATTTATTAAGCTCGCGAACTACCCAGTGATCTGCTGGCGTATGAGCTTCAGCTGGTTTTTGGCTTTTGATTTCACCAATTTTTTCAGAGATAAATCGTGAAACGTTCCATAATTTATTACAGAAATTTCGCCCAGCGATAACTTTATTTTTCGAAAATGCTTGGTTTTGCCCTGCTGAACGAGCTGCAATAATTCCAAGACGGAAAGCATCGGAACCATGCTCGGCAATTACATCCATTGGGTTAATAACATTTCCCTTTGATTTGCTCATTTTTTGACCATGTTCATCAAGAACCATTCCGTGAAGGTATACTTCTTTGAACGGAATTTGTCCTGTGCAATAAATCCCCAACATGATCATTCGTGAAATCCAAGGAAAAATTAAATCGTGGCCAGTTTCCATTACACTATTTGGGTAGAATTTCGAAAGTTCACCGCCTTCAAGGAAATCGGTTGTGATAAATGGCCATTGACCGCTTGAAAACCAAGTGTCAAGTGTATCTTCATCACGTTTATAAATTTTGCCGTTAACTTCAATTTCAGCTTCGTGGACACGTTCATCAAAAATCCAATCCGCTGGATCTTCAACATTTTGAAATGCTGGAATTGGAATTCCCCATGGTATTTGACGTGAAATGTTCCAGTCACGAATATTTTTAAGGTATTCCATTAGAACATTCTTCTTGTTTTCAGGTGTAAATTTAATTTCGTCCTTTTCGAGAACCTCAATGGCTTTTTTAGCCAAAGGTTTTGTAGAAATAAACCACTGCTCTTTTACGAGCGGCTGAATTGGTTCACCAGATTTATAGTCATAACCAACAACGTGCGTGATATCTTCTTCTTTAAAGAGGGCGTTAATTTTCTTAAGATCTTCAAGAATCTTTTTTCGTGCCTCCATAACTTCTAAGCCAGCATATTCACCAGCATTTTCGGTCATTTTTCCATCAAATCCAATTACTTGAATTTTTGGCAAATTGTGGCGATTTCCTACTTCAAAATCGTTAGGATCATGGAATGGTGTAATTTTAACAACGCCCGTGCCAAATTGTGGATCGGCGTATTCGTCGGCGATGATTGTAATTTCGCGACCCATTAAAGGAATTCGAACGGTTTTTCCGATCAAATTTTCGTAGCGTTCATCTTCTGGATTAACCGCAAGAGCTGTGTCGCCGAGCATTGTCTCAGGGCGAGTTGTAGAAACCAACATATATTCGCTTGTGCCGCCAAATTCATCAAGAACTGGATATGCAATTGTCCAGAGTTTCCCCTTCTCTTCCTTATAATCAACCTCAATATCTGCATAAGAAGTTTGATATTTTGTTGAATAATTCACAATGCGCTCACCTCTGTAAATCAAGCCATCATTCCACATTTTTTCGAAAGTTTTATAAACGCGATTTACGACTTTTTCGTCTAAAGTGAAAGTGAGATTTTTCCAGTCTGCACCAGCTCCAAGGGCTCGTAATTGAAGCTCCATATTTCCCCTTTGGCTCGCCACGAAATCCCAAACATTTTTATAAAGTTCATCTCGCGAATAATCGAAACGGCTCTTCCCTTCCGCATTCAAAAGTCGCTCATAAACTACCCAAGTTTCGAAACCTGCATGATCTGCACCTGGCAAATAAATTGCATCATAACCTTTCATTTTGTGATAACGCACCAAAATATCTTCAACTGCAGCCATTAAACCGTGGCCAATGTGAAGGTTTCCGTTTGCATTTGGTGGTGGCATTACAATCGAATATTTTGGCCCAACACCAGAACTTTCGAAAGCACCAGAAAGCTCCCAAAGATTATAAATTTCAGGTTCGTAATTATTTGGTTCGTAAGTCTTTGTAATTTTCATAGTTCCCTTTAAATCGCATTTTTCAATATTTCACGCGAAATTTATCACGCTAATTTTTACATTTACAATTATACCACATTCGGTGTATAATATAAATATGTTGAAGATTATCGAAATTGCTGATAGAAAAGAGTGGGATGATTTTATCAATGAACACGGTGGTCATCCGTTGCAACTTTGGGGTTGGGGTGAATTAAAATCGCAATCGCCAAACTGGAAAGTGAAGCGAGTTTTTTTGAAAAATGGCGAAGAAAAATACATTGACCGAAAGAAAAAAGACCATTCTGATATCGTTGCGGCGGCACAAATTTTAGTGCGAAAATTGCCGTTTCCTCTTCGAAATTTTGCATATATTCCGCGCGGTGCTTTGGTAATTTCGAAAAAGCCAATTGAGCGTGCTCGTATTTCGCGTGAAATAGCTCTTTGGGCTTCGAAAAAAATATCAAACCAAAAACCAGTTTGTTTAACGATGGAGCCAGATTGGAATAATGGAGATTTTGAACTTTCGAACGGCTGGAAAAAGAGTAAAAATACGATTTTAATTCCTCGAACTTTAATACTTGATTTAAATCAAAACGAAGACGAATTGTTGGCAAGAATGAGTAAAAAAACACGTCAATATATTCGAAAAAGTGGCGGGGAAGTTAAAGTTCGACAGCTTAAAACTGAGGAAGAAATCGACCGTGCACTGGAAATTTACACTGAAACTGCCAAACGTGCTGGGTTTGCGATTCATTCGAAAGATTATTACTATAAGCTTTACCAAAAAAATGGGTGAAAAACTCTCCGATTTTTTTGGGGCGTTTATCGAGAAAGAGCAGGGTGATTCTTCAAAAAATGAAGAAGATAATTTTGAAAGCGGATACAAAACTCCTGATGAGCGTATTGCGGAAAAAAACTCAAAAAAATCAAGAAATGGTGGCGTTTTTATGGTTTGCACAAAGTGATAGCGTGGCATTTGAGCTTTACGGCGGAATGACTGAGGTGGGGGCAAAAAGCGCGAGCGAATTATGTTTTGAAGTGGATTGCGATAATCGAAATGAAAAATCGTGGTGTTAAGCGATATGATTTTAACGGTCTTTTGAATGACGGAATTTCGAAATTTAAAGCGGGATTTGCGAACCACGAAGATTTACTGGTTGGAACACTTGATTTTCCTATTTCGAAGAGTTATTTTATCTGGAATTCATTCTTGCCGACTGCGAAAAAAATCGTTCGAAAAATTCAAAAAAATAGGGGAATGAGAATATAAAAAAATTCGCTCAAATTGGGTGAATTTTATCTTTCGAAAAAAAAGAAAAAGCCAGCTTTTGCTGACTTGAGGAAATTAGTATACATTTTTTTATCTTCAAGATAAGCAACTATCATAAAGATTGCAAAGACTAACATAGTTATACTAGGTATAAGATTTCTATATATAAACGAGAAATCTAGTTTAAATATAAATTTTTCCTAATACAATTAACGCAGTCCATAGTAGATTATTTAGCTTCAAAAAAATATATCAACTTTTGGACCTATGATGGGATACTTGTTAAATATTTTATTAGCAGCTACTATTACGAATGATACTGCAACTATTATTATAGTAAGAATCTTATTCACTTCTGTAATCAATGAAAGAGCATTCTCATCTGAGAAAGCAATAAAAAAATTATAGCAAAGATAATAATTAAAACTACAGCTATACACTTGCGTAATGTGACCATAATATAATAAACCTCATTTCTAAAGAACTATTTTTTTAAGATCATACCTATTATACAATTTTTTTAAGATAAAAAAAGTCAATAGAGAATTTCGAAAAATTGACCAAACTTGCAAAAAAAGTAGTAAAATGGTAGTTATGAAAATCTTAGGAATTGAAAGTACTTGCGACGAAACTGCGGCGGCTGTAGTTGAGTTTGACGCGAGCAAAATTTCGCGCGAGAGTTCGCCAAAGTTAAAATTGCTTTCAAGCGTGGTTCATTCGCAGATTGACATTCATGCGCAATTTGGTGGTGTGATTCCAGAGGTGGCTGCGCGTTCACATATCGAATATGCCAATCCTGTTGTTCGAAAAGCGCTTTCGCAGGCTGGCATTTCTTTTGAAGATTTAGACGGAATTGCGGTTTCTTATGCGCCGGGTTTGGTTGGTTCACTTTTGGTAGGAACACTTACTGCGCGAACTTATGCTCGAATTTTCAACAAGCCTTTTTATCCAGTTCATCATGTTGAGGCCCACGTTTATGCGAATTTTTTGAATCAAAATCCACCGAAATTTCCGTTTTTAGCTTTAGTAGTTTCGGGTGGACATTCACAAATCGTTCTTTTTAAATCGCACGGAAATTATGAAATTCTGGGTGAAACGCAAGATGATGCGGTTGGCGAGGCTTTTGATAAAGTTGCGAAAATTATTGGGCTGCCATATCCTGGTGGACCAGCGATTTCGAAAGCCGCACTGAACGGTGATTCTTTGAAAGTATAAATTGCCAAAAGCGCGACTAAAAAGGGAAGTATGATTTTAGCTTTTCGGGTTTAAAAACGGCCGTTTTGCGTGCAGTTCAAAAAGAAGTTGGTGTTGATTTTAATTTTCCGTCCTTCGAATTAGCTGCAAAATTAACTGAAAAACAGCGAAATGATTTTGCGGCGAGTTTTCAAAAAACGGCGGTCGAAACTCTGGTTGATAAACTTGAAAAAGCAGTTGAAGATTTTGCTCCGACAACTGTGGTGATTGCTGGTGGTGTGGCGGCAAATTCGGCTTTGCGTGCGGAATTATTGCGCCGAGTTTCGAAAAAAGTTCCAGAGGAGATTATCTTCACTCCGCCAGAACTTTGTACCGACAATGCTGCAATGGTGGCGACTTTAGGTGCTTTTCAGGCTGTGCTGAGTGAATCGCAAAATCCGCTCAATCTTGAAGTTAAACCGTCGCTTTCGATGAGTGACTCAAATTGGTAAATAATTTTCAAAAAATGTTAGAAATAAAATAACCCGCAAATTTCTGCGGGTTTTGTTTTTTTGATGACCTTTCTAAAGAAATACACGAATACCCTTAAAGGTATACTCTGTATCCATGTAGACATAAGTAGTTTTACCACCATTTCGAGCAAGTGCTTCTTGGTAAAAGGCCATATGTGGATCGAGATAATTTGTCTTCTCAACCTTACGCGAATCATAAATCTTTTTGAATTTGATGTCTTCATTTTCAAGGAAATGTTCAATGACGTGTACCTTGTAACCGTACTCATCTGTCAGTGGTAGGAAAACACTAGATTCGCCACTTTTTGCAGCGGCTAGTAAAGTTTCTTTAACTTTAGCTGTGATAGCGTTGCAATCGCGCCCTTCTTGCGCAGTTGCTTCTAACTGGTCTTTAAATGACATAATTCACTCTCCCTTCACAAAAATACACGGATACCTTCGAATCGATGTTTGGTCACAGTGACTGGTTTATTAGGGTCAACACCCTCATAGCCACCCATATGTGTATCGATATAAGGTAATTGAGTTGTTTGATACGAGTTGTACGACTTTTTGAAGTCGATTCCTTCCTCACTTAGGAAATGACATACAGATCGAGTCTTGTAATCATTTTCATCATCGAGGTAGATAACTACAGTTGATCTACCAGACTTAGCAGCCTCGACGAGGATGTCTTCTACCTGCTTAGCGATGTTATCATAAATTAGAGCAGATTTTTTTTCTTCGGCTAGTCGTTCTTTTAATGACAATGACATAATTTTACCCCCTACCTACGCACATACGAATTGAAGCTGGTTTTTTGAGAGTTAGAGTAATATCTTCGCTCTCAAGGTGAAAAAAATAAAAATTATCAGTTATAAACATAACTTCCTCCTAAGGTACTATTTTTCGCCAAAAACGGCGAATCTTTTTAAATTATAGCATTTTTTTAAGTAGAATTGTCAAGTTTTTGAAAAAGGGAAAAAAATAAAAAAATCGCCCAAGATAGAGCGATTTTTTTATTTTATTGAATTAAGCAAGTTTTACACCAGCTTTTTTCGCAGCAGCAGCAAGAGCGGCTTTACGGCGAGCGGCTGTGTTTTTTTCTTGATAAGACCTTTTTTTAACGGCTTTATCAAGTTCGCTTTGTGCTTTTGAAAGGCTTTTTGCGCTTGGTTCAGCAACAAAAGCTTTTACGGCACCTTTGATATCTTTTTTAATTCCAACGTTGCGTTCGCGTCGTTTTGCGGTTTGTCGCATTCGCTTTACAGCAGATTTAATAATTGGCATTTAATTCCTTCTTTTAGGTTGTTATTTACAATTCAACATCGATTATACATTATTTTTGAAAGAAAAAAAGCAAGTATTTCGAATAATCTATTGACATTTCATTGTGATTATGCTAATATAGAGCTATAAAATGTCAAAAATAAATATATAGGATTCAATAAATGTCAAAAAAATAATGCTCAAGAGCAAATTATCGCAAAGTTGAAAGAATCGGAAAAGTATTTTTGATTGCGGTGAATGACAATCCAAGCGTTGATGAGCTTTCGTCGGCCTTGGCTTTAACTCTCGCAATAAATAATTCTGGCAAGCACGCAACAGCGGTTTCAAGTGGCAAAATGCCCGACGCACTAACTTTTTTGCGTCCAGAAAAAACTTTCGAAAATTCGGTTGATTCTTTGCGCGATTTTATTATTGCTCTAAATAAAGAAAAAAAGCAGACCACCTTCGTTACAAACTTGTTGGCGATCATGTTAAAATTTTCATCACACCGTATCGTTCAGTAATTTCAGAAAAAGATCTCGAATTCGAACAAGGCGATTTTAACATTGATTTTGTTTTAGCGCTAAATGTTGAAAGTCAAGATCGACTTGATGGTGCTTTGGCGGCGCACGGGCGAATTTTCCACGATGCCTCGGTTGGAATTTTAACTGTTGGTGAAAATCAAACAAATCTTAATGGAATACACTGGCACGCCGAAAACGCCAGTTCTTTAAGTGAGCTTTCTGTCCAAATTATTGAATCCCTTGGCAAGAAAAAAATCTTATTCAATCAGTCGCAACATCTCTCTTGACTGGAATTGTGGCCGAAACTGATCGTTTCTCGAAATTCGAAAGCTACGGCAGAAGTTATGAGCCTTGCCGCAAAACTTATTTCATCTGGTGCAGATCAACAACTTGTGGTTTCAAAAATCCGTGAAGCTGAAGAGGAAAGCCGGCGAATTTGCGGTTCAGAAAAAAATGCAAAAAAATGGAAGAAGCTTTGGAAGAAATTTCGAACGAAAAAGAAGAAATTCCAGCTTCAAAAACCGAGCAGAAACGTGACGGAGCATTTGTGATTGCGCATGAAGAAGCTAAACTTTCCGAAAACACACAAACCGAAAATAGCGAAAATCCGCAAGTGGAAGATGAGCTTGAGAATTCTTTAAACGCACTAAATAATATTAACGCGCCACAAAATGCTTTCGAAGATCTTAAAGAAGAAACTGAGCAAAATCAAGAAAATCAGCTTGATGAAGTTTTTGAGAATCTAACTGATAAGATTGCTGAAACTCCAGCTCCCGAACAAACTTTCGAACCAGCACAACAAGTTGAAATTTCAGTTCCAACTTTCGAAGAACAACCACAGCAAGCAGAAATTCCAGCTGAGCCAGTTTTTGAACAGCCAGTTCAAAAATTCAAGTATTGAAGGCTTAGTTGAAGCACCGATTCAAAAATTATGCGCCAGAAATTCCCTATGCCAAGTGTTCCTTTCGAAAAATCAAAATGCGTTCATTGCTGAAACTCCAGCTCCCGAACAAACTTTCGAACCAGCACAACAAGTTGAAATTTCAGTTCCAACTTTCGAAGAACAACCACAGCAAGCAGAAATTCCAGCTGAGCCAGTTTTTGAACAGCCAGTTCAGCCAGAAGTTCAGTTAGAAACTCAGCCACAACAAATTATCGAAAGTTCCAGCGCCGGATGCTCAGCCGATTCAAAATTACGGCGACGAATATTATAACCCATCCGAAAACGCCCAAATTCCCGGCAGTTTAATAGGTGCGCAACCTTTTTCGCCGAGTCAAGCTCCTCAAGAAATAGCCGCAGTTTCGAATCCTGAAAGCAACGATTATATTTTAAGTCATAATAAAACTCAAAATGCGGTTTATGAAGAATCGCAAAATAATGAGAATTTTATTCCTGAAACTAACGCATATGCGCAAGCTGCAACAATTCAGCCACTTTCGAATTATGAGTCGAGCATGCCAATTTCAAATGAGCAATATGCGCAAAGTATTCCACAAGCAAGTTTTGAAAACAAAATTCAGCGCAGAATTTGAATGATTTTGCAATGCCGATGCCACCAGCCGTGCCGGATTTTAGTACAATGCCAATGCCGCCGGAAATTCCAAATTTTGATGGAATTCCAAATCCAGCAGAACAGCCGGCAATGGGTGCACAAAATAGTGGCAATAAAAATAATGACAGATCAAATTTATCCAAATGATCCGTCACAATTTAGAATTCCAGGAATGTAAAATGGCGTTTTTCGAAAACGATAGCGGGCGAATCTTAATTGATAAGCCCGCTAGAATTACTAGCTTTGGTGTTGTTGCACGAATCCGCCGTGTGCTAAAAAATGAGTTTGGCAAGAAAAATAAAAAGTTGGCCATACAGGAACGCTCGACCCTTTTGCGACTGGGCTTTTTAGTTTTGCTTTATGGTAAAGAAACTAAAAAAATGCGATGAATCTCACTAAGCTGGATAAAGTTTATGAGGCTGAATTTATGCTTGGCCAAATTTCCAGCACGGGTGATCCCGAGGGTGAGATTTCGAAATGTGAGAAATTTTGAAATTCCAACTTTTCGAACAGATTGAAAAAGAAATTAAAACTAACTTTTTGGGCAAAATTGAACAAACACCGCCAGCTTTTAGTGCAATTAAAATCGATGGTAAGCGCGCTTACGATTTGGCGCGAAAGGGCGAGAATTTTGAAATCCCTAAGCGTACGGTTGAAATTTTCGACTTTGAAATTTTTAAGTTATAATTTTTCCAAAAGCTAAAAGTCCGCACGCATGTTTCAAGTGGGACTTATATTCGTTCACTGGCCGAAGATTTGGGTGAAAATCTTGGCTGTGGTGCTTTTTGTTCGCAACTTCGGCGCACAAAAATTTGCCGATTTTGATATTTCGAAAGCTAAAAAAAGCTTGAAGATTTTTGGAATTTTAGATTAGTTTTTTTGATTATTCTACTAAAAAAATGATATAATTTAAATAATGAAAAAATGCAAAAAAATTCTTTGGATTGATTTAGAAATGACTGGTCTTGATCCGCAAAAAGACCGGATTTTTAGAAGTTGCCGCGATCGCAACAGATTGGGATTTTAATGAAATTGCCACTTTTTGAAAAGTGCAGTTAAAGTTGATGAAAAAAATACTCAAAAAGCCGAATGGTTGGCGAGTTTTTGGGATACTTTTTAGCGAAACGCGCAATGCTTTAAAAATTACAAAAATTCTCGATGCTACGAAAAAAATTCACAAGAAGTTGAAGCGGACTTAATTAAATTTGTGGAAGAAAAATTTTTGCGGAAGAACTTTCGAAAGGTGAGAAAGAATTATTTTTGGGCGGAAATTCAATTCACCAAGATCGCCGATTTATTCGTGCGGAATGGAAAAAAACTTGAAAAAAATATTGCACTATCGAATGTTGGATGTTTCAGCTTGGAAAAATTGTAATGAGCGAGAAATTTAAAGCGAGTTTTTGCGAAACCTGAAAAATCACCGAGCATTGGATGATATTCGTGGTTCAATTGAAGAATTAAAATTTTATTTAAAAAAAGGTGAAAAAAATAATGAATCAAGATGAAATTAGAGATTTTTTTGTTAACTTTTGATGCGGCAGAAGTTCGAAAAAGATGAAGAAAAATAGACTAGAAATTTTTTTGAAGTTAATTTTTGATAAATTAGAAAAAATTTGGCAAGAAAAAAATAGCCGGCGAACTTGGTGATTTTGAACGTGAAACTGGCGAAAAAGATTCTTTCGAAAAATTGTAGAGAGTGAAGATTCGAAAGTAATTTTTTTGCAATTATTCACGATGGTTCGAATCCGTTAAAAGTCGAGATGAAAAACTGGAGCACAACTTGCGAGAATTTTTGCGTGAAAAGGAAAGTGTCGTTCCTTCGAAATTGATGAGCGAGCGTGAGTGGAATTTGATTATTGGACAAGGTCAAGTTCCGGTGGAAGATCTGAAAGACTTACTGCGACTAAGTTATCGCTTGATTTGCGAATAGAATAATCTTGACAAAAGTTGCGTAAAGGGGTAAAATAGTCAGGCTCTTAGAGAAAAATTACAGACGTGCGGGCTTTAAACGTAGGGAGAATGATAATGATCTACGGCAAAACTAAAAGCGGAACTTAAACATTCATCAATAAAAGATGAATATTTAGGTAATGATAATAGTCATAATAGTAGCCGAGAAGATTTCTTTTCATCGTCAATTTCGAAGAGAAATTGGAATGGCTGAATTTCATAGTCGATCTTTTTCCGGCTCACAACCTCCACAAATTTCGCAAACCAAGAATAAACATCTAAGATTTTTTTAACTAAATTTCTTGGTAAAAAAATATAACCTCGCAAAAAGCGGGGTTTTTCTTTGCGAAAAAAACTTTTTTGTGATATAATCATAAGTAGTATGAAACCGAACCAAGATTGGAATCAGGGCGGTCAAAATCCTAATTTTGGCGCGCAACCGAATAATTATCCTCAAAATCCGTATCCTCCACAGCAGAATTACGGTGGTTTTTCGAACGATTTTGCTCAAAATGGGCAATTTCCTGCTGGGCAAAATCCGCAATATCCAAATCAGGTGCAACCAAATAATTTTCCGCAATATCCGAATGGCTGCACAGCCACAGTTTTCGAATCAGCCGAATTATTCGCAAAATTTCGCTGGGCAAAATCCACAAATGGCACCAAATTTAATGCCGGATCAAAATTACTCATCAGATACTTTAACTGAAAACCCTTATACGGTTGAATATTTGAATAAAATTGCACCAAAAAAAGCTGCTCCGTTTTGGACAAAAGGTAAAGATTTTGGGCGCTTCAGCTTTAGCTATTGCATTATTTTTCTCGATTTTTATCATTATGACGGGGGATCGCGGAGATGATTCTGCTCAGGCGGTAATTCGAGCATATTATAATATTTCGCAACTAAAGGATACTACGAAGGCTTATCAAAATAAAATCAAAAGTTCCGATCTTGCGGCAGTGAATGCGGGAATTAATGTCTCGCTCGGATCAAATGAACAAGATTTACGAGAATTTATGAAAACCAAGAAAATTGAAATTCCGCGCGGAGATTCGAAAAAGAATTCACAAGCAATCAAACAGACTGATGCGATTTTTGCGGAACTTAACAAGAATCTTGATGATGCTTTTTTGAACGCCACGATTGATGAAGTTTATTCTCGTGAAATGGCATATCAGATGGTGCGCGTAAAAGAATTGATTATTCGTCGTAAAAAATCTGCCGCATCTTCGCAAAAAGCGATGTATGAAAAAATCGAGAAAAATCTTGATGAAGTTTCGAAACAATTAGAAAATTACAAAAAAAGCAAAAATAATTTTTCGAAAACACGGCCTGATCTAATTGATGAAGGCTGTGTTTTGTGTTAAAATATAATTATGAACGATGCCAGAGATGAAATAAAATCAAGAATCAGTATCGAAGATTTAGCTGGCGAATATCTTGAACTCAAAAGAACAGGTCGTAATTTTAAGGCGCTTAGTCCTTGGACTAATGAGCGAACGCCAAGTTTTATAATTAGCCCAGATAAGCAAATTTGGCACGACTTTTCATCTGGAAAGGGCGGTGATATTTTTGGTTTTATTATGGAAGTCGAAGGAATGGAATTCCGTGAGGCGCTGGAGTTTTTGGCGCGAAAAGCTGGTGTTGAACTTCAAAGCTATAACGTTGAGCGTTCGAGAGAGATTTCCAAAAAGAAAGATCGACTTCGAAAAATTCTTGAAATTAGTGCCAATTTTTATCAGCATATGTTGATTCGTGACCAAGAAGCGTTGAACTATGTTTTTAAAACACGAAAAATTACAAAAGAAATCGTGAAAGAATTTAAGGTTGGGTTTGCACCAGAAGGCCAAAAAACGCTTACAACTTATTTGCTGAAAAAAGGGTTTTCAATGAATGATATTCGTGATGCGGGCTTGCTTAACAGATTTGATGGTGATATTTTTCGAAATCGCATGGTGATTGCACTCCAAGACTCGACCGGTGCACCGGTTGGTTTTACAGGGAGAATTATTAAGGATGAGTTAAATGCTCCGAAATATTTAAACACTCCACAGACTTTGCTTTATGATAAATCTTCGAACATTTTTGGATTTTCTCAGGCAAAAAATGAAATTCGAAAAACTGGTTTTGCGGTGGTGGTTGAGGGAAATATGGACGTGATTTCGAGTCATCAAGCTGGTGTTAAAAATGTTGTTGCAACAGCGGGGACAGCGATGACAGTTAATCATTTGAAGGCTTTGAGTCGATTTTCGAATGATATTCGCCTTTGTTTTGATGGTGATCAGGCTGGAATTAATGCGACAGAACGTGCAATTTTACTTGGACAACAAGCTGGCGTGGAACTTTCAATTATCACGCTTGATCAATCCGCAGGTGAGGTAAAAGATCCAGATGAATTGATTCAGAAGAGTTTAGATTTATGGAAAAGTTCAATTTCGAAACCACAACCGGCAATGGAATGGATTTTGACCAATACGAAAAGCGACTCGATATCTCTTCGGCGGTCGGGAAAAAAGAGTTTTCAACAATTGCATTGAAACTTGTGGAAAACTTGAATGACCCTGTGGAAAAAGAGTTTTACATTGATCAGATTTCGAAAAGAATCGCCGTTTCGAAAGAGATTTTGTTGAATAAATTCGATGAAAAACCACAAAAAAATAAGTCGAAAAAGCGAATGAAAATCCAAAAAACAGATGAAAAATTCGTTGATGAGTATATTTATGAAGATGATTTGCTAGCGCTTGGAATTAGAGAGCCAAAATTAGCAAAAATTCTTGACGATTTACCGGAAGGTTCGCTTCATGGCGATTCGCGAAATCAAATTCTAAAAATATTGAAAGCGAACGATCTGGAAATATTGAAAAAATTCGAAGATTATGTTAAAATACTTTTATTGAAAGCTGACGAACGACTCGGGAATATAAAAGGCAGTGCCACCGATGAAATGAAGCGTTTGATTCAGAAAGTTAAAATCCAGAATCTACAAAAAAAGAAAGAAGATCTTCAAGAAAAGCTCGAAAGCGCGAAATTCAGGGAGATGAAGATTCAAAAATGAAGATTTTGATGGAAATTATGGAACTAAATAAGGAGTTAAATAGTGGCAAAAAGGTAGAAATAAAAAAGAACTTCCCGAGGAAATTTTAAATGAAGACGGAGTTGTGGATGCAACTCTGTCGCTTGATGATTTCGAACCAGATTTTGATGATCTTGCAACCGAAGATGAAGAGGATATCGATGAAGAAGATCTCTTAAATGGGGACCTATACCGATGATATTACGGATGATAGTGTTCAGAATGTATTTGCGCGAAATTGGTAAAATCCCGCTACTTTCGATAGAGGAAGAAAATGAACTTGCAAAAAAAGCAATGGAAGGAAATCAACGCGCGAAGGATAAGATGGCTGAAGCAAATATGCGTTTGGTTGTTTCAATTGCAAAAAGATATTCTGGCCGTGGTTTAGAATTGCTTGATTTGATCCAAGAGGGAAATACCGGACTTCTGCGTGCGGTTGATAAATTTGACCCAAGCAAAGGTTTTAAGTTTTCAACTTATGCGACTTGGTGGATTCGGCAGGCGATTACGCGTGCGATTGCAGATCAGGCTCGAACAATTCGAATTCCTGTTCATATGGTTGAAACAATCAATAAGTTAATGCGAACTCAGCGCCGATTAACGCAAGAATTAAACCGAGAGCCAACCAATAAAGAACTTGCAAAAGAGATGGATATGGATGTTGAAAAGATTGAGTATATCCAAAAAATTAAGCAAGATATTACTTCTTTGGATGCTGGTGTTGGACGTGATGGTGAAGAAGGTGAAGAATCGACCCTTGGTGATTTTATTGAAGATGAAGATACCGCTAGTCCAGAGGAATCTGCGACAGTTCAGTTACTAAAAGAGCAGGTTCGCGAAATTCTTTCGACACTTTCGGATCGTGAGCGAAAAATTCTCGAAATGCGTTTTGGACTTAATGGGACAAAAAGCCACACGCTTGAAGAAGTTGGTCTTGAATTTGCGGTGACTCGTGAGCGAATTCGCCAGATCGAAGCCAAAGCTTTAATGAAATTAAAAAAGCACAAAGATTCGAAAAAACTTCATGAATATTTGGATTAAAGGGTAGGGAAAGGTTTAAAATGAAAGAAAAACTTATACGAATTGCGCCAATTTTACTAATAATCGCGATTGCAATCCTTTCGATTATCACTGTTGTGACAATTGTTAATGCTTTTATAAATGGCGGAAATAGTGCACCGAACCAAGTTCAGCAAACTAACTCTGAAGCTTCAAAAGAGGATAATTCGGCTTCTAGTAAAGAATTGTTAAGTATTGAACAAGATCGAAGTGTTAAAATGGCGGTTCGTGGCTCAATTGTTGCGCAGGAAAACTTTCGATCTTATACGGTTGAGGTTTCACCAAAATTTCGAAAACTAACAACTTACAAAGGTTATATCGGCGAAGTGATTAAAGAAGTTAAATTTGAAAACAATGCCGAATCCTATACTCAATTTGTGAATGCGCTAAATAAAGCTAATATGATGAAAGGAACTGCTTTTAGTGGCGAAGCTGATGATCTCGCAGGGGTTTGTGCTACTGGACATCTTTATGACTTCTCAATACTAAAAGGTGATAATGTTGAAAAACACCTTTGGACATCAACTTGCTCAGGTTCGAAGGGATCGTTGTTAGCTAATACTAAACAACTTCAAAATTTGTTCATTACGCAAGTTCCAGGAAATGAACAAATTGTTCGAGATCTTGGAATTAATGAAATTAAACGATAAAGTTTTGATTTTTGACTGCTTTGGAGTGCTGGTTTTGCGCCAGCCTTCTTCGGAGCATGATTTTTTTGAATATGAATGGAAAAAAAATTCAAATCTAATAAATTTCATTCGAGAAAAAAAGACCCAAGGTTCGAAAATCGGTGTTTTATCAAATGTCGCACAATATCAGTTTGACCAATTTTTTTCGAAAAAAGAGCAAGAGGAACTTTTTGATTTTTTGGTATTTTCGGGCGAGGTTGGTTTTTTAAAACCTTCTCAAGAAATTTTTAAGATCGCTATACATCGGGTAAATGTACCGCTGGAAGATATTTATTTTTTTGACGATTCTTACACGAATATTGAAGCAGTAAAAAAGATTGGTTTGAATGGAATTTTATATCAAAATTGGAGTGAATTTTCACAAATAATAAAGGAGGAAAAATGCCGGAATTACCAGAGGTAGAGACAGTTGTTTGTGGTTTGAATAGGTTGATTTTGAAGAAAAAAATCGTGCAAGTGAAGCACGATTGGCCTAAAAGCTTTCCGAATTTAGAAAAAGATGTAAATGATTTTATGATTGGTGCTGAAATTTTGAAAGTTCAGCGGCGCGGAAAGGCAATTATTATTGAACTAAATAATGGTTGGGCGCTAGTTACTCACCTTCGAATGACGGGCCAAATGGTTTATCGTGGTGAAGAAAACTGGGGTGCGGGGCATCCAAATGATGATTTTTTGAATGATCTGCCGAACAAATCGACAAGAGTTGAGATTGATTTCGAAGATCAAACCAAGTTATTTTTTAATGACCAGCGGAAGTTTGGCTATATGAAATTATTGCCTGAGCCAGAAATTGAAGAGTTGCCATTTTTTCAGAAGCTTGGGCCAGAACCTTTGGAAGATAATTTCACGGTGGAAATTTTTAAAGAGCGTCTTTTAAAAAAGAAGAATAGTTTGATTAAACCAACAATTTTGGATCAAAGCGTGATTGCTGGTGTTGGTAATATTTATGCCGACGAGGCTTTATGGCGAGCGAAAATTCACCCAGAAACTCGAATTAAAGATTTTTCGAACATTGATTTTAGAGAATTTACACGAATCCATTCGTTTTGTAATGAATAAATCGATCGAAAAAGGCGGTTCGACGGATAGAAATTATGTGAACGCTGATGGTTCGCGCGGAAATTATTTGGAATATGCTGCCGTTTATCATAAAAACGGTCAGCCTTGCAAGCGATGCGGAACTGAAATTTCGAAGATTCGCGTCGGTGGACGAGGAACTCATTTTTTTGTGAAAAATTGCCAGAAAAATTAAAAATCGGAGAAGAAAAAAATAATGCTTGGCGGAAAGACGACAATTCTTTATGGTGAAAATTCATATGAGCGAACAACATATTTAGCAAAAATGAAAATTGATGCTGAAAAATCAAGTTTCGAAATTGAGAAAAAAGAGATTGACGGACTTTCAAAAAGTGATTTTGTGAATTTAATTTGTGGAGTTAGCCTTTTAGCGGAAAAGCGATTTGTTTATATTCGAAATTTGAGTGAAAATTCTGAAATTTGGCAGAGTTTAGGAGAGGTTCTTCCAAGGATTTCTAGCGATGTTCACCTCTGTTTGATTGAGGATAAAATCGATAAGCGCTCGGTTGTGTATAAAACAGTTTCGAAAATTGTTGAATTAAATGAATTTAAGAATTTGACGGCGAAAGATTCGAAAGATCTGGCTGAATTTGCGCGGCTTTTCGCACAAAAAAACAAAAATTTAGTGCTAGATAATAAGACGGCGAGTTTTTTTGGTTTCTTGGGTTGGCGTGAATGAATGGGCTATTCGTGATGCGGTTGAAAAAAATAGCGTTAATTGGCGTGGCAAGCGAAGAAAAATATTAGAGAATTTATCCCGCAAAATGTCGAAAGTAATACTTTTGAGATTTTTGAAATGGTACTTTCAGGGAAATATTCTTGGGCTTCAAAAAAAGAGCTTTCAAAAATTAAGAATAACTGATGGTGAAGATGGGTCATATCGATTTTTGGCAACTTTTTTTCAACGCAAGTTTTTTTAATTTTTTTCAGCCTTAAAAAAATTGGTAAACAACTTGGTAAAAACCACTGCTGAAATTTCAAAAGATCTTGGTGTGAATACTTGGGCTTTGGGGAAAAACTGGATAAATTTGTTCAGAATTTTGACCGAAAATCAGCTGGCTGAAATTGTTGCAAAAGTTTCGAAAAATTGATGAAATCATTAAAACTGAAAGTGTTGATGCTTGGAATCTAATTGAATCAACTTTACTCGAAATCGCAATGAATTTGAATAATTTTAAATAATGGAGTGGAAATTCCAGGTTTGTTAAAACGAGCGGAATTTAGGCTATTTATAAAAAAATCACTTTTTATGATATAATGTAAAAAGATTATGGCTAAAAAACAAGTGAAATCAACGAAAGGTAAATCGAAAAAAGCTTCGGCATCAAAGCAAAGTGTTTTGCCAGCTGGTTTTTGGGCGCAAGTTGGCGCAGTTTTGTTGGTGGCATTTTCACTTTTCTTGATTTTTGAGCTGGTTTCGGTGCAGGCGGTTCAGCTTTGGTTGCGATTCATAAATGTCTGATTAGTTTTATGGGTTGGGCAACTTTCTTCTTACCGGCAGTTTTAATTTTTATTTCTGTTGAAATATTCCGAGATGAGCAAAATCGCTTTCCGAGCTTAAATACATTCGGTTTTGTTCTGATTTTGTTTTGGCTGAGTGGTTTTTTTGGATTGTTTAGAGTTTCAGCCGGTTTGAGTTATGGCGGATGGAGTGGAGAGATTTCGAATAAAATAATGCTCGCAATGGTTAATTCAATGGTTGCAGCGATAATTTATCTTTTGTTGATTTCAATCACTTTGCTTTCTATTTTGCGAGTTTCGCCAATCGTTGTGATTAAAAAAATTGGTGAAATGCTTCAAACTAATGATTTTACGACAGAGTCTAAAAATGCCAAGGTTTTTCGAAAAAGGCAAAAGAGTCGATGTTGCTTAAAAAAGTTAATGATTTAACTGAAAGTGAAAAGCCAGAAATTAAATTAAATGCTGGTGTTGATATTTTAGACGAAAAAGCGAGGGTGAAGGAAAAATCGAAAGAGAAGAAAGGGTTTGGCTTTGATTTCGAAAAAAGAAGATCGAGAAGATAAAAAAGAAGATTTGAAGAAATCAGAAATTACAATTCCAACCTCTAATTTTGATAACTCGAAATGGCAAGCACCGGATTTTAGCTTACTGGAACATTCGCAAGCTCCCGCAGATGCTGGTGATGTCGAACAGAATGCTCGTACGATTAAAGACACACTGAGTGAATTTAATATTGAAGTTGAAATGGAATCAGCAAATATTGGTCCTCGTGTCACGCAATATACTTTAGTTCCGCAAAGTGGAGTTAAAGTTGAGTCGAATTGAGAATTTAAGTGATAATATTGCGTTAAATTTGGCTGCTGAATCAATTCGTGTGGAAGCACCAATTCCGGGGAAGCGTGCAGTTGGTGTTGAAATCCCAAATATTAAATCTGCCGATGTACGCCTTTTTAGTGTTCTTGATTCGAAAGAATGGAAAAATAACCATGATCCTTTAACCTTTGCGATTGGGAAGGATATTTCTGGGCATCCTGTTGTTGGTAATCTTGCAAAGATGCCACATCTTTTAGTTGCTGGTCAGACTGGTTCTGGAAAATCTGTGATGATGAATACACTTTTAACGAGCTTACTTTATCGTCATTCACCGAGCGAATTAAAGTTAATTATGGTTGATCCAAAAGTTGTTGAAATGACGGCTTACGAAGATATTCCGCACCTTTTGACTCCGATTATTAATGAACCAGAAAAAGCACTTTCAGCACTTCGTTGGGCTGTTAATGAAATGGAGCGAAGGTATCGTGTCGTTTCAGGTGAAAAAGTTAAAGAAATCAAGAGTTATAATAAGCATGCGATTGCAAAAAATGAAAAGATTAAAAAAGAAGCTATCGAAGGGGAAGAACCTAAACTTTTGGAGGTTATGCCATATATTGTGATTGTTATTGATGAGCTTGCTGATTTAATGATGGCAGCATCAAAGGATGTTGAAGCTATGATTGTTCGAATTGCACAAAAGGCACGCGCTGTTGGTATCCATCTTGTTCTTGCAACCCAAAAGCCTGTTGTAAGTGTTGTAACTGGTTTAATTAAAGGCAATGTTCCTAGCCGAATTGCGTTTAAAGTTGCATCAAATGGTGATTCTCGTACAATTCTTGATCGTGGTGGTGCTGAGAAACTTCTTGGAAATGGTGATATGTTGTTCTATATGAACGGTGCACCAAATTTAAAGCGTGTTCAAGGGTGCTTGGGTTACGGATGAAGAAGTCTTGAGAGTTACAAACTTTATTCGTTCGCAAGGGCCACCTCAATATAATGATGAGGTTATTTCGCAACCAACTCAAACTCCAAGCTCAATGGGTGGAGTTGTAATGAACGGTGGTAGTTCTTCGACGGATGAAACTTTTGAAACAGCTGTTAAACTTGTTATTGAGGCGCGAAAAGCTTCAACGAGCTATTTGCAACGAAGATTAGGGAATTGGCTACAGTCGTGCTGCAAAATTGATAGACGAAATGGAAGATAGAGGAATTGTCGGTCCTACAAATGGTTCGAAAACCGCGAGAAGTTTTAATCTCGAGCTATGATGAAATCGGTGAATAATATTTTCGCCGATTTTTTTGTTTTTTTCAAAGGGTTTAAGGCTTGCTTTTTTTGTTTCAAAAAAATGATATAATTTAAAAAGAATATTAGCTCAGCTTATTTGAAAGAATAGGCTTTTAACCAAAGGAGTAAAAATGAAGGATTACGAACTTACAGTTCTTATTCATCCAGACTTCGAAAGTGATCTTGAAAAAGCACTTGATAAAGTTCGAGGTTTGGTTGCTGCCAATGGCGGTGAAATCGTAAAAGAAGATAACTGGGGTAAGAAAAAAACTTGCTTATGCTATCAAAGGTCAAGATTTTGCGATTTATGTTGCGATGGATGTTAAACTTCCAGCTGCTGCGCCACTAAAAAAATCAGCAACACTTTGAATATTACCGATGAAGTTTTGCGATACTTGCTTGTTAAAGCAGAAGCACGACCAATTATAGAATCAGAAGAAAAATAATTTTTAAGATAGGATAGATGGATTATGGCTTTTAATAAAGTAATTTTAATGGGAAACTTAACTACAGACCCAGAACTTCGAACAACCCCAAACGGCCAAAATCTTGCAAGTTTTACTCTTGCAATTAACCGAACTTGGAATAGTGCTAATGGTGAACGCCAAGAAGAAACAAGTTTTATTAACTGTACTGCTTGGGGAAAAACTGGTGAAACTATTTCGAAATACGTTTCGAAAGGTCGCCAACTTTTGGTAAGCGGTCGTTTGCAGCAACGAACTTGGCAAGATAAAGACACTGGCAAAAATCGTAGTGCAATCGATGTTATAGTTGAAGAATTTAGTTTTCATTAGCGATGGAAATCGTGGAGGAAGCTCTGCTGCTCAGGTTGCTAAAACACAAGAGCCAACAGTTAGTGAAGATTTTTCAGATGAACCAATTGATCTATCGGATATCCCATTCTAATTTTAAGGAGTAAAAAATGGCTAAACGATTTAAACGAGAAATACCAGCGTATTTTGACTATCGAGATGTTAAAACTTTACAAAAATTTGTAAACATCTATGGTCAAATTGAGCCAGCTACAAAAACTGGTTTGAGCGCTAAGCAACAACGACAATTGACAGTCGCTATCAAGCGTGCACGTCATTTGGCCTTGTTGGCATTCGTAACGAATGCTTAATTGATTTTCGAATCTTCCTTGCTCAAATGGTGGGGAAGATTTATTTTTTAATTTAAAGGAGGAAAATGTACCAACCAACAGATTTAAAAAAAGGTGTAGTTTTTCAGCTTGATGGTCAGCCATACCGCGTGGTTGAATATAACCAAAAAGTTGTCGGTCGAGGCGGAAGTATCGTGAGTTTAAAAATAAATCTTATCACTGGCGCACTTCTGCCAAAGACTTTTAAAGGGCAAGATAAAGTTGAACCAGCTGAAGTTTCGAATAAAAAAGTTCAGTATCTCTATAATGATGGTGAAGATTTTCATTTCATGGATCCAGAAACTTTTGAGCAATTTCAGCTTTCAAAAGATATTATTGATGATGCTGCAGGCTATCTAAAAGAGGCTGATGAGCTAAACCTTCAATTTTTCGATGGTAAAGTTATTAATGTTGAGCTTCCAAAAAATGTTTGGCTAAAAGTTGTTTATACTGAAAATGTTGTAAAAGGTGACACAACTTCAAGCGTTTTTAAAGATGCAGAACTTGAAACTGGAATCGTCGTTAAAGTCCCAGCATTTATTAAAGAAAATGATGTTATCTCAGTCGATACTTCAACAGGAGATTATCGAGAGCGACAAAAATAAGTAATTGCTCGTAAAATAGGTTGAATTTTCGAAAGATTTGACCTATTTTTATTGTATAAAAAAAGTTGAACAATATTGAAAAAGTAGATTTTAAAGGTGTTTTTGTGGTATAATATCGGTATGAAAATAAGACTTGATCATCTATTGGCGCAAAAGAAAATGGTGAATAGCCGCTCTCAGGCAGAGAGCTATATTAAGCTCGGTAAGGTTTTGGTTGATGGGATTGTTCAAAAAAAACCAGGTTTCTTTGTAAGTGCTGATTCTGACATTAAAATCCTTCAAGATATCCAATACGTTTCTCGTGCTGGAATGAAGCTTGAAAGTGTAGCGAAGCTAATGGAGCTTAATTTTAAAAGAAAGATTGTTTTAGATGTAGGATCAAGCACTGGCGGTTTTACTGATTATGCTCTTCGAAATGGAGCAGATAAAGTTATTGCTGTTGATGTTGGTACAGATCAAATGGACCCATTTCTAAGGTTGAATAAAAAAATTGAACTACATGAAAAAACAGATATTAGAAATTTTAAAACTGACCAAAAAATTGATATTGTTGTTATTGATGTGAGTTTTATATCAATAAAGGAAATACTTCCGAGCGTTTGCAGACTTTCTAATCTTAATACAAAAAAATCGTTGCAATGGTTAAACCGCAATTTGAAGCTGGGAAAAATGGAACAGTTAATGGTGTTGTAAAAAAATAACTCATATAGACGAAAAAAATACTTCAAGATTTTGAAAAAAATGGTGTCGTATAAATAATTTGTTCATAGAGAATAAGCGAGATAGTGAAGTTAAAGGTTCAAAAGGCAATCAGGAGCGATTCTATATTTTGAAGAAAATATACTAATAAATGAAACATTAAAAATACCGCACAATATAAAGGCGGTATTTTTTGATTAAACATTGAATCTGAACTCAACAACATCATCGGGCGACATTATATAAGTCTTACCCTCGGTTCGAACTTTTCCGTTATTTTTTGCGGCAAGTTCGCTACCAGCTTCCACTAAATCATTGAAATTAACAATTTGTGCAGCAATAAAACCTTTTTCGAAATCTGTATGAATTACGCCAGCGGCCTGCGGGGCAGTCCACCCTTTCTTAATAGTCCATGCATGAACTTCTTTTGGCCCAGCAGTCATATAGCTTTGTAATCCTAGTGTATCATAAGCTGCGTGAATCATTTGATTTAACCCAGTTTCTTGAACGCCGTAGCTCTCGAGTAAATCTTTTGCATCTTCCTCGCTCAATCCTTTTAGCTCTTCTTCAAGCTTTGCGCAAACGAAGATCGATTTTGCTGGAGTAGCTATTTTCGAAAGTTCTTCTTTTTTACTATCATCCATGAGGGTTTCTTCATCGACATTGAAAGCATAGATGACAGGCTTTGCGGTTAGTAAATGTAAATCTTTTATTGCTTCGTAGTCCAAATCTTCAATATTTGAAAGAATAATGCCAGATTGAAGTTGTTCAATTAATTTGTTCAAGTATTCAACCTGTTTTCTTAAGAGCTGGTTTAGATTTTGCCTCTTTTTGAAGTTTAGGTAAGCGGTTTTCGATAGTTTGAATATCAGCTAAAATTAGTTCAGTATTAATAACTTCGATATCATTTTTTGGATTAACCTCGTTCGATACATGTACAATATCATTGTTTACGAAAGCTCTTACGATATGAATGATTGCGTCGCACTGGCGGATGTTGGCTAGGAATTTGTTTCCTAAACCTTCGCCTTTCGAAGCGCCAGCAACAAGCCCGGCAATATCAACAAAAGTTACAGTGGCTGGAATAATTTTTTGTGAACCATAAATCTCGGCCAATTTATTTAGACGAGCATCAGGAACTGGAACGATTCCAGTATTTGGCTCAATTGTGGCGAAAGGGTAATTTGCTACTAAAATATCATTATTTGTTAAAGCGTTAAATAATGTTGACTTACCAACATTTGGTAGTCCAACAATTCCAATTGATAAACTCATAAAATCTCCTTTTAAAAATCTTTATATATTTTATCACAAATTAACCTAAATTGAAAACTAAAAATTTCAAAATAAAGCATAAAAAGCTTGATTTTTATATCACGTTTATGTTAAAATATGGACATGATTAATATTAAAGGTGTGGGCGATTTCTTCTCGTTAGATATTGGAACGAATGCGATTCGTGCTGTCCAGCTTTCAAAAGCTGGGGAGAATTCTTGGAATTTAGTTGGCCTTGGTTATACGCAGGTTGACCCTCAATTAGTTTTGAGTAATTCCGATGAAAGTCGTCGTCGTTTGGGGGAAATTATCTCAACGATGATCGGGCAGAGCGATATTAAAACAAAAAATGTAGCGATTAGTCTTGCGTCTCAAAAGACATTTACGACAATTTTTGAAGTGCCAAAACAGGACACTAGGGAATTACAAAAAAATATCAAATATCAATTCGATCAATATATTCCTATGGCGGTTGATGATGCGCAGGTTGATTGGGCTTTACTTGGAGAGTCTTTGTCAAATCCCGATTCTTTGGAGATCCTGCTTGCAAGCACAGCAAAATCATATAGTGAAGAAAAAATGGAATTTATCGAAGGACTAGGTTTTAACGTTGTTGCGAGCGAACCAGATTCATTAGCGATGACTCGTTCATTGTTCGCTCCAAATCAATCTGATCAAGCTCAGCTAATTATTGATATGGGTGAGCTTTCGACGGATCTTTCGATTGTTTATCAAGGTGCTCCACGACTTGTTCGAACAATTCCAACTGGAATTTCAGGGCTTGTTAAAGTCTGCTGCACAGAATTTAAACATCAAAGAAGACCAAGCGCGTCAGTTTATCATGAAATTTGGTTTGGCCCAAGATAAGCTTGAGGGTCAGGTTTTTCGTGCTATTGAAATCACTCTCGAAAATTTTGTTCAAGAAATTTCAAAATCAATCAAATTCTTAGGAGTAAAATATCAAACTGCGCAAGTTGGTATGATTTCGCTTTCTGGATTTTTAGGAATTATTCCACAAATGCCTGAGTATATTTCTTCTAAAATCGGAATCCAATCATATTCAGCAAACCCATTCCAAAATGTGAATGTCCCAGCTAAATATCAACAACAAGTTATGACCGTTGGTAATGAATTTGCTGTTGCTGTTGGTTTGGCGGAAAGGAGTAATAAATAATGGTTGAAATTAACCTTTTGCCAGACATTAAACGCGAACTTCTTAAAGCTCAAAGAATTCGAAATGTGGTTATTTTTGGATCCATTGTTATTGGTGGAGTAATGCTAACCAGCATGGTTTTATTATTTGGTGCTACACAAGCTCAACAGTTACTTATGGGGCTTAAATACAAGTAATATTTCGAATAAATTTAGTAATATGCAAAAAATTCAAGATGGTGATACTGCCGCAACACTTCGAAACCAGCTTAACGCAATTCAAAAAATTCGAAATGCATCACCAGATACTTCACGTTTAATTGGAACAATTATGCCAGCGATTCAAACAACAGGTGAGAATGCGGTTTTGTTTTCTGCTGTAAATTACGATCCAGAAACTCGCGTTGTTTCGATTGAAGGTCAGACAAACAACGGATTTCCAGCGCTTGAAGCTTTCATTAAAACGATTCGATATTCGCAAATTATTTATGATGGAGAGAATTCCAAATGTAAAGCAAGTGAAGTTGAAAAAGATTCAACGATTTGTATGATTGCTGATGAAGGTTCAGTTGTTCGAACTGAGAGCTCTTTAGGAACAAACGACAAAGGTCAGAGTGTTTTGCGATTTGGTGTTAATTTCAAGTTGAACGAAGATGCTTTGAAAGTTGCTTCGAAAAGAACTTCGCTGTTAAAACTCTTGGTCGAAAGAATGTTACTGACTCGACAGTTCAAGTTCCTGCTGGAATTTTCACACAGAATTCGAAAAAAGAATCTGAAAAGGGGAATAAATAATGGGTGAAAATAAAGAAGTAGCTTTTTTGAAACGGAATGAGATCAATAAAGCCAACCAGATGATGTTTTTAGCCGTTGCTGGTGCTGCTCTAATTACGGGTGCATCGGTTGTTGGTATGATTTATCTGTTTAGGATTTTTACTTTTAACGCAAAAGTGATTGGTGAGCAAGATAAAAGTATCAAAACCATTGAGCAAAATATCAAAAATATCGAAGATTTGAAGAGTAAATTGAGTGCACTAGAAACTGATTCACATCTTAATGAACGTCAATTGAAAGTCAAATCTTGAAGATGGTGGATTGCGAGTTATTGCTGATGCTTTGCCAGATAGAGAAAATGCTGCAGCTCTTGCAGCGAGTCTTGAAAAGAAGATTTTTTCCGAAGGTGTAACTTTGGATGCTTTCAGTATTGATTCGGCTGACTCTGCAGCAGCTTCAAATGATAGTAACAGTTCATCTTCAACATCAAGCTCGAGTTCTACTTCAACTTCAACAACATCAACGCAAACATCATCGCCAACAGGAATTGAAGATAAAAATAAAATTCCAAACGATGTTAAAGATATCCAATTTTCGGCAACTATTTCTGCAGGTTTCCAAACAGAAGGCGCAAGTGCAAAGTAGTGTTTCGAAATCTCAGGATGACGCGCTTAATAACTTAATTAAAACTGTTCGAAAAATGGAGAAATCAATTCGTGCGATTAATATTACAAGCTTTAAATTTGAGCGTTCAACAAATAAGTTTAGCTTGAATTTCTCGGCAAAAGCATATTATTACCCTAAATATGTGATGATGCTCGAAAACAAGAAAGTTGTGGCAGATGAAAATGCTAAACCGACAAAATCAAATTCAAGCACGAATGGAACTCAAAATTCAAGCAAATCAGGAGGTTCGAAATAATGAAAAAAACTGATATTGCAATGATTGTTTTAATCGCTGGAATTAGTGTTTTGGTTTCATATTTAATTATTAACTCATTGGCTCAAGGTGGTTTTGCTGAGCAGTCTTATGATGTTAAAGTGACTAAACCAATTTCAAACGAATATGTAAAACCGAGCAGCGATATTTTTAATAAAGACGCTATTAACCCAACTGTTCAGATTAATATTGGACAATAATAAATTAAAGGAACAAAATGACATTACCAACCAATAATACCCAAGATAGGCTTGCAAAACTCCTTATTGAAGAGGGGCTTGTTCAAGAATCTAAAATTGAGTTGGCTATGAAAGAGGCTGGTTCAAAAAATCAGTCTCTGATGTCGTATATGATTGAGCATAAAATTTTGGATAACGAAATTCTTGTTCACGCGACATCACATGTTTCGGGGATTCCATATGTAAATCTCGAAAATACAACAATTCCGCAAGAAACTTTAGATTTAATTACTGTTGATATTGCTGAGCGAAATATGGCTGTTCCGATTGCTGAGGTTCAGGGTCGGATTGCTGTTGCGATGCTTGATGCGACGAATATTCAGGCTGTTGATTATCTTTCAAGCTTGATTCAGCGTCCACTAAAAGTATTCATGGCAAGCCAAGATTCGATTAAACATGTTTTGGAACAATATAAAACCGATCTTTCTGGTGTTGATGCTTTAGCGGAAAATGTTGATGCGCAAACTCAGGCTGAGGCAGAATCGAAGCGACAAGTTCAAACGATTGTTCAAGATTCGCCAATTTCGAAAGCTCTAAATACAATTTTGGAATATGCTGTTCGTGCAAAAGCGTCTGATATTCACATTGAGCCGCTTGAAAAATCTTTGAAAATTCGCTGTCGAATTGACGGTGTCCTTCGTGAAATTATGAATTTGCCAAAGAGTATTGAGCCGGCGTTAATTTCGCGCATCAAGATTCTTTCGAATTTGAAGATTGATGAACACCGTATTCCGCAAGATGGTCAGTTTCGCTGTGGCGGTGAGCGGTAAAGAAGTCGACCTTCGTATTGCGATTTCGCCAGTGGTTTGGGGTGAACAGGTAGTGATTCGTCTTCTTGATAAAGACAGGAAATTCTTTTAATCTTGAAGAAATGGGTTATGCAGGGCGCGCGCTTCGAACAATTCGAAAGGGGATTGCAGCACCAAATGGAATGGTTTTGACATCTGGTCCAACGGGTTCGGGTAAGTCGACTTCGCTTTATGCTCTAATTAAGGAGATTAAAGATGATTCGGTGAATATTATTACGCTTGAAGATCCTGTTGAATATAAAGATGGACGGCGTGAATCAGATTCAGGTTAATGCTGAGGTTGGTTTAACTTTTGCGGCTGGATTGCGTTCGATTTTGCGTCTCGACCCAGATATCGTGATGGTTGGTGAGATCCGTGATGGTGAAACTGCGAACCTGGCGGTTCAGGCTGCTCTAACTGGACACTTGGTGTTTTCGACGCTTCACACCAACTCTGCTGCTGGAATTCTGCCACGTTTGATTGATATGGGAATTGAGCCTTTTTTGATTGCTTCAACAGTGAACACAATTATTGGACAGCGACTTGTTCGAAGAGTGGCAGCTAAGCGAAATACCTATCAATCTTCGCCACTCCAAACACAAAGTATTATTGAAACTGTTGGTCATTTATTACCGAAAACTCCAGAAGAAGTTGAGAAAGTTTCAGCTGACTTAGGGGTATAAAAATCTACCACTTGCAAATCAAAAATCCTATACACTAGTTAAGGGTCGTGATACTCCGCAAACACCAGGTGGATATCAGGGACGTGCTGGTTTGTATGAGGTTATGGAAGTGACAGAAGAAATTCAACAGTTAATTATTAAACACGCAACATCGCACGAAGTTCAAAAAGTTGCAATGGCACAGGGAATGATTACAATGCGACAAGACGGATATTTGAAAGCATTAACAGGAATTACGACACTCGAAGAAGTTAATAGGGTTGCATCGGATAGCGCATAAAAGGGAGGAATATGAACCAAAATTTAAGAATTGAAATTTTACTTGAAGAGATCGTTCGAAAAAACGCTAGCGATCTTCATTTGCAAGTTGGTTTGCCGCCAATGATGCGTGTTGATGGAGCTTTTAACTCCTTTTTCTGGATATAATCAATTAAACGCTGAAGAAGTTGAGCAGTTAGTTTTTGCTATTCTTGACGATGATCAGCGAAAAATCTTAATTAAAGATAAAGAATTTGACTTCTCATTTGCTTTTGGTGATTTAGGTCGTTTTCGTGTTAATGCTTTTCATGAAAAAAAGGGAATCTTGCGGCGTCACTTCGTTTAATTCCAAACTCAAATCAAAACGATTAATGAGCTTGGTTTGCCGTCGGCAATACAGTCTTTTGCTGATTATCCACGTGGTTTGATTCTTGTAACAGGTCCAACTGGTTCAGGAAAGTCCACAACTCTTGCTGCTTTGATTGATAAAATTAATAGTGAAAAAGCACAACACATTATTACGATTGAGGATCCAATTGAATTTACGCATAAATCAAAGCGCTCAGCTGATCGTTCAACGGGAAGTTCATTATGATACCTACTCATTTTCTGCAGCCCTTCGAAGCTCGCTTCGTCAAGATCCAGATGTTGTCTTAATTGGTGAGATGCGCGATCTTGAAACTATTTCGGCGGCGATTACGATTGCAGAAACTGGACACTTGGTTTTTGCAACACTCCATACGAACTCTGCAGCTCAATCAATCGACCGCATGATCGACGTTTTTCCTCCGCATCAGCAACCACAAGTTCGCTCACAATTAGCGAAACATTCTTCAAGGAATTTGCGCCCAGCGACTTGTGCCGGCAATTGGTGGTGGTCGTGTTGTAGCGGCAGAAATTATGGTGGCGAATCCAGCGATTCGAAATATTATTCGTGAAGGCAAAACTCACCAGCTTGATACTGTAATTCAAACTGGTGCTGATCAAGGAATGCAAACAATGGATCGCACGCTTGTAAAAATGGTTCAATCTGGAATCGTAACTTACGATAATGCACGTGAATTTGCAGTTGATTTGGTTGAATTCGAAAGATTAATGAGAGGCTAATATGAAAAAATTTTCGTACAAAGTAAAAGATAAAGTAACTGGCAAGATTATTAAGGGTGAAATTAGTGCTGAAAGTCAGCGAGCTGCAGGAAAAGCTTTAATTGATCAGGGATATATTTTGCAAGATAATATTCGTGAAGTTGGTCAAGAGAATGCGTTGATGAGTTTTCTTAACCGCATTACTATGAAGGATAAAATTGTTTTCACTCGACAATTTGCAACTTTGATCGGCGCAGGTTTGCCACTTGCACAAGCTCTTCGAACGGTTTCTGAACAAACTGAAAATAAGAAAATGCGTGCGATCGTTGATGATATTTTAGCTTCGGTTGAAAGTGGTTCAAGCTTGAAAGATGCTTTTTCGAAATTTCCAGAAGTTTTCGATAAGGTTTATCTTGCTTTAATTGCAGCCGGTGAAATGTCGGGAACGCTCGATGAATCTCTCCGCCGTGTTGCAACTCAGCAGGAAAAAGATGCTGCAATGATGAGCAAAATTCGCGGAGCATTAACTTACCCGGCAATTGTGCTTGTAGTTATTGGTCTCGTGATGGCATTTATGATGGTACAAGTTGTTCCTCAGGTGAAACAGCTTTATAAAGATATGCATCAAGCATTGCCGATGGCGACTGAAATCTTAATCGCAATCTCTGATTTTATGATTAATTTCTGGTGGCTTGTGATTATTTGTTTGGGGATTGGTGGATACTTCTTTGCGCAATATCTCAAAACTGAATCTGGCATCAAATTTGCTGCAAACTTTAAGCTTAACGTGCCACTTTTTAGTCCGCTTTTTCGAAAGCTTTACATGGCTCGATTTGCGCGAACTGGTCAGCTTTTACTTTCAACTGGTGTTGCAATGCTCGATATGCTCAACATTTGTGGCGACGCGATGAATAATGTTATAGTAAAGAAAAGTATCGATGAAGCTGGGAAACTTGTTCAAGGTGGTAAAACTCTTTCTGAGGCATTAAAGGGTAAAGATTATATTTTGGATATGGTTCCACAAATGATTAATATTGGTGAGCAATCTGGTAAAATCGATGAAATGCTTGGAAAAACTGCGCAGGTTTACGAAGACGAGCTCGATGAGCAAATTAAAGCAATTTCAACTTTAATTGAGCCAATTTTGATGGTTGTCATGGCCTTGATGGCGGGTGGTTTGATTGGTGCGATCTTGTTTCCAATCTACTCGCTTGTTACAAAAGTTTAATTTTCGAAAGGAAGAAAGTGGAGGATTTTCTATTAAGTTTAGTTTTTGGATTGATTGGCGCTGTTTTTGGCAGTTTTTCAGTGGCACAAGTTTGGCGTTTGCGCGCCAGCCAGCTTCAAGATGAAAAATCAGCTGGTGAAAAAATTGATTCTACTGAATGGAAAAAACTCCACTCTCTTGTTTCAAAAAAAGTCAAAAACGACCGCTCACATTGTTTAAATTGTGGTTATCAGCTAAAATGGTTCGATTTAATTCCAATTGTTTCGTGGATTTCTCTTGGTGGGAAATGTCGAAAATGTCGTTCAAAAATCGGTGCGCTAGAATTTATTTCTGAAATTTTAATGTTTGCGCTTTTTGCAATTATTTTCTTTGTTTTTAACCCAGTTTCAAACGGTTCTGTATCAATTTTGGCGGCTTTTCGCTTGGTTGTTTTATTTTTGGCTTTTATTCCACTGGCAATTATGTTTATTTACGACATGAAATGGTCACTTTTGCCAACAAAAATCATCTGGATTTTTAACTGCTTAGCGTTTATTTATTGGGTAAGCGGTTTTGTTGGCGTTAGGGGCGGATTTAATTTTGTTTCTGCTATAAATTTCGTAATTTCAATGTCAATGTTTCCGCTAATTTATTTTGTGCTTGCAAAAGTTTCGAAAGAGCAGTGGGTTGGCGGTGGTGACTGGATTTTTGGCAGTTGGGCTCGTTTTAGTTCTTCCAAATTTGCCGGTATTTGCAATTTTTTTCTGCTTTTTCTTTCGAATGTTATCGGCTTGCTTTTTGCGGTTTTTTTCAGTCGATTTTACGTTTTTCGAAAAGTCAAACGTGGAACGCAAATTCCGTTTGGGCCAGCAATGATTTTGGCGGCTTTAATTCTATTAATTTTTCAACAACACATTTTGGCAAATTTTGCGATTTTGATGATGTAAAATTAAGACGCTTATGGTATAATAGGAGTAATTATGAAAAACTTTAAAATGAAAAAAGCTTTTACTATTATTGAGGTGATGCTTGTATTGGGTGTCTCGGGTTTAATGATAGCAACGATGCTTATTGGCTGGAATGCAAACATCGAAAAACAACGATATAACGACTCAGTGAACACTTTTAAGTCGGATCTACAAAGCGTTTTTAGTGATGTTGAAAACCAAAGCAATGAAAAAGGGTAATACGCGAATTAAATGCAATGATACAGGAAGGAATATAAGTATCACTCGGGATAATTCTGGCTCACAAACCGGTTCTTCGAATTGTGTAGTGCTGGGAAAGTTTATTTCGCTTTATAGTGGTTGGGTTATTCCTGGGAATGAAAAATGCAACACTTCGGCAGGATCGCGCAAAAGTTTTTGATGTAATTGGTAAAGATATTGATACTTCTAAAGATTGTGAGGGTGGTGCTTGTAATAATAGCATTGACGCATTGAAAGCGACTAAATTTGTAATTGATTACGGTAAAAATGAGGTGAATGGCTCAAAAGATATTGAGCTGCAATGGCGTGGAACTTACAAAAATGTAACGGATAATCGACAGGATCCTCTTTTAGGAAATGGCCGAAGATTTAGTGGTAAAGCTACAAGTGACTAAAACTAACAAGCGATCGTGATAATGGGTATACGGACTTGATACGATAACTGGAATTTTAATTTCTAAGGTCTCCATTGGATAATTCTATTATATCTTTTGGAATTCCAGTACTTATAGAATTTGGAACTTTAAACTATGAAGAAAATATTACTAATTTTCGAGAATATAATATTAATCAGAGTTTAGTTATCCACGACAAAAAGACTGTCAATGTTTGCGTTCGCCCAATTGATGATAATAACTGGTATTCTGGTGGATTTAACTTCTTTGGTGATCGAAACAAAGTGATTAAAATTGGTCCTTCATCGGCGGCGGTTGAAGTTGCTCCGCTTGATGGGTCGAATGGATCTTCTTGTGGTGGCGATCGGACGGGTGATGCTCGTTTTGGAGATGTAATAATTGATGGAGTTAGATTATAATGAGATTTCGAAAAAGGTGATACATTGGTTGAGGTTCTTTTATCAATTGCGGTTTTTGCAACCGTAATGATGATTGGCCTCACAACTATGAATAACGGAATGTCGCGCTCTTTGGCGAGTCTGCAGCTAACAATGGCGCGCAACGCGATGGATACACAGGCGGAGGCCTTGCGATTTTCAAATGCAGCTTTCATGGCGGAATATGGAAATTCAAACAATAATATTAACAGTCGAGTGGCGCAACTTTGGCAAAATAGTCTCACAACTGGAACTCAAGGTTCAGCAACTAGGCTAGAAGATTGCAGTAGAGGCACGAGTGCTTTTGTAATTTCGCGAAATGATATGGCTTACCATAACGACAGAATAAAAGATGCTTTAACTTATCCTCGAGTTGTGTATGGTAATGATGTGGATTCTAACGCTTTAACGAATGTTCAAGCTAATTATCATGGATCAGAGGGAATTTGGGTTGAAAAAGTTCACGCTACTGGCACACGATACTATGATTTCCATATTCGTGCATGTTGGTTATCACCAGGAAGTAACATTAACACAACACTTGGAACGATTGTGAGGTTGTATGATCCGCGAGGTTAAGGTGAAAAAAGGTTTTACAATTATGGAATTAATGCTCGCAATGGGTGTGGTTGCTTTTTTGATGATTGCGGTTGCTGGGTTGATTATTCAGATGACAAACACAATCACGCGTGGAACAACTTATCGAGATTTGAATGCAGCATCGCGAACAATTAACGTTGATTTGACGAAAACGCTAAATTCAACCTCGATGCTCGAAGGTTGGGATGGATCTGTTGGAAATGAATATTATCGTGAATTCAACGGATCTGGCGCATTTTGTACTGGAGTTGTGAGCTATTTATGGAATACAAATCTTTCAAATGCACAAATTAGATATTCTGGGCAAAATCAGCCAACACTTAGATTTGTAAAAACTCACGATACTTCGAAAGCTTATTGTGAGCCTAACGCGAGTGCAAATGGTGGAATTTGGGAAAGAGTTCCGAAAGATAGTACTACAACGGAAATTTTGACTGAAGGTGAAATTAATCTTCAAATTCATCAAATTCGATTTAGTTCAAACAATAATTTGAAAAATGATATTTCGCACCAAATGATGGTTAATATCGACTATGTTCTTGGGACGCCAGAAAAGGCGATATCAGATTGAATAAAGGTAGCCGAAACTGTGAAGGTGATGTTAAAAGCAATTACTGTGCAGTCAATAAATTTGAACTCACGGTTCGTACAACTGGACAATAAAAATAAAAAGTGGCTTTTCAAAAGTCACTTTTATTCTGTTTCGCTGTGGAATTTTTCGTGAATTTCTTTTAAATGTTGGTCGGTGATGTGGGTGTAAATCTGAGTTGTTGCTATACTTGCGTGCCCAAGCATTCCTTGAACGGATCGCAAATCAGCTCCATTCACCAGCAAATCTGTCGCAAAAGAATGTCGCATCGTGTGCGGAGAAACATGTTTTGTAATTCCTGCGAGTTTTGCATATTTTTCGACCATTCGCTGAACTGATCGCGGGGTAATTCGGCGGTAATTTCCATCAGTTGATGGCTTTTTATATCTTTTCGAATAGTTCAAAAAAAGCGGTTGAAGGTTGTCATTTCGCGCTTCGAGATAATTTTCGATATGTTCAGCGGCTGTTTTCGAAATAAAAATCGGTCGGTCTTTGTTTCCTTTTCCGCGCACAGTAAATTCTCGCCGTTTTGTGTTAATATTTCCGCGATTCAACCCAACTAATTCGGAAACGCGTAATCCACTCGAAAAGAGAAGTTCAATAATCGCACGATCTCGTAAATCGCTTTCAGTTTCATTTGGGATTGCGGAAATGAGTCGTTCAACTTCTTCATAATGCAAAAAATTAACTTGTGGTTTGATGATTTTTGGCAGTTCGATTTTTGAAGGTTCTAAACTCTGAATATCGCGCCGTGCCAAATAAGTTAGAAATCTTCTAAGGGCAATTAAATGATAAGCTTGTGTAGTTCGGCTGAGTTCTTTTCCGAAATCATTTTTATAACGATTTAGCCACAAACGATACTTTCGAACAAGCTCGGAATCAATTTTTTTCACTAAAATATCGCCACTAAACTCAATAAAACGTTCTAGGTAAAGCTGATAATTCTCGGCGGTTTTTTTCGAACGCCCACCTTCAACTTCAAGCGATTCAATAAAATCAACGATTCCTTCAGAAATATACATAATCTTATTATAGCATTTTTTTCATAAAAAAATAGTATAATTTTTAATATAAGATTAAGGAGGATTTGATGTCGAAAAATTTAATTCAGCGAACATTAATTTTATTTAAGCCGGATGCGGTTCAGCGTGGAATTGTGGGTGAAATTTTAACGCGTTTCGAAAGAGTTGGACTAAAAATTGTCGGCACAAAAATGATTTTTCCGAATAAAGAGCATTATCACAAGCATTATGAGGGGATTGGCAAGATGGTGACGCGCCGTGGCGAAAAAGCTTTTGATATGGCACTGGAGTTTATGACTCAAGGACCAGTGATTGCAATGGTTTTTGAAGGTGTTGAGGCGGTTGAATTGGTTCGAAAACTTGTTGGTGGGAACTGAACCAAAATCGGCGCTCCCTGGCACGATTCGTGGAGATTATTCGCATATGAGTTTTGGCTATGCAGATGAACATAATGTTGGAATTCCGAATTTAATTCATGCCTCAGGAAGCGTTGAGGAAGCTAAACAAGAGATTGAACATTGGTTTTCGAATTACGAAATATACGATTATTCTTCACCTCGCGAAAAATTCACACGCTAAAATCTCGCTATTTTTCAAAAAATCTGGTAAAATAGAATAGTGAGCCTCGGTAGCTCAATTGGATAGAGCAGTTCCGTCCTAAGGAAAAGGTTATAGGTTCGATTCCTATCCGGGGTACCACTAATTTTATTTATGAAAGAACAAGTCTTTAAAGGTCAAAGAGAAGGCGAAGAATTTCTCTTTATGTTTCGAAAGCATATTATTGCGATGCGAAAAGGTTTTTACCTCTTTTTGGGTGTTTTTGCAATTTCTTGCTTACAACTTTTTTTATGTTAACCTCTGATAATTTGATGGATGCTCTCTGGATTGCGCTGGGTGGATTTGTTGTTGGACTGATCTTATTTTTGTATCAATTCATGCTTTGGTATTATTCAATTTATATTGTTTCAAATCAGCGTATTCGTCAAATTACGCAAAAAAAGGATTTTTTTGGGGAGAAGGATGATGGATTTGCCACTTTCAAAAATTCAAAGTGTTAATTTTGAGGTTCCAGGATTTTTTGGTGAAATTTTCCATTTTGGGACGATAAATATTTTGACAATTGTTGGTGATTTAGAGATTAAAAATGTTGAACATCCAGAAGATATTTATAACAAGATTCAAGATGCAATTTCGAAAGTTGAAACGGAGGAAGAAAATGAAGAATATTAAAGAGAAAGCAAGAAGAATTAAAGATAGAGTTTCGAAAAAAAGCCTGAAACTCACGAAAGTCAGATTGCAAAAATCACAAACACAACGCTTGAAGAACAGCGAAAAGAAATTTTGAACAAAGGTAAAAAATTTAAATATCCTGTTCAATATAGTAAAAATCGGCTGGTAGTTAATGTGTTGATTATCGCTGGAGTAATTTTGATTACTGGAACAGGTTTGCTTTGGTATCAGCTTTATCGAGCGCAAAACACAAGTGAATTTATCTATCGTTTTACGACTGTTTTGCCATTTCCAATTGCTCGAGTTGATGGTGAGCGAGCACTTTATAGCGATTACTTAATGGAATATCGCGCAAATATGCAAATTGCAAATGCTAAAAAAGATGAAATTGAAGGTGCAAGTAACACAAATGTGCTTTCAACATTAAACAAAACTAAGGCGATGAAAAATGTAATTTTGAACACATATGCTCAAAAAAAGGCGCGTGATTTGGGGATTACGGTTTCTGAGAAGGAAATTAGCGAAGTTTTTGATGCTCAGCGAAAAACTCAAAATACAGAACTTACAGAGACTGCTCTTTATAAAATTGCAGCTGATAACTATGGTCTTTCGCCAAGCGAATATCGACGAATGTTTATTGAGTTGCCGCTTCTTCGCCGAAAAGTTATAGCTCAAATCGACAAAAATGCAGAAAACTTAAAAAAATGAGGTTTCGAAATATTTGAGCGAAAATTCAAATAATTTTTCTTCGGCAGCCAATAAGTTTGGCGATAAGGTTGAGTATAGTAAACCTGGAAAAAGTTCGAAAAAAATTAATATCGATGGTGGTCGTGCGAAAGTTTCTGCCAATTTGAAAGTTGGTGGAGTTTCGGAACCATTTATTTCGAACGCGGGGGATGGATATTATATCGTAAAAATTGATTGAAAAGAACGATAATGAAGTCAGTTATGAGTCGATAAAAAAATTAAATTTACAGAATTTAATAGACAGATTGAAGGTCTTGAAAAAAAGAAGGCAAGATTAAAAAAATACATTAAAGTTGATTAAAAAAATTGCGCATAAAAGTGCGCATTTTTTTTATTTTTTTGAATAAATTAAAAAAATCGCTAGAAAGCGATTAATTAAATATCTAAATTTGGCGCGCCCGACCGGATTCGAACCGGCGATCTCCTCCGTGACAGGGAGGCGTACTAGGCCAACTATACCACGAGCGCATATTGATATAATACAATTTTACCAAACTTCGAATGAAAAAAATCAAGAACTTTTTTTAGTTTATTTTTTTCAAAAAAAGTTTGTGATATAATTTAAATATATGCCGATGTAGCTCAGTTGGTAGAGCAACGCACTCGTAACGCGTAGGTCAGCAGTTCAATCCTGCTCATCGGCTCCAATTTATTTTTTTATGAAAACGATAACTGATTTATTTAAACCAATTTTAAAAAGACCGCCGAATGTTGATAACTATGATTGCGGTTTTTTTCTTGCTGGAATTATTTTCTTTATTTTTTTATGATTTTAAATACAAAATCATACGATTATCTTTTAAATGTTCGATATACAATTTTTGGGACGAGCGAATTCTATAAAGATTCATGGCTTTATCGAATTGAGTTAGCATTTTTTGGCTTGATTGTTGCATTTTTACATAATATTATTATCGCAAAAATGTATAAAATTGCAGGCCGTCGAACAGCAATTATTCTTGCGATTTTTAGTGTTGTTGTTATTTTGATTGGTTTGGTGATTATTAGCACTTCAATTCGTGAGATTCCAAACTAATGAAGATACAAAAAGTTGATATCGAAATTCCACTCGGTAGACGTACGCTAAAATACCGTTTTTTCGAAATTCTACCAGTTGTTTTGAGTTTTGGTGCGATTGCTTTAATGTTCGTACTTTCAATTTTTTCTCCATTTTTAGCTTCAGTTTATCTTTTAACAATAATCACAACACTTCTTGTTAAAGCGATTGGAATTGCCTATCGAATGATTACAGGGCATATTCAGATTGAAAAAGCGCAAAAAGTTGACTGGAATAAACGGTTGAAAGATCTTGAAAATGCTAAAAAAATGCTCAAAAAGTATGGTTCAAAAATTGAAAAAGAATATAATTTTAAGCAACACATTCAAAATATTCACGATATTTCAAACGATCAGGCTAAATTTCCAAAGCCTTCGGAAGTTAAAAATGCGGTAATCGTTGCGGCTTATAATGAGCCTTATGAAGTAATTCAGCCGACGATTCAATCTGTTTTAGATTCAAATTATGATGCTAAAAAGCTTTTGATTTTCTTGGCTTACGAAGAGCGTGGTGGAAAAGAAATTGAGAAAACGGCGATTCGGCTTCAAAAAGAATTTTCGAAAGATTTTGGAGCTTTTGAGATTGTTAAACATCCAAAAGATTTACCAAATGAAGTTGTTGGAAAAGGTGGTAATATCACTTTTGCTGGTCGTGCGCTTCAAAAATATTGCGAAGATCAGAAGATTCCTTTCGAAAACTGTACTTGTAACCACGCTTGATAGCGATAATAAACCGCATAAAGAATATTTTGCATCAGCAACTTATGAATTTATTGTTCATGAGGATCGCAAAAAACTTTCATTCCAGCCGGTTTCATTATTTTTAAACAATATTTGGGATGTTCCAGCTCCAATGCGTGTGGTGGCGACGGGTAATTCATTTTGGAATATTGTCTCAACAATGCGACCGCATCTTTTGCGAAATTTTGCCTCGCACTCACAACCGCTTGATGCTTTAGTTGAGATGAATTTTTGGTCAACTCGTACAATTGTTGAGGATGGTCATCAATTTTGGCGAAGTTATTTCCATTTTGGCGGAGATTATTATGTTGTACCAGTTCGTGTACCAATCTACCAAGATGCTGTTTTGAGTGAAACTTTACCAAAAACTCTCAAAGCGCAGTTTATTCAGCTTCGGCGCTGGATGTATGGTGCGAGTGATATTCCGTATGTTGCGAATTTGTATTTTTCGAAAAATCGCAATGTACCAGTTATTGATGGTTTAATGAAGTTAATTCGCTTGATCGATGGTCATGTTACGGCAGTTTTTCAATCGCCGATGGCAGCTTTCGGTGGATGGGTTCCGTTGATCGTTTATGCGGCATCTTCTCGAAGTGTGATCGTTCATCAATTGCCGAATGTAATTAGCGCACTACAACAAATTGCGACAGTTGGTATTTTTATCACGATTTTGATTAGTTTAAAAATGCTACCACCACGCCCAGAACGCTATAAAAAACGACGCTCAGTCTGGATGGTCTTGCAATGGGTTTATATGCCGGTGACATCAATCTGTTATAATGCGGCAGCAGCGGCATATTCGCAAACTCGTTTAGCACTCGGTAAATATCTTGATAAATTTGACGTAACTCAAAAAGGGCGAATAGAAGACGTTGATCGTGTGAAAGCTGAAAAAGCAAAAGTTACGAGCCTTAAAGAAAAAAAGTAAAAAAATTAAGCACTCTGAAAAGAGTGTTTTTTTTTTTTGGCTTAATATTTATAAAATTTAAAAGCGGCCATTTTGACCGCTTATGCGTTAACACTTGTAAGGTTTATCTAAACCTTACCAAAAAAGGTTTCGTTTGTCGTTTGGGTGACAAAAAGAGTAGAATGTTCTATAAATGTAACAAAAGAGGTATATTACTAGAAACCTTTCTGATTTTATGTTATGCCCAAAACCTGGTTAAAATTTTTTTTCCGAAATTTAACCTCGTTTTTTTATTTTACCGTGTTTTTATTTTAAAAAAAGCAAGCATAAGTATAATATTAAATATTTTTTTTTCAAAAGACAAAAAAATTTTTGTTCGCTTTTAGGGTAAAATAATGTTTTTCAATATAAAACATTTCACGCGAAAAGTCAAACTTAAAAAAAGCGAACAGTGAAAAATTAAAATATATCACCAAATGAATAAAGATAAATAAAAAAATTAAAAAAATTAGCTTGTGGAAAAAGCTTTGAGGGAAATGTGTAAAAACTAAAAACATCATAACGCTATATGTAGTGAATAAAAAAAGAATAAAAAGTTATAAAATTTCTTACATTTTTTTGCAAAAAAATTAGTTTTTTTGATATAATTAAGGGTGTTTCATAAAATATAATATAAAATATGATTTCGAAAGGCGATTTTTTTGTCGTATATTTGTTTGAACGCTATTTTGAATAGGAGCATCTGATTTACGGAAAAAATTTAGTGTTCAATCTTTTGAAATCATATTATATTTTTATAGACAACCGTGAATCGGATGTCCTATTTTTATAATATGTTGAATTTTTAAAATCTTTTCGATGAAAGAAAGGATTTTTTTCGTGGCGAATAAAAAAATTTACATAACGCCAAAGAGTCAAAAAAATGATGAATTTTACACACAACTTAAGGATATCGAAAAGGAGCTTTCGCATTACCGCCACCATTTTGAAGGCAAGGTAGTTTTCTGTAACTGTGATGACCCTTACGAAAGCAACTTTTTCAAGTATTTTGTGTTAAATTTTAACACTTTAAAGCTTAAAAAACTGATTGCCACCAGCTATATTGCTTCGCCTGTAGCTTTCAAAGAATTGCCGGCTAAAAAGGGAAATGCATCTTTTGAAGATTTACTCAAACCCTATAAAATTGAAATCGATGAAGTTTATGACCAGAAATGGCGACGGTGCAATTAACTTGCAAGATGTGAAAGAGATTTTAGAAAAAGCCGAAAAGGGTGGCAAAATGACCAAACTTATTGGTGATGGTGATTTTCGAAGTAGCGAGAGTAAAGAATTGCTCAAGCAGGCTGATATTGTAGTAACCAACCCACCGTTTTCGCTGTTTCGTGAATATGTGACACAACTGATTGAATTTGATAAAAAGTTTGTGATTTTGGGGAATAATAACGCGATAACTTATAAAGAAATCTTTCCACTAATCAAAAATAGTAAAATGTGGCTTGGTTATAGCGCAAATAAAACGATGACTTTTCGCTTGAGTAATCGCTATAAGCGCTGGAATTACATTGATGAAAATGGTAATAAATACGGTAATGTGCCAGCAATTACTTGGTATACGAACTTAGATATCAAAAAACGTCACGAAGAGATGGTTTTAGTGAAGAAATACAATCCGCTCGATTACCCAAAATATGACAATTACGATGCGATTGAAGTTTCGAAAGTTAAAGACATCCCTAAAGATTATGACGGTGTGATGGGTGTACCGATAACTTTTTCTTGATAAGTTTAACCCTGAACAGTTTGAGATTTTGGGGATAAATGCTCATTTATCCTGAAAATTGTGGGGATAGACTTTGAGTAAAAAGATGCAATGATATCTGATAAAATGATAAAAAAATCCCATATGCGAGAATTTTTAATCAAAAAATAAGAAAGTAGAAAGGTAAAGCAATGAAAAATTGAGCTACATAAAATTAAGGTAAAAGATCTATTTGCTGGTTTTGAAAATGATGAAGAAACTGGTAGAGTGGTGGGCTATGGTGGAAAGTTGAACATTCGCCCACCGTATCAGCGAGAGTTTGTTTATAAAGATGAGCAGCAGCAAGAGGTGATTCGCACGATTCGAAAAAGGGTTTCCGCTCAATATTATGTATTGGTCAAAAAATAGCGATGGCACTTTTGAGCTTTTAGATGGGCAACAGCGCACGATGTCAATTTGTAATTTTTTAACTCCTGCTACATTGAGTGTTGATAATAATTATTTTAGCAGTTTATTTCCAGAAGAGAAAAAGCAAATTGAAGAATATGAGCTAATGATTTATTTTTGCGAGGGTGAAACGCGCGAGAAGCTGGATTGGTTTAAAATTGTGAACATTGCCGGTGAAGAACTAACGCCACAAGAGTTGAGAAATTCAGTTTATACGGGAAGTTGGTTGGTTGACGCTAAACGATATTTTAGTAAAAGTGGTTGTTCTGCACAAGATGGATATAGTAATTATTTAAACAAGAGTTATATCCGCCAAGAGGTTTTGGAAACAGTTTTGAAGTGGATTTCTGGCGGAAATATCGAGGATTATATGGGAATCCACCAGCACGATGCAAACGCGAAAGAGCTTTGGCGATATTTCGAAGATGTTATGGAATGGGTGCAGAGAGCTTTCCCTAAATATCGTAAAGAAATGAAGGGCTTACCTTGGGGTGAATTTTATAATGAATTTAAAGACCAAGGTTTTCAAAAGATTGGTGAAGAAAATGAACGGCGAGTTTCGGAACTTTATAAAGATGATGAAGTTACCAAGAAAAGCGGAATTTATCAATATATTTTAACGGATAATGAGAAATATTTGAGTTTGCGAGCTTTTGACGATAATATTAAAAGTCAAGTTTATGAGCGACAAAATGGAATTTGCCCAATGTGCCGTGAACACTACGCAATTGAAGACATGGAAGCTGATCATATAAATCCATGGAGCAAAGGTGGAAAAACGGTGGCTGAAAACTGCCAAATGATCTGCAAAAAAGATAATCGCGAGAAGAGTGATAAGTAATTTTTATAAAACTAAAATACCGCATAATGAGTGCGGTATTTAGAATATGTATAAAAAAACAATAACAATAAACATAGTTAAAGGAGTACTATATTTATAAGGTGGTGGGCGATAGAGGACTCGAACCTCTGACTTTCACAACGTCAATGTGACGCTCTAGCCAACTGAGCTAATCGCCCATGTTTTTTTATTTTTAACAAAGCTTGCAAGAAAATTCAAGTGGTGATAAAAATAAAAGGTAGTTAAAAAAATATTATTTTCGAAAGGAATTTAAAGAGTGGAGAACAAAGAAAAAGACGAAAAAACTTTTTCAAAAATGCGTCACAGCCTTGCGCATACTATGGCAGCTGCAGTTCAACGAATCTACCCAGATGCAAAGTTTGGTGTTGGTCCAGCAATTAACGATGGATTTTATTACGATATTGATTTGGGCGAAAATAAAATTTCAGAGAAAAATTTTGGTAAAATTGAAAAAGCAATGCGGCGAATTATTGCTGAAAAACAAGATTTTGTGCGAAGCGAAATTTCAATTGAAGAAGCAATTTCGTGGGCAAAAAGAAAACTAACCAGCCTTATAAATTAGAGCTTTTGAACGATTTAAAAAATGCTGGCACAACAGACGCAAAAATCCTTGCGGAAGGTGATTTTGAGCTTGGTAATGGCGCAGAAACAGTAAGTTTTCTATACGAATGGAAATTACAAAGATTTGTGCCGTGGTCCACATCTTTCAAACACTGGCGAAGTTGGTGCTTTTAAATTGATGCGTGTGGCGGGTGCTTATTGGCGTGGCGATGAAAAAAAGAATCCACAAATGCAGCGGCTTTACGGTGTAGCTTTCGAAACGCAAGAAGAACTCGATGAATATCTTGAACGAATGGAAGAAGCTAAAAAACGTGATCATCGTAAGCTTGGTAAAGAACTTGATTTATACACTGTTTCTCCACTTGTAGGAATTGGTTTGCCACTTTTCACACCTCGCGGAACAATTTTGCGCGATGTTTTGGCGAATTATTCAAATCAATTACGTCAAAAATATGGTTTCGAAAAAGTTTGGACTCCACACATTACAAAAAAAGATTTGTATGAAAAATCTGGTCACTGGGCAAAATTTGGTGAAGAACTTTTCTTGGTGAAATCGCAGGTTACTGGCGGTCAATTTGCTTTAAAACCTATGAACTGCCCGCACCATACGCAAATTTTTGATTCGAATCCACGAAGTTATAAAGATTTGCCAATTCGCTATCTTGAAACGACAACAGACTATCGTGATGAACAGACTGGTGAGCTTGGTGGTCTAAATCGTGTTCGTTCATTAACTCAAGATGACTCGCATATTTTTTGCCGAACTGATCAAATTGAGGGTGAAATTCAAAACTTGTTGGCGGCAGCTCACGAGCTTTACTCTGGAATTGGAATGAAACTTCGCGTGCGTTTAAGTTATCGTGATGATTCTGATAGTTATCTTGGCGACTTATCTGTTTGGGAAAGTGCGCAAAATCAGCTTAAAAAAGCGGTAATTTCGAAATAATTTGGATTATTTCGAAGAAGAAGGTGAGGCTGCATTTTATGGTCCAAAAATTGATTTTATGGCGACCGACGCAATTGGCCGAGAGCATCAAGTTGCAACTGTGCAATTAGATTTTGTCCAGCCAGAACGATTTGAGCTTTCATATAAAAATTCTGAAGGTCAAGATGAGAGGCCAGTAATGATTCACTGTGCTTTACTTGGTTCGATTGAGCGATTTATGAGTGTTTATATTGAGCATAAGGCTGGTTGGTTCGATTTTTGGGCAGCTCCAGAACAAGTTCGAATTTTAACAATTAACGACACCTTAAATGATTACGTTGAAGAAGTTTCGAAAATTCTTTCTGAGACTGTGCTTAACTCGCCAGTTAAATTCAATGAAATTCGTTATTCTGTTGATAATCGAAATGAATCTTTGGGCAAAGAAAGATTCGTGAAGCAACTGCAATGAAAATTCCAGTTCAGTTAATCGTTGGGCCTAAAGATAAAGAGAATAATGAAGTGAGTGTCCGTTTTAGAAAAGATGGTGAATTTGTTGAAGAGAAAGTTTTGCTACAATCGCTTTCTGATTTTCTTCAAAATATATAAACCATGAATAATACATTAATTATAATTACCGGACCTACTGCAAGTGGGAAAACTGGCTTGGCTATTAAATTAGCTAAGCTTTTTGGCGGTGAGATTATTTCTGCAGATTCGCGAGCTATCTATAAGGATATTGATATAGCTTCAGCTAAGCCAACTATCGAGGAGCGAGATGGTGTTCCGCATTGGGGCTTTGATCTGGTTATACCAGGTCAAAGATTCACAGCTGCAGATTTTAAAGAATATGCTTATTCCAAGATTGAGGATATTTTAAGTCGAGGAAAAATCCCATTTTTAGTTGGAGGAACTGGTCTATATATTGATGCAGTCTTATATGATTATGAATTTGGTGGGGATGTTGATGAAGAGTTTCGAAAAAAACTGAGTCAAAAAAGTATTGAAGAGCTGCAACAGTATATTTTTGAAAATAAAATTGAAAATGCCTGAAAACCATAAGAATAAGCGATATTTAATTCGAGCTATAGAGAAAAGCATAAGCAAAAAGGTTGTAGGTTGTAAAAAAATACAATAAATATAATAACATTATTGTAGGAATTACAACAGATCGCGAAAAGCTTCGAGAAAGAATCTCGTTAAGAAATGAACAATTTTTTAACTCGGGAATTATAGAAGAGTATAAAAAAAGTTAAACAAAAAAATATGGAATTGGTTCCGAGGCTGTAACAGCAAATGCCTACCCTTTAATTGAAAAAGTATTTAAGTGGTGAGTTAGATGAGAATGAGCTAATTAAAAAGATGAATATACAGGACTGGAGGTTAGCTAAAAGGCAGATAACTTTCATGAAAAGGAATAAAGACATTAATTGGCTAAATTTATCTGATGCTGAACAATTTATTATTTCGAAAAAAAAAAAATGAATAAAAAGTTGTAAAAGGTCTGGTTGTTTTTAAAAAAATATGATAAAATGGAGCTATGGAACAGAGTATAAATGCACTATTCGGATCAAAAACAAGGGTTAAACTTTTGAACCTATTTTTCAATAGTCCGGATCAGAAATTTTATGTTCGTGAAATATCGAGGACAATCGATGAGCAGGTTAATTCTGTTCGAAGAGAGTTGACTAATCTCGAAAGTGTTGGTGTTGTAAAAAACTCAACAGAAGATAGGAAAATATACTATCAAGCTAATCAAAGATTTAAGTATTACCTACCTCTTAGAGTGATTTTTGCTGGTGTAAAAATAGGAGATGGTATTTCTGTTGATAAAAAAACATCAGATATAGATAAATGGCAGTCCGAGTTATCAGATATACAAAATGAAGTTGAATTATTAGTTCTTTTTGGGGTTCTTGCTGATGATCCTAAATCTAATATAGATATGTTATTGGTTGGGGATAATTATGGACATAAGTTATCAGAATGGGCTTCAAAACATCGAAAATAAAGAGGGTCGTGAGCTTAACTATATGATTTTATCGATGGAAGATTTCTATTACCGCTACACTACGCAGGATACATTTATAAAAGGTTTATTTGAGAGTAACCATAAGGTAATTTTTGATAAAGAAGATCTTCTCAAAAAACTATAATTCTTATAACTGGAGGAAAAATGTTTGATATTGAATATAAGGGTGCGAATACTGTTGTAATTTCTACAAAGAAAATTTCACTAATAACCGATCCAAAGCATTCTGTTTTTGGTGAGAAAGATTTAGTTTTGAAAGATGGAGTTGAACTCGCTACGGAAGATAGGTTTGCAACACGTAATGATAATTTTAAGCTTTCTATAAGTTATCCGGGTAGTTATGAGGTTTCCGATTTTACAATTAACGGATTTCAGGAACAGCGCCATATTGATGAAGAAAAAGACGGCAAAAAATCTGTAATTTATAGTATTGAAGTTGCTGGTGTTAGAATTGGACTTCTTGGGAACATTAATCATAATCTATCTGATGATCAACTTGAGAATTTGGGGATTTTGGATATTTTGATTTTACCAATTGGTGGAGGTGGGTATACTCTGGATGCAACTTCTGCGGCGAATATTGCAAGGCGATCTGATGCGAAAGTTATTATTCCTATTCATTATTCTGATGATGGGATTAAATATGAAGTTCCGCAGTCTGATTTTTCTCTTTTCGAAAAAGAGCTTGGAGCTGAAGTTGAAACGACAGCCAAATATAAAGTTAAGTCGATTGCAAGTTTACCAGAAAAAAATGACACTTGTAAAAAAATTGAGAGATCTAAATAAAAACCAAAAAGAGCTTAGAAATAGGCTCTTTTTATATATGAAAAAACCCACAGAAATGTGGGACTTTTCGTTTGAGGAAAATATTATAAAATACCTTTTTTCTTCAATGTTCGGATAGCTGCTGTGCTCAAATTTAGGCGAACCTTTTTACCGTCGATAATAACGGTTTTCTTCTGAATGTTTGGCTTAAAAAGTTCGTTTTGTGCGTCGCAATGAAAAGCTAACGTTATTTCCGTGTTGCTTTCCTTTTCCTGTTAAATCACATACTGCCATTTTTAACTCTCTTTACTTTAATATTTACAATCTGTTCCATTATACCGTATTTTTAAAAAAACGTCAAGTGGTGTATAATAGATATATGGTTTTTGGAATATTTTTATCTGTAATATCAATATTGATCGCAATGATTATCCACGAATTTTCGCACGGATTTGTTGCATACTTGTTAGGTGATCGTACAGCAAAGGATGATGGGCGGTTAACACTAAACCCTTTTGCGCATTTAGACCCGTATATCAGCATTATTCTACCGATCCTTTGTGTTTTGTCGAATCTTCCAGTAATCGGCGGCGCAAAACCTGTTCCAGTCGATTCTTACGAATTAAAGGGAGGTAAATGGGGAATGGCGCTTGTTGCGATGGCGGGACCTATTTCTAATTTTATTTTAGGTTTAGGTGCTTTTACGGTTACGCATGCATTAAATCTGTCAAGTAGTGAGATTGGTGTAATTTTATACAGATTTACACTTATTAATTTGAGTTTGGCAATTTTTAATCTAATTCCAATACCACCATTGGATGGTTCAAGGATTTTATACCCGTTAGCACCGGATTTTGTTAAAGACTTCTTTGATAAATTAGAGTCATATGGATCAATATTTATTTTGGCATTAATGTTTGTTTTTTCAACAGTGATTTCAAATTATATTAGTTTTTCGATGAGTTTGATTTTAGAATTTTTTTTGCAGCATTCTTTGCGAATTTTTTTGGGATTATAATATTCGAAAAATACTGGATTTTTTTATTTTAAAAAAATTGATATAATTAAAGTAGCCCTGTTGGCGTATGATTTTTTCCTGAATAATCATTGATAAGGAGCTCCAAACGATGATTTGCTATCGTGGTAGCAGATTGCGGAGATATCCACCGTATAATTTTATGCGGGAAAAATATCAAAACCAACAGGGCTTTTTATTTCGGGTAAAAATTTGATATAATAGAAGAAAGCTTGTTAGGTAATCGCTAGCTGAAAAGTTAGAGGAAAGTCCGGGCAGTATAGAGCAAGACAGTTGTTAACGACAACCGAGGGAAACCTTAGGGAAAGTGCCACAGAAACGATACCGCCTGAAAAGGTAAGGGTGAAAGGAGTGAGGTAAGAGCTCACAGTTGCTCGCGGTGACGCGAAGCAAGAGGTAAACCCTGTCTACTGCAAGGAGAATTATAAAAATGGTTGCTCGCCATAATTCGATAACCGCTCGATTTAAAGAGTGATCTTTAAACTAGATAGATGATTACCCACGACAGAACCCGGCTTACAGACAAGCTTTTAATGAGAATAATAAAAAACACACCTCTTTCGAAAGTGTGTTTTTTATTATTTTTGAAAATTATTTTACCGATTCAGCAATCTTTAGCAAAAGCTTTTGGCTCTCTAACTGCTAATTCTGCAAGAATCTTTCGGTCTAACTCGATATTTTTAGCTTTTAGGCCAGCGATAAGTTTACCATAAGTTGTTCCGTTTTCACGTGCAGCGATATTGATTCGAGTAATCCAAAGAGCTCGAAGATCGCGTTTGCGGTTTCGGCGGTCGCGGTATGCATATTGCAATGAGCGAATTACACCTTGTTTAGCTAAACGGTATGAACGTGTTCGTGCATGTTGCATTCCTTTAGCTGCTTTTAGGATTTTCTTATGCTTTGCTCGTGCTGTTACACCTCGTTTTACTCGCATATTATTTTACTCCCAATGCTCGTTTAATATTTTTAGCCATTGCACCTTCTACGGTTGCAGTGGTGTTGATTCGTCGTTTTCGACTCTTGCTTTTCTTTGAAAGCATGTGGTTCTTAAAGGCTCGACGGCGTACTACTTTGCCGCTTCCAGTAAGCTTCATTCGCTTAGCTGTGCCTTTATGTGTTTTCATTTTAGGCATTATTTACTCCTTACTACTAAACTCAGATTGCGGCCAGCCATCTGAGGTTGCTGTTCAACGATAGCATAATCCTCGAGAAGGGAGATAATTTTATTAGCCATTTCGAAACCGATTTCTTTGTGAGCCATTTCGCGACCCTTAAAACACTATTTGAATCTTAACTTTATTTCCAGCTTCAAGAAATTTTTTAACTTTTCGAAGTTTTATTTCAAGATCTCCAGAACCAATTTTAAGTCCAAAACGCATCTGTTTTAGTTCGACTTGTTTGGCTTTTCGCTTATTTTTCTGTTGTTCTTTCATCTTTTGATATTGGAACTTACCCCAATCGATAATTTTTACAACAGGAGGCTCAGCGTTTGGTGATATTTCTACAAGATCTAATCCAGCTTCTTTAGAAAGTTTAAAAGCTTCTTTGGAGCTCATTATTCCAAGTTGTTCACCACTTTGGCCAATAACGCGAACTTCGCGAGCGCGAATTTCTTCGTTGATTCGAATTTTTTTGCTAATATTTCCTTCCTTTCGAGCTGCTAATTTTTTTCAGCAATTTACTCGAATATTATTTTATCAAATTTTTTTCTAAATAAATCAAGTTACTTATTGAAAATCATTTTTCTGCCTATATTGTAGGGCTTCACTAATGTGATTTGGTTTTATATCTTTCGAAGAATCAAGGTCGGCAATAGTTCTTGAAACTTTTAAAATTTTTAAGTAGGAACGCGCAGATAAGTTTAGTTTATTCGTTGCTAGATTTAACAAGTTTGCAGCTTCAGGTGAGATTGAGAATTTATTTTTCAAATCACTTGATTTAATCATACTGTTGTATAAATTACTGCAGTTATAACGCTTATGTTGTAATTTTAACGACATCTCTATCTGTTTTTTAGCATTAGCATGTTCATGAGAGGATTGAGAACTTGGCGATATGAGATTTTTGTTATGTATTCGTTCAACATTCACCACCATATCAATTCGATCCATTAGTGGGCCAGAAAGTTTTCGTTGGTAGTTGATTATTTGTGTTGATGAACAAGTACATTCTTTATTGGTATCTCCATAGAAACCCACAAGGGACAGGGATTCATTGTTGCTATAAGCATAAAGTTAGCAGGATATGAACTTTTTCGATTAGTTCGTGTTATGGTTATTTTTCGATCTTCGAGTGGTTGCCTAAGGCTTTCGAGGATAGATTTTGGAAATTCCGGTATTTCATCTAGAAACAATACTCCATTATGGGCTAAACTTATCTCGCCGGGCATCGCTTTTGACCCACCGCCAATAATTGAAACCTTGCTCGCAGTGTGGTGAGGGGTTCGAAAAAGGCGAGAGATATTTAAGCTAACTTCTTCCACCAAGCCATTAATTTTCAAAACTTCTAATAATTCTTCACGTGATAGTTCGGGGAGAAGATTTAGGGCGGCTTGCGCTAACATTGTTTTTCCGGTTCCTGGAGGGCCTGTAAGTAGGATATTGTGTCTTCCGGCGATAGCTATCGTTAAGGCTCGTTTTGCTTGCTCCTGGCTAATTATATCATCTAATTTTATACCGTTGTTAGAATTTTTTTAAATTTCTTTTAGTTATTTGAGGGTTTTCAATTATTTTTCTCTTTTTTTAAGATGAAGGAAAAACTTCTCTTTAAATTTTTTTCGCTCCGATTAGTTTTTATACCATCAATGATTGAGCCTGTTTCTAAATTTTCAACTGGAAGGAAAATCTCTTTTATTCCTTGATTTCGAAGTTTTTCAATAATATTGATAACACCTTTAATTGGTCTAAGTTCTCCGCTAAGTGACAATTCACCAATGAAGGCGCGAAAATCTAATTCGTGTTGTTGCAACTGATTTGATAGTGTTAAGATTGAGATTGCTATTGGCAGGTCAAAAAAAGTTCCATCTTTTGGAATTTCCGCTGGCGCAAGATTAATAATAATTTTTTTCGCAGGGAAGTCAAGCATCGAGTTTTTTATAGCGCTTCGAACCCGTTCTTTAGCTTCATCAATCGCTTTATTGCCCATTCCTACAATCTGTAAACTCGGCAAGCCTTTCGAAGAATCCCCTTCAACTTCGATAATTTCTGCTTCATAGCCGATCGGTGCGGCCGAAATAACTTTACTTACCATAATACATATAATTTTAACATAAGCATTTAAAAATCTCAATTTTGTGATATAATATAAATATGTTGGGGCTGAATTAGCTTTAGACAGGAGGAATTTAACAATTTAGCTTGCAAGTCGGTTACTCCGTACAGTATTAAAAATAAATGCAAAAAAACTTTTGCAGCTCGAGTTGCAGCGTTCTTTCGCTCCAGCTCCAGCAACTATCGCTGCTTAATATTTTAGCGATCATTTTTTTAAATCGGGGCAGTGCGTGGTTTTGAAAAAAAGTGTCATATTTTTTTCACTGATAGTTTAATATTTTTGCGATAGATATTAAATGAAGATTTTTTTCGCAACTTTTTGATAATTTTTTTGTTTATTTTTTTAATTATTAAATTTTAATTAAAAATAAACTAAAGCTTGTAGATAGTTAAAATTGTTACCTTTTTGGACCCGAGGGCAGTTCTCGGCAGCTCCACCAAAAAAATAGATTTTTTTCAATACGCTTTAAGCGTATTTTTTTATTAAAAATAAAAAATGAGCGACTGCGAGGAACGCTCATTTTTCTAAATAGTAATGTGGAGTTTTGGTTTTTAGTTTTTTTGGATTTTTTTGTGAACTGCGGGATTCACTGAAATAATTTTTTTATTTTTTTGGCCTATGTATAAACTTTTTATTCATAAGCTACCCTCTATAATAATCTAAAAATAAGCATAAAGTCAATAGGTTTTTTTGACTTTTTGTATAATTTTTTTGTTCATTAAAAAAATAACAGATTTAAATATGTTAAAAAAATACAATAAAGTTAATTTTATTGTGCTTATGGTATTGACTTTTTGAAAAAGCTTATGATAGAATAAGAATAGCTTTGAAAGAAATAAAAAAAGCAAAAAAATAAAAAAACAGTATTGTACATTTCACCAAGCACATTATAATTTTAGTTTAATAATTTTTGAGTTGTCCGCTATTCTTTACGGAGTTTAAACGGCGATTTGAAAATAAGGTTTATAAAATTGTCATTGGATTTTTAACTTATTTTGAAGCGCCAAAAAGCTCCGCAAAAAATAGCGTAGAGCGCTGAGGTTAATAAGTACTTATATTTTCAAAAAGAAAAATATTTAAGGAACCCTCAATGAAATATGCTTCTCCATACGAGAAGCGGTCAACTAGCTCAAAAGAGTAAGCCGTAGACCACATATTTTAGTAAGGTATTTTGTTATGATGGCTTTTCTACCTGCTTACTCTTTGGGCTGAATCTAACAAAGAATGGTATTATTTATGATTTCAAAAATTATTTTTAGTCTGTCTGGGTTGTCGGGTATCGGTATATTTTTTATGCTAACTCAAACCTCTCCGAATAAAGTTGGTCCAATTGGAATACTTGCATTGTTTACGATGGTTTATTTAGTTTTTCTTGGGCTCATATCTTTATTTCTTTATGGAGTTTATCGTGTTTTTTCAATTGGGCAAACGTATTTTCAAAAAGATCAGCCTTCATTAAAAAAACAATACAGAACTCCGGATTTCTTTTTGAAATATTCAGCTGCGCTTGCTTTTGCTCCGATTAGTCTTATAGCGAAACAATCCACCGGCGGAGTTGGAGTTTTCGAAATAATATTATTGGCGATAATTGAAATAATCGCATTATTTTACATTTCAAAACGCTAATGTTTGTGATATAATAGTTTTATATGGAACCGCAAAAAAATCTTGAAATTCCGCGAGCTTTTGAAGCTCCTTCGCAACCAATGAATCCTCCTCACGAAGTGGGGAATTTTGGCTTTGAGCAGAATATAAATAGAATTGATATGGATCATGCAAGGGCTGAAGCCATGAATGCATTTTCAAATCAAAATTTTCAGCCACAAATACCGCAGGTTGCTCTACCAATTGTTCAAGATAACCCCAATGAAAGTGCAAATGTTGTGGTTCCAACAACAGCAAGAGATATTGACCTAATGGAAGATGAATGGGTTAAAGATCTCAAAAAAATGATTACAGAAACCAAGGGTGATCCATATGCACGAGAGGTTCGGTTTAAAGAAATGCAGATGGATTACTTAAAGAAAAGATATAATAGAATTATAAATGGTGGTAGATAATGGGAATTTGGATAATTTTATTTGTTAGCTTTGTAATTATTTGTGTAGCTTCTTACTTTGCTTTTGATCAGTATAAAAGAATGGTTCAAGAAGCTAAGAATTACGAGCGCGGTCTGAAGATGGTTCCGATTCGAATTCATTTGCCACCACCGAGTGATGATCTTGAAGTTGGTGGAAGGGATGAGCGTGATGTTGTTGATGAAGTTCTTTCCGAAGCGCAGACGATGTATAATATTATTGCAAGTACGGCGATGAAAGGTTTTAAGACAAAACTTTATGGTCAGCGACATATTTCTTTTGAAATTGTTGCAAGCGACGGACTTGTTCGATATTATGCGGTTGTTCCAGCTGTTTTGACTGAAACGGTTAAACAGGCGATCTCGGCGGCATATCCTGCGTCAAGGCTTGAAGAAGTTGAGATGGAAAATATTTTTTCGCAACAGGGAAAAATGCAAGGGTGTAATTGGTGGTGAGTTTGAACTAAAAAAGGATTTCTTCTATCCAATTGCAACATATCAAGAAAGCCGTCGTGATGCAGCTCGTGCACTTTTGGATGCTTTGAGTGGAGTTCAGCGTGGAGATGGTGCAGCAATTCAAATAATGTTTCGGCCAGCACCTGAAAATTGGACTTTAAAATCTAACGAAAAAGTTGAATTAATTCGAAAAAATAAAAACAAGAATGGTGCAAAAACTCGCTCAGCAACACTTGATATTATGGAGGCGCTTTGGAAACCACCTACATATGGAATTGTAAATTCTAGCGCAGAATCTCCTCAACTTACAGCTTTAGAGAATGAAGAAATTCAAGCAATCGAAGATAAAACTAAATATCCTGGATATGAAGTTCTAACGCGTGTCGTGACTTCATCTTCAACAGCTTCAAAAAGTCAGGCGATTCTTCAGTCGATAGTTACGGCGTTTTCATTGTTTGACTCACCTCGGTATAATGGATTTAAATTCAATATGACGAATAATATCGATGAGCTTGTGACTGCGTATATTTTTAGGTTCTTTTCCACAAAGTGTGAGTAAAAATATTTTAAATAGTGTTGAGCTTTCGACGATGTTTCACTTACCTAACCAGAATTCAATCCCGACTGGCAAAATTGAGAGACAAAGAATTCGACAGGTTGATGGTCCAACTGAACCAATGAAAGAAGGTCTTTTGATTGGTGTGAATGAATTTCGTGGCGTTGAAAAACAAATTCGCCTAGGAGTTGAAGATCGTCGCCGACACACATATATTATTGGTCAGACAGGTATGGGTAAGTCAAAACTTCTCGAAAATCTGGCCTATCAGGATATTATGGATGGTCGCGGGTTTTGTTTTATTGATCCACACGGAGATTCGGTTGAAGAGCTTCTTGGAATGATTCCGCAATCACGAATGGATGATGTAATCTATTTTAATCCGAGCGATACGGAAAACCCACTTGGCTTTAATATTTTTGAAGCTTCAAGTCCAGAAGAAATGGATTTTGTGATTTCGGAAACTAACTCAATGCTGAAGTCTCTTTACGATCCAGGAAATACCGGTGTTGTTGGCCCGCGAATGGAAAATATTGTTCGAAATGCTGCATTATTGTTAATGAGTGATCCTGAAGGTGGAACATTTATGGATATTCCAAAAGTTTTGGTTGATCCCAGAGTTTGCTAAATCGAAAATTAAATATCTTCGAAATCAGCGAGCAATAGATTTTTGGACTAAGGAGTGGCCAGCTTCCCAAAAATCAAATGATGCTGGTGAGCTTGTTTCTTGGGTTGTCTCAAAGTGGGCACCTTTCGAAAGTGGTCTAATAAATAACATTATTGGTCAGAAAAAAAGCGCATTTCAATATTAGAGAAGTGATGGACGGTAATAAAATTTTGCTCGTTAATCTTTCCAAGGGTAAATTAGGTGAGGCTGCTGCAAAACTTCTTGGAATGGTTTTTGTTATGAAGTTTCAAGCTGCTGCAATGGGTCGCGCAGACATGCCGGAGGATCAGCGTAAAGATTTTTGTCTATTTGTTGATGAGTTTCAAAACTTTGCTACTGATTCTTTTGAATCTATTCTTTCGGAGGCACGAAAATATCGATTGAATTTGATTTTAGCAAATCAATTTACAACACAGTTAAAAGATTCGATTAAGGGTGCAATTTTTGGAAACGTTCCAAATAAGATTGTCGGACGAATTGGTATTGAGGATGCTGACATTCTTCAGAAAAACTTCACGCCAACGTTCACTGCTGAAGATTTAACTAAAACGCCGAATTACAATTCTATTACAACGGTTTTAGTTAACGGTTTTCCGTCCGCACCTTTCACAATGAAACTTTTGCCACCTTTTGGAAAATCTAATCCAGAAATTCGTGAAGGTCTTCGAAAATATTCAGCTTCGAAATATGGAAGACCAAGAGCAATTGTTGAAGATGAAATTCGAAAGCGCCTTAGTGTTAAAAGTGTATCAGCACAGCAATCATTGTCTCAACCACAGATGAAAAGCCAACAAAAAACTCAAATGAGTTGGCAGGAGAGGGCTTTTTCGAACCAAAATAATGATGAGAGTTTTTTTCAAACAGCGTCAATAACTCACAGAGCTCTTTCTTGGATGGATGGTTGAAGAAGCGAGACGAAATAAGGAATAATCCTCCTAAACTAACATCGATTCCAATTCAGAATCAGGTAGGTATAACTAACAAAAATATTTCTCAGAAAGAAAGTTTGGCTCAGACTTTTCAGAAGAATATTATGCAGAGTCAAAAATCAAGTTCGTATAATATCGGAGGTAATAACCCGCAGGTTCAGCAGAATATTCGAAATGATCAGATTCAAAGAAATGCTGTTATTCAGGATATTAATATAGCTAATATACAAAAATAAAACATCAGTGTCCACAAGCTCAAATTGAAGATAATAGTCAATTAAATTTGAAAAAAATCTGAAAAAAAGCTGAAAGTGATGAGATAATATTTAAAAATCAGGTAGTTAATACCTGATTTTTATCTTTTAAAAAAATTTTATAAATGATAGAGCTATAAAAATAAAAATAAGAATATTGGGAAGAATATTGATTCGTTAAACTTTTAAATTGTCAATGATTGATATGTATAATAAAAAGGTAGAAAGTTAGTAAAGATAGTAATAATGAAAGAAAAAAATATTTTTTTGGCTTTCACTATTATTTCTAAAGTATCAAACAATCTTTCGAAGGTTTTTTTAGATGAAAGATTGTTTTAAAGAAATTTTTATTCCATATGTTTGAGTCTTTATGAATAAAAATCTAAAAATTTTAGAGTAGTTTGTGCTGTTTTTTTCATTGTAACTCCTTTCAAATGTCGACTAAAAAAATGATATTTCCTTGTATAATAAGTTTGTACGAACTATCATTATTATTGAAACAATAAATAGAACAATAATGAAAAAAATAGGTTATATGAACTATCTATAGTTAAAATTGATATAATGTCATTAAAGAATTGTGTTGTGGGGCATTTAATCTTATTTGATAAAAGTATTTCCAAAAAAATAATTTTTATGTCGCATGTAGAGAAATTTATTTTTTTGACTAACTACAGGAAATTTATTTTTTTCATTTTTTTAACGCAAAGATTTTTACTTTTTAGAACTTGCAGGGTCTATTTGTTCAGTATTCCAGTAAATAGATTTACCTTTAAATTTTATAATCTCCGCCATCGAGTAGATCTGCATACTTTTAAGGCGTCTGTTAGATCTATTTCAAAATTCGAAAAATTGAACCAAGTTAGAATTATTTTCGGACTGTTAAAGTATATGAAATAACGTCATTTCTGTTCAAGAATGTGTTTTGCTGTAGATTTAACATTGTAGAGTAGATTTGGATTTGTTGTTGTGTTTTTTTACTACACTTATCTTTTCGAAAGAGTTGTTTTTTTAGGTAATATTAATGATAAAGAATATTGTAAAAAAATACAAAAAAATAATAGTAAAAAAAGCTGAAAAGTCCACCAACGTAAATCTTTTCTGGAGTTTTTTTCTTATAATCATCAACTTTTTGAACCCATTGAAGGGCTGCGATAATAGCTTAAAAATAATATCTTTAAACATAAACCCACCTTACTTATGATTATATTTTTAGCACATTTTTTTGGTAAAAAAATAAGCTTTTATTTGAATTTTTTTAAAAAAATACGGTATAATACAGATATAATTTATTTATGGAAATTCTGAATGAGAGGTAAGAATGTCTAAACAAAAAGAGAATAATTACGATGGATCGCAGATTCAAGTTCTTGAAGGGCTTGAGCCTGTTCGAAAACGTCCTGGAATGTATATCGGTTCAACCGGATATGATGGTGTTCATCACCTAATTAAAGAGATTGCTGATAACTCTATAGATGAAGCTATTGCTGGATATGGCACAAAAGTTATTGTGCGAATTTTAGGAAGATGGTGGAATAAATATTACTGATGATGGTCGAGGTATTCCTGTTGATATTCATCCAAAAACCGGAAAAAGTACACTTGAAACTGTCTTGACCGTTCTTCATGCTGGTGGAAAATTTGGTGGTGGCGGATATAAAGTTTCTTCTGGTTTGCACGGTGTTGGCTCAAGCGTAGTTAATGCGCTTTCAACAAAAATGATTGCTGAAGTTGTTAAAAAAGGCCAGCTGTATCGAATTGAGTTTGAACGTGGAGTCCCAACAACTGAACTTAAAAAACTCGGTAAAACTGACCGCGAAGATGGAACAAGTATTACGTTCTATCCAGATCCAACAATTTTTAAAGAAACAGTTACGTTTGACTATAAATGGGTTGTAAATTATCTGCGTCATCAATCTTATCTTACAAAAGGTGTTTATACGCAAGTTGATGATGAACGAACCGGTGAGCGTCAGGCTTTCTATTTTGAAGGTGGAATTCAAAGTTACGTAAAAAGTTTAAATGTTGGAAAGGAAGTTCTTTCTGATCAGCCTTTTTATGTTGAAAAGCAGGTTGAAGACTCTATGGTGGAGGTCGCAATTCAATATAATGACAGCTACAATGAGAATGTTCGCGCTTTTGCAAATAATGTGATCAAACCCAGATGGTGGAACTCACGTTGTTGGTTTTCGAAGCTCTTTAACTCAAACAATAAATGAATATGCTCGAAAAAACAACCTACTCAAAGAAAAAGAAGAAAATCTTTCAGGTGATGATATTCGTGAAGGTTTGACAGCGATTATTTTGGTCAAGCTTCCCGATCCGCAATTTGAAGGTCAGACGAAAAATACAAGCTTGGAAACCCAGAAGTTCGCCGATATGTTCAACAAGTAATGAATGAATATTTTGGTTATTATCTTGACGAGAATCCTGCAGTTGCAAAAAAAATTGTGAATAAAGCTCTCCTTGCAGCTCGAGCACGAAAAGCTGCACGTGCTGCACGTGAAAATGTGATTCGAAAAGGTGTTCTTGATGGCTTAAACCTACCTGGAAAACTTGCAGATTGTTCTTCAAAGAAACCAGAAGAGTGTGAACTTTATATTGTTGAGGGAGATTCAGCTGGTGGTTCTGCAAAGAACGGACGCGATGCTCGAACGCAAGCAATTTTGCCTCTTCGTGGTAAAGTTTTAAATACGGAACGTGCTCGACTCGATAAAATGCTGGCTAATAATGAAATTGTTTCACTTATTAAAGGTATGGGTGTTGGAATTGGTGAGCAATTTGATATTTCAGGATTGCGCTATCATCGAATTATTATTATGACCGATGCTGATGTTGACGGAAGTCACATTGCAACTCTTTTGATGACATTCTTTTTCCGATATATGCGCGAAGTTGTCGAAGGTGGACATATCTATTTAGCGAAACCTCCACTTTTCCTATTGAAAGGTGCGGGAAATAAACACTATTATGTTTATAGTGATGAAGAACGTGATGCAAAAATTAAAGAACTCATTGAAGAGCGAAGGGCACGCGGAACTCAAATTAATCCAGAGGATAGTGAAGTTAAGCAGGCTGGCCTAACTGGAATTCAGCGCTACAAAGGTCTTGGTGAAATGGATGCGACTCAGCTCTGGGAAACTACAATGAATCCAGAAAACCGAGTGCTCGTTCAGCTTAAGCTTGAAGATGCTGAAAGAGCTGACGCGATCTTTCACAAAGTTGATGGGTAGCGAAGTTGCAATGCGAAAAAGCTTCATTCAGACGAATGCAAAATATGTTAATCTTGAAGAATTGGATGTTTAATTATGGGAGATGAAAATAAAAAACCTCTTGAGGGTGAAATTGTTGAACAACAAAACCATTCGAAAGTTCTAGAATATCGAACGGTCGAAGATGTGATGGAAGATTCATTTCTTCGATATTCGATGTCGGTGATTATCGATCGTGCACTACCAGATGTTCGTGACGGAATGAAACCAGTTCACCGTCGTGTGCTTTATACGATGGGTGAAATGGGTGTTCGACCTGGGTCAGCATTCAAAAAGTCTGCGCGTATTGTCGGTGATGTAATGGGTAAATACCACCCACACGGCGATAGCTCAATTTACGACTCGATGGTTCGTTTAGCGCAAGATTGGGTGATGCGATATCCTCTTGTTGAAGGACAAGGAAACTTTGGTTCGATGGATGGCGATCCGGCTGCTGCGATGCGTTATACTGAGGCACGTCTTGGTCGAATTGGTGATATTTTATTGAACGATCTTGATAAAGACACTGTTGATTTTCGGCCAAACTATGACGGTTCTGAGAGTGAACCATCAGTTCTCCCAGCAAAATTACCAAACCTTCTTTTGAATGGTCAAATGGGTATTGCTGTTGGTATGGCGACAAGTATTCCAACTCACAATTTAAGCGAAATTGTTGATGCAACAGTTGAACTTATAAAAAACCCAGAAGCTAAACTTGAAGATTTAATGAGACACGTTAAAGGTCCAGATTTCCCAACGGGTGCCGTGGTTTACGGTGGAGCTCCGATGGTTCAGGCTTATCGAACTGGTCGCGGAAGTGTTACTATGCGAGCCGTTGCTGAAATTGTTGAGACAAAGCGTGGTCGTCATCAGATTGTAGTTTCGGAAATTCCTTATAATGTCAATAAAGCTTCTTTGATTGAAAAAATTGCTGATCTTGTAAAGGAAAAGAAAATTACAACAATCTCTGATCTTCGAGATGAATCTGCACGTGGAACAGTTAAAATTGTAATTGATCTTAAAAAAGATGCTTATCCAAAGAAGGTTTTAAACCAGCTTTATAAATTAACACCACTTCAATCAAACTTCCACTACAATATGTTGGCTTTAGTTGATGGTGTTCAACCTCGAGTGCTTGGTTTGAAAGAAATGCTTGATGAGTTCGTGAAGCACCGTCGAAATGTTGTGCGTCGTCGAACTGAGTTTGAACTCAAAAAAGCAAAGGCTCGTGCGCATATTTTGGAAGGTTTAAAGATTGCGCTTGACCATATTGATGAAGTTATCGCAACGATTCGTGCTTCGAAAACTACTGATATTGCTGAAAAAGCTTTGCGTGAGAAATTTGGGTTAACCGAGATTCAAGCAAAAGCAATTCTTGCAATGCAACTCCGCCGATTAACTGGACTGGAACGTGAAGCAATCGAAGAAGAATTGGCAGCTCTATTGAAACTTATTGGCGAACTTGAAGCTATTCTTGCCGATGAAAATGAAATTCTTCGAATTATTAAAGAAGAGCTTCTCGAAATGAAAGAGAAATATGGCGATGAGCGTAAAACTAAGATTATCAATCACGAACTTGGTAAATTCTCAGATGAAGAACTTATCCCTGAAGAAGAAAGTGTAATTCTCCTAACAGGTGAAAATTACATCAAAAGAACTCTTCTTGCAGACTATCGCAGACAAAATCGTGGCGGAAAAGGTAAGCGCGGAATGACAACAAAAGATCAAGATATTATTGATCAATTAGTCCCAGCAAGTACACACGATTGGTTATTGTTCTTTACAAATAAAGGTCGGGTCTTTAGGCTTAAGGCTTATGAAGTTCCAGCAGCTAGCCTTCAAGCAAAAGGCGTTGCAGCAGTAAATCTATTGCAACTTCAACCTGAAGAAAAAATCACATCAATTATCAAGCTTGAACAAAATAGTAGTACAGAAGATTATCTCTTTATGGCTACTGTAAAGGGTACTGTAAAAAAGACTGCAATTAAAGATTTTGCAAATATTCGAACAAATGGTTTGAATGCAATTAATCTCGATGAAGGTGATGAGCTTCGTTGGATTCAGAAAACTGATGGTCAGAGCGATATTATAGTTTCGACATCGGCGGGTCAAGCGGTTCGATTTAATGAAAATGATGTTCGATCAATGGGTCGTACTGCTCGCGGTGTACGCGGCGTTCGTCTCCGACCAAATGATAATGTTGTTGGAATGGATGTTGCTAAAGATGGAACACAAAAACTTCTTGTTATTTCAGCTAACGGATATGGAAAAGCTACGAAAGTTTCGAAATTTCGAAGTTAAACATCGTGGTGGAATTGGTGTTAAAGCAGCAATTACGACTGCAAAAACTGGTCCAATTGTATCTGTTCAAACTTTGCCAGAAGCTGTTTCTGATGCACTAATGATTTCAAGCTGCGGTCAAACAATCCGTGTTGCAGTTAAAGATATTCCAACACTTGGCCGCACAACGCAAGGTGTTCGAATTATGAAACTTTCAGAAGGTGACACTGTTGCTAGTGTTGGTTTAATGGAAGAAAGTAGAGAGGAAGAATGATGCCAAGATATTTAGTAGTTTTCGTGTTGGCGTGGGTAATTGCGCAAGGTGCTAAATATATTCTTGAAATTCGAAAAGATAAAAGCGCAAAATTGAAGCGGATCATTACTGAAAGTGGCGGAATGCCAAGTTCTCACAGTTCAGTGGTGATCGCGCTTGCGACACTTATTGCGCTTCATGAAGGGGTTTATTCATCGATTTTTGGCTTGGCTTTCGTTTTTGCAATGATCGTTATCTATGATTCTATGAAAGTTAGATTTTCGAATGGTGTTCAAGCTCAAAGAATAAACGAAATAATCGAATCTCAGAATTTGAAAATTAAAAAAGTTCGAGTTGTAAAGGGTCATACTCCTTTGGAAGTTGCAGTTGGTTCTGCGATTGGAATTTTTATCGGATGTGTAGCTTTTTTCCTCGGGCTATAATCTAAATTAAGTAGGCTTTTTGGGCCTATTTAATTTTCCTAAAAAATCTTCAAAAAAACCCTTGACTTTCAAAATCTTATCAAGTATAATGGTAAATAGTTCAGCGCGCGGAGTGAAATAATAGCGAGGTTGAGCGATTAAAAATGAACTTTAACAATTTAATTGTGCAAATTTATCGTCAGTCTATTTTATAGATTATCAATTTGATAATTCTTTTTATGGAGAGTTTGATCCTGGCTCAGGATTAACGCTGGCGGCGTGCCTAACACATGCAAGTCGAGCGGCAGCGAGTTTTACACTGAATTCTGGAAGCTTCTGGTTGAAAGAGAAGATACTATTCAAGAATTTTGTGTAAAATGTCGGCGAGCGGCGGACGGCTGAGTAACGCGTGGGAACGTACCCCAAAGTGAGGGATAACGCATCGAAAGGTGTGCTAATACCGCATATGGTCTTCGGATTAAAGCCTTCGGGCGCTTTGGGAACGGCCTGCGTAAGATTAGATAGTTGGTGGGGTAATGGCCTACCAAGTCAACGATCTTTAACTGGTTTGAGAGGATGATCAGTCAGACTGGAACTGAGACACGGTCCAGACTCCTACGGGAGGCAGCAGTGAGGAATCTTCCACAATGGGCGAAAGCCTGATGGAGCAACGCCGCGTGCAGGATGAAGGCCTTCGGGTTGTAAACTGCTTTTTATAAGTGAGGAATATGACAGTAACTTATGAATAAGGATCGGCTAACTACGTGCCAGCAGCCGCGGTCATACGTAGGATCCGAGCGTTATCCGGAGTGACTGGGCGTAAAGAGTTGCGTAGGGTGGTTTAATAAGCGAATAGTGAAATCTGGTGGCTCAACCATTCAGACTATTATTCGAACTGTTAAACTCGAGAGCAGAAGAGGTAGCTGGAATTTCTAGTGTAGGGAGTGAAATCCGTAGATATTAGAAGGAACACCGATGGCGTAGGCAGGCTACTGGGCTGTTTCTGACACTGAGGCACGAAAGCGTGGGGAGCGAACCGGATTAGATACCCGGGTAGTCCACGCCGTAAACGATGGATACTAGCTGTTTGGGGGTATCGACCCCTGAGTAGCGAAGCTAACGCGTTAAGTATCCCGCCTGTGGAGTACGATCGCAAGATTAAAAACATAAAAGGAATTGACGGGGACCCGCACAAGCGGTGGATCATGTTCTTTAATTCGATGATAACCGATAAACCTTACCAGGTCTTGACATCCTTGGAATCTTTCAGAAATGAGAGAGTGCTTTTTAAGAGCCAAGTGACAGGTGATGCATGGCCGTCGTCAGCTCGTGTCGTGAGATGTTTGGTTAAGTCCATCAACGAGCGCAACCCTTGTCAGTAGTTGTATTTTTCTACTGAGACTGCCCCGGCAACGGGGAGGAAGGAGGGGATGACGTCAGGTCAGTATTTCCCTTACGTCCTGGGCTAGAAACGTGATACAATGGCTAGTACAATGCGCAGCGAAGCCGCGAGGTGAAGCAAATCGCATCAAAGCTAGTCCCAGTTCGGATTGTAGGCTGAAACTCGCCTGCATGAAGTCGGAATCGCTAGTAATCGCAGATCAGCATGCTGCGGTGAATACGTTCCCGGGTCTTGTACACACCGCCCGTCAAACCATGAAAGTCACTAACACCCGAAGTCCGATTCGTCGGCCTAAGGTGGGAGGGATGATTGGGGTTAAGTCGTAACAAGGTATCCGTACCGGAAGGTGCGGATGGATTACCTCCTTTCTAGGGAGAGTTATGCCAAAGGTTCGAGAAATCAACCTTTGAAGCTAGGTCGGTCTTTTCGAAAGTTTCTGTAAATTTTACTTTCGAATTTAGCCTGTAAAGGCAAGACTAAAATTTACCACAGAGTGAGATAAATTGCACAATTAAATTGTTAAAATAGCAAGTTCGAGAAATCGAGCTTGTTTTATTTTTACGCAAGGTACCTGTATTGTTGACAAAGACATGGATTAATGCTATAATATAAATATAGAAGGGGCGCTTGCTTTAGTGAAAAAAATACTTTCTATTATTAACAATAATAATGAAAGGATTTTCTTATGGAAAAAAGACAGAGATCTTACAGTGAAATAATAGAAAAACGAGATGGGGAGATGTATTCTGAATTTGCTGATAAGCAGCGAAAGCATAAGGCAAGACGAACTAGAATTATCGAAAAGTTGGCTAATGTGGCGGCTTTTGCAAATAAATTTGCTTCCGATGAGTTCAAAAATGAAGTCGATAAGGTAAGTCGGCAGGTTTTTGAGTCTCATAATATCGAACATAAATTAGCTGGTATAATTGATGATAAGGTAGGTGGTTTAACCGTGGAGAATGATACTGCTACTTTTTCTGATATTAAATTAGATAAATCCAAGATAGATATATCAAAAGATCTTCGCGATTTTATAGATACTAGACTCCAAAAAGAATACAGAGAAGGTCTTCAATTAAAAGAAGAAGGCATAAGTCCTATGGGTCTATATAGTAAAAGCTGAGTATTTTTCTCTCGCATAATATGTTTGATGCGGATGGCAATATTGTTGCGCAGAATTTAATTGATGAGTTTTATGGACCTTATAATTTATCTGGGTTTTATTGACGATATCGGAGGAGCAGAAGTGTATGATTTAGAGCGATCCGCAGAAGCTGAAGGTTATGACAATACTCGCTTAAGGGTATACCATGATGGCAGGATTGAACCAGGGTTTGAGGATATAAATGTGTATCTTGATAATATTCCACGGGATGATATGGAAAAAAATTGAGTAGAGCGTCCAAGAATCAGGGCTAAGGCTTATTTCAGACCTGCTTAGATATCATGATGGAGAGAGTCACTGATAAATAATTTTAAAAAAATACTCTTGAATTTTAAGAAAAAAACTCGTGTATAATAATGACTGTTCTTTATTTAGAATAGTTCTGGGGATATAGCTCAGTTGGCTAGAGCACCTGCTTTGCAAGCAGGGGGTCCAGGGTTCGAGTCCCTGTATCTCCACCAAAGAAAGCTTTTGAATCTTTCGAAATCTTCCTTTGGCTATAAGTCAAAATGGGCGATTAGCTCAGCTGGTTAGAGCGCGTCACTGATAATGACGAGGTCGGAGGTTCAAGTCCCTCATCGCCCACCATAGAACTCCCAAAGGGGAGTATTTTATTTTCCAAAAAAAGTTTAAAAAAACTCTTGCATTCATTTAAAAAATGATATATAATGGTAATCACTTGCGAACGTTCATCCTGAACCTCTGGCGACGAGAATGTTAAGAATCAGTAGAAAAAGTATTTTATAGGAAAAATAAATAAAATTGCGAAAAAAACTATTGACAAAAAAATATTCAAAAAAATATAATAGTAAAGCGTTTGAGATCAGGATGATAAGTTCGAATCTTTGAAAGATTGAATTTATAATTTTTGCTCTTAAAATGGGAGCGAGAAATTTAACAATTTGGTGATGTAAAAAGAAGATAAGAATTTTAAGATTGACGGCAAGTATTGGTTATTACCAATTACTAGTTAAGTCAATGCATAAAAAAGGTACTCAAGGGCACACAATGGATGCCTAGACGTATATTACCGATGAAGGACGTGGAAGACTGCGATAAGCTTCGGGTAGCTGTCAACAAGCTTTGATCCGGAGATTTCCGAATGGGGAAACCCAGCACGAGTCATGTCGTGTTGCTCTCAACTGAATACATAGGTTGTGTAGTGGGAACCACCTGAACTGAAACATCTTAGTAGGGTGAGGAAGAGAAAATAAATAATGATTCTGGGGAGTAGTGGCGAGCGAAACTGGAAGAGCCCAAACCTTTTAAGTTTCTACTTTTGTAGATAAGCTGATAGGCGAATACTTAATAAGGGGTTGTGAAATAACATAAGACCAAGTCAGAATACTTAATTTTATTGAGTAGTCTGACTTGCGATAAAAGGCTATCAACTTTTAGTAAGGTAAGAAAATTGCGTGGTTAGCAGAATAGTTTGAATGACTAGCCAAAAGAGCGTGAAAGCCGTGTACGCGAAAACAACGCAGACCTTATATATGTCATTTCGAGTAGGTCGGGGCACGAGAAACCCTGATTGAATCCGGCTGGACCACCAGCCAAGGCTAAATATAATATACGATCGATAGTGAACTAGTACAGCGATGGAAAGGTGAAAAGAACCCCGGGAGGGGAGTGAAATAGAACCTGAAATTGTGTGCCTACAAGGAGTCGGAGCAGTGCTTGCACTGTGACGGCGTGCTTTTTGTAGAACGATCCAGCGAGTTAATTTCATGCGCCAGGTTAAGTCAAGTGACGGAGCCACAGTGAAAGCGAGCCTGAATAGGGCGATAAGTGTATGGGATTAGACCCGAAACCGGGTGACCTAACCATGAGCAGGTTGAAGCTGCGGTAACACGCAGTGAAGGACCGAACCAGTTTGCGCAGTAAAGCATTTGGATGACTTGTGGTTAGCGGTGAAATGCCAATCGAACTCGGAGATAGCTGGTTCTCCTCGAAATAGCTTTAGGGCTAGCGTCATGTAATATAGCCAACGGGGGTAGAGCTCTGTAAACGACTGGGGCGGGCAACTGTACCCACCGTTAACAAACTACGAATACCGTTGGTGGTACCATGGCAGTTAGAACATCGGGGCTAAGCTCGGTGCTCAAAAGGGAAACAGCCCAGACCATCATCTAAGGTCCCTAAATTAACACTAAGTGGGAAACAAGGTGAAATTTCTTAAACAGCGAGGATGTTGGCTTAGAAGCAGCCATTCATTTAAAGAGTGCGTAACAGCTCACTCGTCAAGAGATTTTGCGTGGAAAATGTAACGGGGCTAAAGTGTTATACCGAAGATATGGATTTCGTTATTCCTACGGGTTTAACGGAGTGGTAGAGGAGCGTTCCTATCGGCGGTGAAGCTCAATCGTAAGGTTGGGTGGAGCGTTAGGAAGTGAGAATGCTGGAATGAGTAACCATAAGAAAGGTGAGAATCCTTTCGGCCGTAAGAGCGAGGTTTCCAGGGCTACTGTAATAATCCCTGGGTTAGTCGGGCCTAAGCCGAGGCGTAGCAGCGTAGGCGATGGACATCAGGTTAATATTCCTGAACCGGTTATAATTTGTATACTGTGTACGGTAAATTAGTCGAAGCGGATTATTGGTATATATCCGTCCAACTTAGCGGGAACGCAAAAGGGTGAAAGTTAATCTACGGATTAACGATTTTGATGAAAAGTACTGGCTAGAAAAAGCAGATATACGCGTGGTTATAGCCGCCCGTACCGCAAACCAACACAGGTGCTCGAGTCGAGTAGACTCAGGCTTACGAGAGACCCTTCGCTAAGGAACTCGGCAAAACAGCGACCGTAACTTCGGGATAAGGTCTGCCTCCGCATCATTCGATGCGAGTCGTGTTTCAAGCAATTAGGTTAAGATTAATGGTATATATGAGTATCTTAAACTTCTTTACCGAGATAGAACAAGTCAAATGGCTTAGCTTGGAACGTGGCAAACTCGTATCAAACGATGCGGAGGCCGCAGCAAAAGAGCCCACGGAACTGTTTACCAAAAACACAGGTCTCTGCGAACACGAAAGTGGATGTATAGGGGCTGACTCCTGCCCAGTGCTGGAAGGTTAAGGGGAGTGCTTTACGGTGCGAACTGAAGCCCCAGTGAACGGCGGCGGTAACTATAACCGTCCTAAGGTAGCGAAATTCCTTGTCAGGTAAGTTCTGACCCGCACGAATGGAGTAATCATGTGGGCACTGTCTCGGCGAAGGACTCGGTGAAAGTGCATTGGCGGTAAAGATGCCGTCTGTCCATGCCAGGACGAGAAGACCCCATGGAGCTTTACTACAGCTTTACATTGACACGGGTTACATCATGTGTAGCATAGGTGGGAGGCTTTGAAGCAGATACGCCAGTATTTGTGGAGCCACAGGTGAAATACCACCCTTGATGTAGTCTTTGTCTTACCATTGCCGTTATCCGGTAATGGGACCGTGTATGGTGGGTAGTTTAACTGGGGCGGTTGCCTCCTAAAAGAGTAGCGGAGGCGTTCAAAGGTTGGCTAGCTTCGGATGGAAATCGAAGTGATAGTGCATGCGCAAAAAGCCAGCTTGACTGCGAGAATTACAATTCGACCAGAGTGGAAACACGGAGCAAGTGACCCGCTGTAAGAACATTGTTCATTGAATGTGGGATCGACAGCGCACACGGATAAAAAGTTACCCTGGGGATAACAGGCTTATCGCGCCCAATAGTTCACATAGACGGCGCGGTTTGGCACCTCGATGTCGGCTCATCACATCCTGGAGGGGAGCACCTTCCAAGGGGTTCGGCTGTTCGCCGATTAAAGTGGTACGCGAGCTGGGTTCAGAACGTCGTGAGACAGTTCGGTTTATATCCGGCATGGACGTAAGGATTCTTGAGGAGATTTGTCTCTAGTACGAGAGGACCGAGATGAACGAACCTCTGGTGTATCGATTGTGGCCACCTGCCGCAGTGTCGAGTAGCTATGTTCGGTTAAGATAAGCGCTGAAAGCATATTAAGCGCGAAACTGACTCCAAGATTAGGAATCCCATGAGGGACACAGAAAGATGATCTGTTTGATAGGCGCAAGGTGTAAACCTGGTAACAGGCTAGCCAAAGCGTACTAATAGTCCAATCGCCTTTTTATGTCCATATTCACTAAAATAATCTTGTATTATTGGCGTGAATATGGTAGACTTAACTAGTGTTTGGTGATTATCAAAGATAATCGCTAGTCAATCTAAAATCTTGGCATTACCAAATGATACCAAGGACATCGAAATGAGGTTTTGGCTCACCGCTTAGGAATTTGTGGCGAGTTGAAGCGCAAAACCTTATTTCGGTGCCCATGGCGCTGGGGAAACACCTGTTCTCATTCCGAACACAGAAGTTAAGCCCAGTAGCGGCGAGCATACTGCGAAAGCGGGAAAATAGCACGGTGCCGAATTATAAAAAACTCCTCCTAACCGGTGGAGTTTTTTCGTAGTTTTAAAGATCAGCCTTGACTTTATAGAAGAAAAACAATATAATATATTTATGGAAAGATTTAATGATAAAATAGAAACAGAAAATAATAATGAATATTCGAAAGAAGCTTTTGACGAGGCTGTAAAAGTGCTTGGGTCAAGGTTTCATGAAGACTAGCGTAAGACTCGTTTAAATGATAATGGCACTTTTGAGCCACGATTAAAAACTACTAAAGATCAAGAATGGATTTCCACTCACGGAACTAATGAGGTAGATATTGCTAACTCGACTTATGATGAACTACCTGAGGACTGGAAAGGTGAGAATAAAGCTGCTGCAGAGGTTATTGCTAAGATTTTCAATGAATATAGTGGCAATATTGAACTCGAAAACCCAATTATTCGATCGCAAGTTGGTAATAAAATACACGACGCCTGGCTTGAGAGAAATGGCGAATGGGCACCGGAAGAACAGAAGCTATCATTTGATGATCTTTCTATTGAAGAACAAGAAAAAGACCTTGAACAAATTAGAATAGCAAAGGAAGTTTTTGAAAATTAGTTATTAACTATAAACTACTAAAAAATAGCCTTTTGGGGCTATTTTTTAAGACTATTTTTATATTCAAATAATTCACCTAATTCAATAGGGAATATTTTTTTACTTTTTGGTTATATTTTTCGAATTTTCATTACTTAATTCATTATATCTTTTTCAAGAGGAATTTCTATGTGAATAATATCTTTGAAAAGTAATATCTTCTAAAGGAACGAACTTCAGTTTCGCTAAATATTTTTGGTAGTTTTACGGTTTTTTTCTTAGTTTTTTTGATGCCAAGAATTACTGGAAAATTACCTTTAATATCAGAATATTTTTTTCAAAAAGATTCCCATGTATTTTTGACAAGATTTATTTACTTTTCCGCTCCAAGACTTTACTTGAATTTATTTTTATTCTTTTTTTCTCCAGTTGAGAAATATTTACGAGTGAGCGTGGGGCGAAATATTGTGTATGCTAAAATATACATTTTTGTATAATGTCGCACAATCCAAAAAATACTATTACCGAAACGAAAAGTTTTAGGACTTTTAAAATTATGGTTGTCTGCATAGCATCTAGCAATAATTCTTTTATCGACTAAGGAGATAGATTTCATGCTGAGTTTTTTTAGAATAAATTACTAAATAATCATCTTGATGGACTTTTTATACCATTTTTTTTAAAAATACTTTTCAAAAAAATTGGTATGATTTTTCCATTATAATCATATTCAAAAGCCACCAGTTCCATGCCAAAAATTTTATGTTTCTAATACTATTTTTTTCATACTCTCTAAGCTCACTTTCACTAAAAATTTGGTAAAAGTATTCAAAAGTTGTTTTTGAAGCTCTAAAATCGCTTTATTTTTGTATTCTGGTTTTTATCGATTTTGGCAAGAAAAAAATATACAAATCTGCTTAGGTAACTTTGCGATAGAAACTCATTATTTATTCGAAAAAAATCATAATAAAAATTATAACATAAACAGATCATAAGTACAAAAAAATATTATAATAAAAATAAAAAAAGCTCTTATGTAAATATTGACAAAAAAAGCATAAGTTGTGCTATAATTAAAAACATAATCAAAAAAAATAGATTAGAATTTTAATAAAAACAAAGGAGATTAAATGGCTGGAACAAAAGGCTGGGCGGCGCAAAAGGCAGCCGCAACTAAATAAAAGCAAAAATACGGAAAAGATTTTTTTATTCACGAATCGGACAAAAAGGGTGGTAAAAAAATGGAACTACTGGTGGATTTGCCGCTAATCGTGAGCTTGCAAAAAATCGCTGGTCAAAAAGGGTGGACGAATTAGTCGTCGCGGACCTGCTACAACAAAAAAATTTCAATGACTGACGAATCTGAAGAATCAAAAATTGAAGTTCGCGTAGCTTAAAAAGATATATAAATAAAATCACGCTTTCGAAATATGGCGTGATTTTATTTTATTTTATTTTTTGCCGCAAACTTTTAAAACGGGAGTCATTATTTTGCCAAACTGTTCCACAGGCAGGACATTTATAGCTTAAATCTTGCTGCTGAAAACCATTAACTTTACAATTTGGACAAAGGCTTCTTTTGTGGATCCAGTCGCGATATGTGTCGAGTTTTTGTTCAGCTAAAATTGAATTAAAGCAAAAACCATATTGAGCTGTAAGGGCATTTTTTTAACTAAATCCCAAGCCTCAGTTTCCATTTTTAATAGCTCAATGTCAAGCCAAAAATCTTCGTGTCCAAGCAGTGCGTGAGCTAATTCGTGGAGGATTAACAAGTGAAAGTTTGAAGAATTTAGATCGAAAAAAATTGTATTTTCTTTTTTTGACCAATAAAAATCGTCGCTTTCTTCAAAAATTGAATTGTGGAAAATCTTGACGCAACCTGTTTGCAAATTCTAGATTCATAAAACTATTTTAACACAATTTAGGCTTTTCGAAAAATGTTAAAGCTGTTCTTTTTGCAAATTCGTAGCAGCCATAAATAACAGCTTCTCGCGGTTTTTCTGCTTTAATAATTTTTGGGCAGAAATTCCTTCGGGGAGATTTTCTTTGATAAGTTGGTTTAAAAACAGATCGAATTTTTCGAAATTTTCACCAAGACTTCCGCCGATCACAATCACATCAGGCTGAATTATTGGGATTGCCACCAGAAAACCACGTGAAACTCTATCTGCAATTCTTTTCCATTGTCGTGGGTTTGAAATTTCGCTCGCATATTTTCCATAAACATTAAAAATTGCCCGCGCACTGGCGATTTCTTCCCATTCTTTTATTGCACCGTCAAACTCGATTGGAATTCGACCAATTTCGCTATTTTTTAATCCTTGGTTAATTTTTCCTGAGGTAATTATGCCTGAACCAATTCCTGTGGAGAGTGTGATATAAAGCATGTTTTGATGCTTATTTTTTTAAATTTTTTTACTTTCGAAAAAGTCCCGCGAGATTTGCATCGTTTTCAATAAAAATTTTAGGTTGAGGGAATATTTTCGAAATCTCAGACTTAATGTCGAAATTTTGCCAGTTTAAATTTTTCGCCCAAACAACAATTTCATTTTCGATTATTCCAGGCTCGGCGCAAGAAATAGCTTTAACTTCACCATTTTTTATCTCTTTTGAAAAACTCTTTTTTTGATAATTTTTTTCAATAATTTCAATATATTTTTGTTTTGATTTTGGTGTTTTAAATTCGAAAGATTTTAGAAGCTTTCCGTTGTCAGAAAAGCTTGCTAATAAAGTTTTTGTTCCACCTGTGTCAATCGCGATAATCATAAGCATATTTTACACCGAAAAAGCTTAAATTTCAACCTTTTAAAACGCTTGATTTTTTGAGCGTAAAATGTTAAAATGGTATCAATCTATTGGGCAGGTTAATTTTAGCTATGTTCAAAGAAATACAATTAAGGAAGGAGTCTTAAAGACTAATGGCTGAAGCCAAAAAACTAACTATGGACGAATTGTTGGCGTCTGCTCCAGAGAGCGCAAACCAACTAAATCAAGGCGAAACTGTTGAAGGAACAATTCTTTCAGTTCGCAAGCACGAAATTTTAATTGACCTTGGTGCTAAAGGTGTTGGATTTGTTCCTCGCCGTGAAGCTGGTCATTCGAAAAACCTTGTTGAAGGTGAAACAGTAACAGCAAGCGTTGTTGATACTGAAATGGACAACGGAATGTCGTTGCTTTCTCTTCGAAAAGCTGCTAAAGATCGTGGCTGGGAAGAGATTATCGCAAAAATGGAAAACGGTGAAACTATCGAAATTATTCCATTTGATGCAAACCGAGGTGGATTATTAGTTGAATACGAAGGAATCCGTGGATTCTTACCGGTTTCTCAACTTTCAGCAGAACACTACCCACGCGTTGGTGCAAGCGATAAAGATGAGATTTTGAGCCGATTAAATGTTTTGATCGACAAATCAATCAGTGTTCGAATTCTTGACGCAGATCGCAAAACTAATAAATTAATTTTCAGCGAAAAAGAAGCTGTTAAAGATGGTCTAAATGAACGATTTGATAGCTTGAAAATCGGTGATGAAGTTGAAGGTGTTGCGACAGGTGTTGTAGACTTTGGTATTTTCGTAAATATCGAAGGGATTGAAGGTTTGGTTCACATTTCTGAAATTTCTTGGGAACGCGTAAATAATCCAAAAGATTATGTAAAAATCGGTGATACAATTAAAGCAAAAATCATTGCAATCGACAAAGATCGCCTAAGTCTTTCAATGAAACAACTAACTGAAGACCCATGGCTTTCAGAAGTTGAGAAATTCAAAAAAGGTTCAAAGGTTGAAGGAACTGTAACTCGAATTACACCATTTGGTGCTTTTGTAAAAATCAGTCCAGCGATTGAAGCTCTTGTTCACGTTTCAGAACTTGGAAAAGGTAACGATATCAACCCAGAAAACATCTTTACTCTTAACGAGCGAAAAGAATTTGTAGTTATCGATATTGATAAAGAGAATCGAAAAATTTCTCTTAGCCTTGCAAAATAATTCAAAATTATTCTTGCGTTGAATAATCGGAAATCGGTTTCATAAATCGGTTTCCGAACTTCAGCTTAAGAAAATAAAAACCAGAGGAGGTTATATGAGTCAGAAGAAAATCATAAATATCGCAGATTCTATCACTGTTGATGAATTGGCCGGAGTTTTAAATCTCCCTGTTACAACTTTAATCGGTGAACTTTTTAAGAATGGAATTGTTGCAACAATTAACCAGAGGATTGATTTCGAAACAGCAGTTATCGTAACTGAAGAGCTTGGTTTTACTAATGTTAAACTCAAAAGAAAAGCCAAAAATGATGAAGTTACTTCGCGGTTAAATAAAATGCATGAAGTTTCTGAAAATGCACAACCTCGACCTCCGATTGTGGCAGTTATGGGACATGTTGACCATGGAAAAACAACTCTTCTTGATACAATTCTTGGAACAAAAACAGTTTCTGGTGAGGCTGGTGGAATTACACAACATATTTCAGCGTATCAAACTGAGCGAAAAGGGCGAAAGATTACTTTGCTCGATACTCCGGGACACGAAGCTTTTGCAGCGCTTCGACAACACGGAGCAACTTTAACAGATGTTGTTATTATTGTCGTTGCTGCTGACGATGGTGTGAAACCTCAAACTATCGAGGCGATTCGTTTTGCGCAAAATGCAAATGCGAAAATTGTTGTTGCAATTAATAAAATGGATAAAGATACTGCAAATAAAGATCGTGTAATGGCCGAACTTTCAGAACGTGGTTTAACGCCAGAAGAATGGGGTGGTGATGTGACGATGGTTCCAATTTCAGCAAAAAATGGCGACGGAATCGATAATTTGCTTGATATGGTTATTTTGACGGCAGATCTTGAAGAATTGCGTGCAGATGTTGATATTCCGGCCGAGGGACTTGTAATTGAATCTCACATGGAAGTTGGAAAAGGGTTCGGTTGTTTCGCTTTTAGGTTGAACATGGCGAACTTGAACAGGGAGGATTTTTGGTTGCTGGAACGACTTATGCTAAAATTCGAACACTTCAAAATTATAGAGGTGAGTCTATAAAAGAAGCTGGTCCATCAACCCCGGTAACAGTTACTGGGTTTAAAGAATTGCCTCAGTTTGGTGATGTTTTTAAGGTTGTTAAAAATGAAAAAGAAGCTCGAAGTCTTGCGCAAAAAGCTAAAATTGAAGCCGCTCAAAATGCTGCAACAACAAATGTTACTGGTGCGGATTTGCTTAAGATGATGAATCAAAAACATGATGCTGAAGATTTTAATATTATTATTAAAGCGGATGTTCAAGGTTCGTTAACATCTGTTTCGGATAGTTTACGTTTAATTGAAACTGGTGGTGAAGTTAATTTGAATGTTGTTGGTGGCGGAATTGGTAATATCACCGAAAATGATGTTCATTTAGCTTCGGCTGGCGAAAAAACAATTATTTATGGATTTAATGTTGAATTACCACCTGCAATCAAAAAGATTGCAACTCGTGATCGTGTGGAGGTTCGAATTTATAAAGTTATTTACGAACTTCTTGATGACGCGCGAGCAGAAATGGAGAAATTCCTTGCACCAGAAGTTATTGAAACTGAAATCGGCTCTTTAGATGTGAAAGGTGTTTTCCGCACGATGAAAGAAGAAATTATTGCGGGTGGGGAAGTGACATCGGGCCGTATCTATACTGGATTGCTTGCGCGTGTAATTCGAAAGAAAGAGCAAATTGCAGAGGTTGAAGTTTCGCATGTTCAGCGCCAACAACAGGAAGCGAAAGATGTTGTTGAAGGTGAAATGTGTGGACTTTCGCTTAAAACTAAAAAGAAAATTCAGCTTGAAATTGGCGACAAACTCGAATTCTTTACTCGCGAGGTTGTTGCTCGAAAACTTAAAGTATAATTTGATTGCAAAAACTGTTCGAAAATTCTCGAGCGGTTTTTTCTTGACTTTTTATGAGGAGGGATGAGATTCTATAATCGATTAGTTAATAAAAATGTGGACATACAGATAAAGAAACCTCTTACAGTCCTTCAATCAGTGAAGTTTATAGAATAGATTGGAGTTTTTTACAGGAGGCGATCTATTATGTTCAAGGTTGATAGGATTTGTATAGGTGATAATAAATAAAATTTGCTAAATTATTTCGCTTGTGTTAAAATAGAAATAACTAAACAAAGGAAAGAAAATGTTTCAATTAGACGATAAATTTTTTTGAAGGAATTGGCATAGAGCGAATGTCTCCACAAGAAGCTGTAGTTTTTAAACAACATGTCCAGGAAGAACTCGAAACTCGCGTTGGTGAACGAATAACGGATGGATTTTCGAACGAAAAGCTTGAAGAGTTCGAAAAAATCATCGATGATGCTCCCGGATTTGTCGATAGTTGGCTAATTTCAAACGTTTCAGATTTTCGAAATGATCGTGCGTTTCTTGCACTCGTTGAGCAGAATGGCGGGCAAGAAAATCGTCAAACTATTTCAGAATTCGCTTCGATGAAGTGGCTTGAAATTAATCGTCCAGATTTCAACCAAATCACAACAATCGTAATGAAAGAAATGCAAGACGAACTTAAAGCAAATATTGACAAAATTTTTGGCTGAATTAAAAACCGTGCTTAATTGCACGGTTTTTGTATTTCGAAACTATTTGAGGTAGCCGTTTATGAAACTTTCTGCAGAGGTTTCTTTTCCGTTTGGTGTAATGAGCATTTTTATTTGTAAAAACTCGCCATCAGCAAATTTTAGCGTTAGAGGTGAATTTTTTGCATTAGAACTCACAACTTCAGCTTTTTTTAATCACAACAAGATGTTCACCAATTTGAAGTTTTACTTTTTTTGGAAAAAAATTTCGAAAGCACGAATTTGTTGCTCGGCTTGTTCTGCGGTTTGTTTATCTTGAGAAAGAAGAGCATCGCTTTTTTTAAGAAGTTGGCAATATTCAGCTTGCGAATCATCTTGTTTTTGCCCTTTGATTTCGCCAGAGATAATTTTTGGTAAATCTCGCACAAGCATTTCGGCGCCGATTTTACCACAAGTTTTATAAAGACTGCTCGCGGTTTCGGTTTTCGAAAGCTTAATTTCTTTTTGCGAATAAACATCGCCTGCATCCATTTCTTTCGAAAGTTTCATTAGCGAAACGCCGGTTTTTTCGTCACCGTTTAGAATTGCGCTTTCAATTGGGCTTGGGCCGCGATATTTTGGTAAAAGTGAAGGGTGAACATTTACGATTGCTGGTGTAAATAAGTCTATAATTTCTTGCGGAATAATTCGCCCAAAAGAAACCAAAACGCCCACTGGGTTTTCAAAAAGTTTTTACAAAATCAACAATTTCACTCATTTTTTGTGGTTGAAGCACTGGAATGTTGAATTTTTTTCACCGATTTTTTTTTACTTTTTGGTGCTTGGAGTTTTTTTGTCCGCGACCTTTTTTTGAATCTGGCTTGGTAATAATTCCACCAATTTTGAAATTTTCATCAATTAATTTTTGGAGTGAAATTGCTGAAAATTCTTCAGTTCCGAAGAAAATAATTGGCTTATTTCTTCATTTAAATCATCCCAAAGATCAGTGTTATTTCTGATATCTTTTTCGTAATTTAATGGTTGCAATTCGCCATCTTCATCAAGTCGGTAAAAAGCATCTTTTTTATCACGGATATGATCGATGAAAAGAACACCGTTAGTATGGTCAATTTCGTGTTGAAGCACACGCGCAAGAAAGTCTTCGGCTTTAATTCGAACTTCATTTCCGTGAATATCAAGCGCTTTTACGCGAATTTTTCGAAGCTCGCGGAACTTTACCATAAATTCCTTTAATTGAAAGGCAGCCTTCGAAATCTTCAACAGTTTTTCCTTCGAATTTTGTAATTTCAGGATTGATTAAGGCGGTAAATTCTTTATTATTTTTATCATCCAAATCACTTCGAACGATAATAATTTTATAAAGTTTGTTGATTTGTGGTGCAGCAATTGCGGCCGAAATTTCGTGCGGATGGGCATTTTCCCAGTCGAGGCTGGCATCAATCATATCTTGCACAATTTGGCGAACTTCATCTGTAATAACATGAACCCGTTCGCATTTTTTGCGCAAATTTTGGTTAGGTAAGGTTATAATATCTTCTTTTTTTCATTATTTTTTTATTATACCATTTTTTTAGGGTAAAAAAAGCTATAAAATCATTGATTTTTTTAGGTAGAATTAAAGCCAGATACTTTAAATGGTAAATATTTCAAATGAGCTAAGAATACTCCGCACTTTTATATAGAGGTGGGTAGTGCTACATACAGTGCAGACTGTAATAAAGATCAGGGTCTTTATATATAGTATTTTTTTGGTAAATGTATATCTCGCCTTTTTTTAATTTATATAAAGGATATAGTATGAAAAAGAATATTGATAATTTCTTAAAATTAATAAAAACCAAAAAAATGACAGGGAAATATTTTTGCGTGATTTGATCTACGTTGATGTTTTTTTGAAACAGATAATTATGAAGGCATAGAATATCTTTCGAAAAGATTATTGCAGTCGAACAGTTTCTGAAGGGCGAGGTTTTTCTAATCCTGATAGTAAATTTTTCACCAAGCGTGGTGGAGTTTTGGCGAATTAACTTGCTTTTATGCTTAAAGATATTGAAAAAGATAAAATATGGCAAAAATAATGAAAGATGAAAGCTAGAAAAAGCTAACTTAGATTGTTTAAAGAATTATGTTTTTAACATTTTGAAAAAAGATAATTAAATCAATCCTGGTGGATCTAAATCAACTCGCCATTGTGGCTTACCTTGAAAACTCGCGTGCAATCTCTAAAAAGCGGTGCGCGTTTTTGCTTTTAATTACAATTTGCCAACGATAAGTTTCACCCACACGTTCATAAAAAGCTGGAGTTGGACCAAAAGATTTGAACATCTTTCGAAAATTTTTTACGAATTTCGTGTGCTTCTTTTTGTGAATTTCGCACAGCTGAAATCTCGGTTTTATAAATGCAAGTTAACTTTAAAAGATACACGAAAGGCGGATAATTTTGTTTTTGGCGATTTTTAATTTCGAAATTATAAAATCCGGTGTAATCTTGATTTAAAGCCAAATTGAATCGATGGGAGCTTCAGGTTGATAAGTTTGAATAATCACATTTGATTCGTTAGAGTGCCGCCCAACGCGGCCAATTACTTGTGAAATTAACTGAAAATTTCGCTCGCTCGAAGTAAAATCAGGCAAGGCTAATCCTGTATCAGCCTGAACCACACAGACAGTTTTTAAATTTGGTAAATCCAAACCTTTTGCAACAACTTGGGTTCCGATAATAATATCAATTTCACCGTTGCGAATTTCGTTATAAAGCTTTTCTACAGTTTCATTTTTATCGCTATCCGCATCAAAGCGTGCAATTTTTTTCTGAGGGAAGAGCTTTCGAATTTCTTCTTCGATTGCTTTTGTACCAATTCCTTTATGGATAATTTCTGCTTCACCGCAATCTGGGCAAGAAATTGGCGGGCGTTCTTTGTGTCCGCAAATATGACAAGTTAGCAAGAATTTATCGGCGTGTAGAGTTAGTGGAACAAAACAATTTGGACAAAGCGCTATCCATCCGCAATTATGACAAAGTGTAATGCTGGCCGAACCGCGACGGTTGTGATAAATCAAAACTTGTTTGTTTTTCGCTTAAAGTTTTGCTCCATTTTGGCGAGCATTTTTCGAAAAAAAGCGGTGGTTTTTGAATCTTTTTGTTAAATCAACCAGTTCAATTTTTTTGCTGGTTGAGCTTCTTTTAGCGAGTTTGGTTAGTTTAATGATTTTGTTTTCCGCCATTTTTGTTCAGATAATTTCGGCCAAGAAATAATCTTCAACTAACGGCGTTGCGGAACCAAAAAAATTGCTTTAAAATTAAAATTCGAAGCCAAAAAACTGCTTGCACGTAAAGCAGAGTATTTTGGCGTTTGATCTTGCTTAAAACTCGGTTCGTGACATTCATCAATCACTATTAATCCCCTAAATTTCGAACTGGTGCAAAAAAGGGCAGATCGTGCACCAATAATAACTTTGTGGTTCTGGGTCGTTCAAAAATTTTTAACCAAGTTTTGTGTCGTTCAGCTTCAGTTTGATGCGAGTGAATAATTTTAATATTTCGAAAAAAATATTTTTTTAAAAATTTAAAACTAGTTGTGAAGTTAGTGCGATCTCTGGTACGAGAATAATCGCCGATTTACCCCGTATTCAATGCTTTTTCAGCTTGATTAATATAGATTAAAGTTTTTTTCCTGATCCAGTAATTCCATGAAGCAAAAACCGTTCCAGAATTAATATTGTCAAGTTTTTTTGAACGTATTTTGTTGTTCTTCTGTGTATAAAAAAATTGAACAACTTTCGGTATTTTTATCTGTTTTTGTAGCGGTTTTTAAGCCGGAGATTTCAAGTTTTTCGCTTTTTTTGAAAAATCGGCGTGATTTATTTAATCCACTTGGTAGAAATTCCACTCAAAACTTGCGCGAGTGGCGTGGCATAATATTCGCTCATCCATTTTTGAAAGTTTAATCAAATGTTTTGGAATCGGAGTTTTTGAAATTATTTTTGAAATTTCGCGTGTTTCGAAATCTGGCTTTTTTTGCTTTTTCCAGACCACGCCAATGAGATTTTTTTGCCAACTGGAATCTCAACAATTTGTCCCAATTTTCAAGTTCTTCAGCTGAAGAATATGTAAGAATATCGCTACCAGAACGAACAATTTTTTTGTTGGTGCAATCTCATAATAAAAACACATATACCTTTTTTTATTTTACACCAAAAAAAGTTCAAAAAGAAAAATTGTTTTTTTACGCAAAATAAGCCTTGCGAAAAATTTTTCGAAATTTTGTAAAATAGTAATACAAAAAGGTGAGAGCATGGTAGATTTAGATATTTTTTTATTACATCACGAGTTAAACGAAAAAAATTGTTGTTTTTTTTGTGACATATCCAGCGATCAAAATGCACTCACGAGGTCTTGCAAAACTTCTTAAAGAAGATCCAGGAAATATTCAGCGCGAACTTGCCAAGCTTGAAACAGCAGGATTTTTAAATCGAGAAAAAAAGAAAAATACTTATACTTATTTTCGCAAATACGAATTTTTTTGTTCTTTTCGGAACTCCAATCGATCGTTGTGAAAGTTCGCGAGCAAAATAATGTTTCGCGTCAAAACCGTTATATTGAAAAATCTGTGAAAAGGTAAGATTTTTGATAAATGGTGGAGCAAATTTTTGAGCAAATTTTAGAAAATCGTGGAATTTCGAAAGAGAATCGTGAAGCTTTTCTGAATCCGAATTATGATAACCAGTACGATCCTTTTTTATTGCCGGATATGGAAAAAGCGGTTGAGCGACTACTTGTTGCCCACAAAAAACAAGAGAAAATTACAGTTTATGGCGATTACGATGTGGATGGCGTTTCGGCTTCGACGGTTATTCTGACGGCTTTTGAAAAATTTGGTTTTAAGAATGTTGATTATTTTTTGCCAGATCGTTTTAAAGATGGCTATGGAATGAATGAACGCGGCGTAAATATTTTGGCAGAGCGCGGAACAAATTTAATTCTCACTGTTGACTGTGGAAGTCTAAATCACGCTGAAATTAATTTTGCAAAAGGTTTTGGAATCGATACAATTGTAACCGATCACCACAATATTGCCGAAGTTCAACCAAATGCGGTTGCGGTTGTAAATCCGCGCAGAAAAGAAAACAAATATCCACAGGCTGAAAATTTTGCTGGCGTTGGAGTAGCGTTTAAATTGGTTCAAGCGCTTCAAACTAAACTTGATGGGCTTTTCCTGCTGGCCAAGAAAAGTGGCTACTTGATATGGTGGCACTCGGCACTGTTTGTGATATCATGAAACAAACGGTTGAAAATCGCCAAAACACTTTTTGGGGGTTAAAAGTTCTTTCGAAAACTCGGCGTGCTGGACTGAAATCGATGCTGGCACTCGCAGGTGTTAAAGACCCAACGAGTTCAACTTTGGGTTTTATTATTGGGCCACGAATTAATTCTGCCGGTCGGCTTGAAACTGCTGAAAAGGCATTAGATTTAATGCTTGAAAAAGACTCTTTTGTTGCTTTCGAAAAAGCCAAAAAAAGCCTTGATGATTTAAACAAGAAACGCCGTAAAATTCAACACGAAGCGCTTGAAATTGCAATTCAAAAATGCTGAAGATTTTAAAAATGATAAAGTTTTGGTTGTGGCTGATGAGGGTTTTAACGATGGAATTATTGGAATTGTGGCGAGCGGTTTGCTTGAACGTTTTAAAAAGCCAGTTTTCGTGATTTCGATTGAGGGCGATGTAGCAAAGGGTTCGGCGCGTAGTTTTGGCGATTTTTCGGCGAGTCGAGCAGTGCAAAAATGCAAGCGAAATCATTATTAAAGGGGGAGGCCACGATGCAGCTGCGGGCGTAACTTTACCAACTTCAAAAATTGATGATTTTCGAAAAAAAGCGTGAATGATTTTTATGATTCATTAAAATTAAAAAAATCAGCTTGAAAAAAACTTTTTGCCAAAAAGTGGATATTCAGCTTGAAAGATTTTTCGCCAATTTCATTAGAGCTTTTTGAAAAAATTTCACTTCTTGAACCTTTTGGAAATGGCAACGAAGAGCCGACTTTCGAAATTAAGAATGTGCAGGGTAGGCTTCGCGTCAAGAAATGGGCGATAAAAAAACAGCACTTGAAATTAACTTTAACTGATGGCAAGAATGAAATTAAAATGCTAAAATTTAATGCGCCAAAAGAATTTTTTGCGGAAATTGGCGAAGAAGTTGATGTGATTTTTTCGCTTGGCTTAAATGAATGGCAAGGTCAGAAAAATATCGAAGGGCAGATTTTACATTTGGAAAGGAAAAGTGTATAATTAACTTATGACTAAAAATTCATGTGAATATGATGAGTTCGGCAGATAAAGTTGCTGGTCAAGGGGTTGGTGGCGCTTATTTCGAACTTATGAATCTTCTTCAGAATCGGGCAAAAGATGAGCTGAAAATTACCAAAACGCTTCGTGCGAAAAACCCAGATATAACGCATTTTCACACGATTGATCCGCATTTTTATTTGGCAGCTCAGTTCAAAAAATACACTGGTCGGCGGATTGGCTATGTTCATTTAATACCCGATACGCTTGATGGTAGTTTGGATATGCCAGCAATTGCTGAAAAAATTGTAAAAAAATACTTGATTAAATTTTATGACAAAATGGATCATTTGGTGGTGGTTAACCCTGATTTTAAAGATGAACTAGTTAAAATTGGTATTGACCGAGAAAAAATAACTTATATTCCAAATTTTGTAGCAAAAGATAAATGGTCGCCTTTGAGTAAAGAAGAACGAGAGGAATTTCGAAAATCACAAGGCTGGAAAAAAAGCGATATTGTAGTTTTTGGAGTTGGCCAAGTTCAGCAACGGAAAGGCATTGATGATTTCGTAAAATTAGCAGAAAATAATCCCAATGTTAAATTTGTTTGGGCCGGCGGTTTTTCGTTCGGAAAAATTACCAGCGGTTATGAGCGCTACAAAAAAATAGTTGAAAAATCCACCAAAAAATTTGAAATTTTTAGGAATTGTTCCACGCGAAGAAATTCGAAAAGTTTCTATGCAAGTTGTGATTTGTTTCTTCTACCGAGTTATGCGGAGCTTTTCCCGATGTCTATCTTAGAAGCAGCCAGTTGTGGGGCGCCAATAATGTTGCGTGATTTAGATTTATAAAAAAATATTCTTGAAGGAAAATATTTGGCAGGGTAAAGATTTTGTCGAAAATGGATAAAGTTATTAAAGAAATTTCGAAAAAAAGCCAGAAATTCTTGAAAAAAATACAAAGCAAAAATCGAAAAGAGATTTCGGAATATTATTCTGAAGATCGATTGTTAAAAAAATCTGGATTGACTTTTATCGTGAACAGGCAAAAAAATTAAATAATGAACAGTAAAAATTCTCGAAAAATCGCTCAAAATCAGGGCGATTTTATTTTTTTCTTGCTTTTTTTAAAAAAACTTTGGTAAAAATAGTAATCAGTATGAGTATTAGTGTAACAAGGAAAGACCAGAAAGAAGCTAACGAAAACATCATTCGTCGCTTTAATCGAAAAAGTTCTACAAAGTGGAGTTTTGAGCGAAGCTAAAGCGTCAATGCGATTTTCAAAGCCTCTAAGCAAGGTTGAACGACGCAAAAAAGCAATCGTTCGAAATCAACGCCGTGCTGAAAAAAAGCACAAAAAAATGCGACTTGGTATTCGCTAAAAAAATATAAATTCCAGTCGAAAGGCTGGATTTTATTTTGGAATGATGAAAAGATGCTAAAAAGAACAAATAGTGGCAGAAGCTCGCAGTATCGTAGAAAAAGTATGAGTGGATTTTTCGCAAAAGACTTACGCTAAAACAGCACCACACGAATACGCACTGAGCAAAAACAACGGAGAAGATAAGGATCTGGAAAGGCTCGCAGAAATAATTGAGAAGTATGGAGAAACTGAATATTTTTATGGGCATAAAGGTAAATATTTCTACATCGACGACTTGAAGTATTGGGGGTTAAAACCCTAAACACAAAGGTGTCTGGAACTTAAATAGAGGCAAAAGGAGATTTGTTTTACGGAGAACAAAAACCTAAGTCCCAATCGAGAGAATAGTTTTTTTATTTTAAAAAGGAGGAAAGAAATGTTAAAAAGAACAAATTAACGCAGATTTAAAAAAACTGCGATGCTTGCCCTGAAATGCTTTCGAAACTACAGTTTTGCGAGGCTTAAAAGCTTCAATTTTAGACGAAGAAGTAAAACTTGGTAAAGCGTGAAGAGGGTTTAAATGATGCTGAAATCGAAACGCTAGTTGCGCGAGAAGTAAAAAAGCGCAAAGAAGCAGCAAGTTTATTAGATGAAGAGCGTGCTGAAAATGAACTAAAAGAAGCTGAAATTCTTTCGAAATATTTACCAGAAATGGCGAGTGAAGATGAAATTCGCGCGGCTGTAAAAGCTGAAATTTCAGCAATGGGTGAAGTTTCGATCAAGCAAATGGGTGCAATTATTGGCAAAATGAAAGCAAAATTTGGTAATTCTGCCGATGGTGCAGTTTTGGCTAAAAATTGTGAAAGAGGAACTCGTTTAAAAAAATATTTATATTTAGTGTCGCTCTGAAGCGTGCTGGATTATAATTTTTTTGTAAAAATATGTACTAAAAAATAATCACTATTGAGTGGTTATTTTTAAGTTTGACTTTTTATGAGGGAGGGGTGCTATAATTGAGACATGAAAAAGCATAATCTTTATCGGGGTTTTACAATCATTGAAGTTGTTTTAGTGCTCGCAATTGCTGGGTTAATATTTTTAATGATATTTCTTGGGTTGCCGGCTTTTACAACGGAGCCAGCGGAATACGGCTCGAAAGCAAGATTATTCTACAATTGCTTCAGCAATACAAACATATAAGGCAAATAACAAAGGTGAATTTCCAACTTTCGAAAAAGGTTGGTGAGAGAACTGGGAATATTTCTCCAATTGGAAAAAGGTGTTTTAGCTCAATATTTAAAAAGAAACAAATATTATTGATGGATATATGATAATTCATAAAAGGTGCTTGGGGCTGGGGGATTATTTTTGATTATGGGCCAAATACAAAAACTTTGGAGCAAATTTTGCTACACCTATGACTAAATGGACGTATGATTCTGATAAAAATATTATGATATGGCCTTCATAATGACTGGAGTTAAGTGTACTGATAAAAAAACAATGAGAAATGGGGTGGTTTAATCCCAGAAGAAAAAAAGAAGGAAGTGTTGCTATTTTTGGTCATCTTGAAGGTCTTGGTGGGGATCCAGAAAAGGCTAATTATTGTCAAGATTTCTAACTTTTTAAATTTTTTTATGCTATAATATAAAAGTGTAAAAAGTATATAATTTAAAAACAAAAAGGAAATCAATGATTGTATTTTTTTGGTCCAGCAGGGTGCTGGTAAAAAGCGTTCAAGGTAATTTGTTGGCTGCGCGGAATGATTGGCGTTGGCTTGGAGCGGGGCAACTTTTGCGAGATAGCAAAGATCCTGAGCTTCTCGCACAAATGAGCACTGGAAAACTGGTTGATCCAGAGATTGTTAATCGCGTAATGGGCGAGGCTCTTGATCGTGCGAATGGAAAAAATGTTAAGCAGGTGATTCTTGATGGTTATCCACGCCAGCTCACACAGGCAAAATGGTTGATCGAAAACAAGCAAAATCATGGTAGAGACGTTGATTTAGTGATTGTTTTGGAAGTACCACGAAGCGAATTGATGCGCCGGCTTGAAATTCGCGGTCGACTTGATGATACTCCAGAGGTTATCGACGAGCGACTTCGAATTTATCGGCAAGAAATGTATCCGGTTTTGAATTATTTTAACGAAAATGGCGTGCGAATTGCTCATATCGACGGAACAGGGCACGGTTGGGCAAGTTCACGATCGAATTATGGAGGAAATTGAATCGTGCGGAAATTTAATCACTGGGCAATAAAACCGAGGCACAAATTCAAGCAATGCGTGAGGGTGGAAAAATCCTCGCGCGAATTTTGCGTGAGCTTACGGAATTTTCGAAAGTTGGAATGACTGGTCTTGAAGTTGATACTTTTGCACGCAAGAAAAATTAAAGAATATGGAGCGAAATCTGCTTATCTCACGCCAGAGGTCAATTTTTCCGGGCGTAGTTTGTATCTCAGTGAATGATTGCGTCGTTCATGGTGCGCCAAATAATATTCCTTTTGAAAAAGGTGATGTTGTAAAATTTGATATGGTTATTGAATTTAAAGGAATGATGACCGATTCTGCTGTGACAACAGTTATTGGCGAAGAACCAAAAGGTGCAGTGAAGCATCTTTTGAATGATACAAAAAAAGCGCTTGCGGCAGGAATTTCAGTCGTGAAGCCTGGTGTGAAAGACCGGTGATATTGGCGCAGCAGTTGAAAAAAATCACTTAAAAAAATCAAAACTCGGTAATGTTCGAGATTTGGTTGGACATGGTGTTGGTTTAAAAATGCATATGGAGCCGGAAGTCCCAAATTATGGCAAGGCTGGAAGTGGTGTGGCTTTTCAGGAAGGTGATACTTTTTGCATTGAACCAATGACTTCTCTTGGCAAAGGTGATGTGATTTTTAACGGAACAGATAGTGAATGGGACGTTTTGATGAAAGATGGTTCGCTCTCAGCACATTTCGAACATACAGTTTTGGTTACTAAGGACGGCGTTGAAATTCTTACATTGGAATAATTTTTTCGAATGGGCGAAAAAAAGAATAAATCGGGCAAAAATCACAAACACCTGCATTTTGCGCAGGCGCATTCTCACGAGCACGCAAGTAATTTGCCGCTTGCGATTTGTTTGAATTTGGGTTTTTCGATCGCTGAATTTTTCTTTGGTGCACTTTTTGGTTCGGCGGCGATTTCGGCAGACGCAGTTCATGATTTGGGTGATGCTTTTTTACTGACAATTTCGTTAATTTTGAGTAAACTTAGTAATAAAAAACCAACTTCGGTGATGAGCTATGGTTATAAACGACTTTCCGCGCTTGGTGCTCTTTTGAATACGGTTGTAATTTTGTGGATTTCCTACTCGATGTTAATTGCAGTTTATTATGAATTTACTTTTCCGCACATACATCCGCGGGTTAATATTCCTGGATTGATGATTGTTTCGATTGTTGGAATTTTTGTAAATTTATTTGCAGCAGCTCGACTTCATGGTTCAAAAAAATTTACTCGATCGAACAGTTTCGATTCATTTGATTGAAGATTTGTTCGGCTGGATTTTGACTTTTTTAAGCTCAATTTTGATTTCGTTTTCGGGGCTTCATATGCTTGATCGCGTGGCAAGCTTGTGTATTTTACTATTTATCACCTGGGGTGCAATTTCGAATTCCTGGGGTGCGTTAAAAATTCTTACTCAACGAACGCCAAGTGTAAAAAATTTGAATAAGATTAAAAAGCAGATTTTGGCAATTGATGGTGTTTTTGAAAATTGAGAAATATTCATTTTTGGAGTATTGATGGTGTTGATCATATTCTTTTCAGCGCGAATTTTTTTGTGAATGATTTTTTTCGAAAAAAAGTGTAAGAATTCGCAAAGAGATTTCAAATTTTTTTTGCCAGAATTTCAGATTGTAGATTCGACAATTGAAATTTTAGAAAAAAATAAATCAAAAAAAGTACTTGAATTTTTTTGAAAAAGGCTCGTGTATAATTGATAGTATACTTGGTTGTGCCACCTTAGCTCAGCTGGTTAGAGCAGCTGTTTTTGTAAACAGCAGGCCTTCGGTTCGAATCCGAAAGGTGGCTCCAAGTATTTTTTTAATACAGAATAAACGCTGGGATAGTGAAGCGGTCAAACACAACAGACTGTAAATCTGTCGGCAGATGCCTTCGAAAGTTCGAATCTTTCTCCCAGCACCAGAAATTATTTTAAATACAATATTTTAAAAGAAAAAAACACTTATCACTGCGAGGGTGTTTTTTTATGTTACTTAATTTTTCACACTTGATAAAAAAATTAGCATTAACGGTATAATAGAATTATGAATGAGAATTCTCGATATGTGGCAGGAATAGATATTGGAACAACTGAGGTTAGGGCTGTTGTTGCGAAGTTTGATAAGGAAGGTGAACCAAGTATTGTTGGTGTTGCTTCGGTTGAAAATTCTGGAATGAAAAAAGGTATTGTAAATCATTCCGAAAACACTTATCGTGCGATAGATAAAGCGCTTGTTGAGGCCGAAAAAATGAGCGGTCAAACTTGTGATAATATCGCGATTAGCGTGAACGGTGCGAATATTTTAAGCACAAAAACCGATGGAATGGTAGCTGTAAGTTCGCCTGATGGCCTTATCGATGATAACGATATTGAGCGTGTTAAAGAAGTTGCAATAGTTGGTAAAGTGCCCGAAGGTCGCGAGATTTTGCGGTTTGTGCCGTATTACTACAACGTAGATAATCAAGAGAGGGTTTCCTGATCCTTATCGAATGGAAGGAAATCGGCTCGAAGTTTGCGGAAATATTCTTTCTGCACCAATTTCTCAGATTGAAAATATTGAAGGAGTTTTTGAAAGGGTTGGCGATTTTAATTCGAAAATTTATTACCCAAGTGTGGTAGCTTCGGCATGCGCAGTTTTAACTGAAAAGCAAAAAGAAAACGGTGTGGTTGTGGTAGATCTTGGAGCTTCAACTACTGGTGTTGCGATTTATGAAGATGAAAATTTACAGTTCGTTAAAGTGATTCCGCTTGGTGGAATAAATATCACAAATGATCTTGCAATCTGTTTGAAGGTTTCACCAGAGGTTGCTGAAGAGATTAAAATTAAGCACGGACATGCTTTCGAAAGAGAAGAAGATCATGATATTGTGGTTAAGCATGGTCGCGAACATTACAGCTTCAACACTCAGGAAATTGATGAAATTATTGAGGCTCGACTTGAAGAGATTTTTGACGAAGTTAAAAAAGTTCTTAAAGAGTCTGGTTTCGAAAATCAATTACCAAGTGGTATAGTTTTGACCGGTGGTGGAGCGGAACTTAAAGGTATTGATAATTTTGTAAAGAATTATTTACAGTTAGCTACACAGATTTCGAAAAATGGAATTGAGAGAACAGTTTCGGACAAAGTGAAAAAAACTTAAATATTCTGCGGCGGTTGGATTATTGATTGAAATGCGAGATATTGCTTCAGAAAATAGTAATTATAGTGAAGATTATCCTGAACAAGTCGGATTTTTTTGCAAAAAAATCTTTAAGAAAAAAACAATAAAGTGATATAATGGTAGTGAATTAAGGAGAAAAAATGCCAGAAATTATACCAAATGAAGTTCAAACTTTTGCTAAAATTAAAGTTGTAGGTATTGGCGGAGCTGGGGGTAGCGCCGTAAATCGAATGAAAGATGTCGGACTAAACAATATCGAATTTATTGCGATGAATACAGATGCGCAAGCTTTTATATAAATCGAAAGCTGATAAGAAAATTCATCTTGGCCGAGAAACAACAAACGGCTTGGGCGCTGGTGCGGATCCAATTGTTGGTGAGAGCGCTGCACTTGAATCTCGTGAAGAAATCCGTGAAGCTCTTGATGGTGCAGATATGGTGTTTATTGCGATTGGTGCTGGTGGTGGAACTGGTTCTGGTGCTGGTCATGTTGTGGCTGAAATTGCCCGCGAAATGGGTATTTTAGTGATTGGTGTTGCAACTCGCCCATTCGCTTTTGAAGGTGCAAAACGCAAAACTAACGCTGACTGGGCGATTGAAAAACTTGCCGCTGCAGTTGATACTTTGATTACAATTCCAAATGATCGACTTCTTCAAACTGTTGATCGAAATCTTCCGCTTCTTGAAACTTTTAAAATTGCTGATGATGTTCTTCGACAAGGTGTTCAGGGGATTTCAGAACTTATCACTGAGCATGGTTTAATTAATCTTGACTTTGCAGATGTTAAGTCGATTATGAGCAACGCCGGTTCAGCTTTAATGGGGATTGGTCGCGCGAGTGGTGATAATCGTGCACAAAAAGCTGCGGAACAAGCAATTGAAAGCCCAATGATTGAAGTTTCAATTGATGGAGCGCGTGGCGTACTATTTAATGTTGCAGGTGGATATGATATGAGCATGAGTGAAATTCAAGAAGCTGCCGAAATTATTACTGGTGCAGTTGCTCCTGATGCAAACATTATTTTTGGTGCAACTTTAAATCCGGAATTAGAAGACGAATTGATCATTACAGTTGTTGCGACTGGTTTTGATCGTGATTATAGTGAACCTGTGGTAAACTCACTCGAATCTGCTATTTCGAAAACTTTCAATCTTGAAGACGAACATACTGAGATTCAAGAAATTGATGAGAAAAATTTCAAATGCAATTGACATGGAGTTAAAAAAACGAAGAAAAAAACTTCGGCTGAAGATTTCGCAAGTGATATTGAAACAAAAAAATATCTGGACTCAGGACGAAGAAAAAGACGAAAGTGATATTCCTGCATTTTTTTGCGCCGTCGGAAACGCAATAAAAGGGAAGATTAATGGAGTTTAAACTCGACGAAACTAAGGTTCTTGAAAGTCGAATGTCGGTTGACGGCCAATCTGTTCGCCGTCGCCGAGTTGCTCCAGATGGCACTCGTTTTACTACTTATGAGCGGATTGAAAAGTCGCGAATCGTTGTGATGAAAATCACATGGTGGTCGCGAGGATTTTTAGCCGTGAAAAAAACTTAAGAGTTCAATTATTCGCTCAATTGGTAAGTTTATTTCTGACCTTCAAGTTGAAGAAATTATTAATCGTGTTGAAAAATGAGCTTCTTCAAAAATCAAGCAAAGTCTCTTCGCATCAGATTGGTGAAGCAGTACTTTCTGTGCTTTTTCGAAATGAATAAAGTTGCGTATATTCGTTTTGCGAGTGTTTTTAACGGTTTTCAAACGGTTGAAGATTTCGAAGAGATTTTAGATAAGATTAGAGGTGAAAATGAAAAATCATAATTGTTTATAGGGAAGAGAGTGATCATGCTCGCGAAGTTTTTTTGATTTTTTTGCGTGATTTTGAAAAAAAGAACAGGGCAAACCATTGAAGAGATTAATCCAGATTCACCAAGGAATGAGTTTTTTTATTCAAGCGTATGATATTGTTGAATATCCAACGATTTTTAGCTTTGACAGATGAGGGAAAAAGTATTAAATCAATGGCGTGGGCGACCTTTACCAATGATTGATGAAGTCAGTTATTATTTGCGGTAAAAGTCTTGATAAATTCTGTGTAGAGAATTGGAATTCAGTTCTTTAAGTAATATTTCAAATTTTTTTCCTTGATTTTTTTATCGAAAAATTTGCTAAAATTGAGGTTATAAAAAGCGTTTTATTTTTGATAAATGAGCGGCTATCAACCGCGAAGCTCTCAGAAGAAAGGTTTCGAAAACTGATTAGAACTGGGCGGGAAAGGCTCCGTGAAAAGCTAAAAATTAAGAGCTGAAAAGAATCACTTCTTTTTGGAATCGAGATGGTAT
>BNJS01001277.1_pt1 | contig 102356 bp, 115 predicted proteins | sample 8540461 | NCBI WGS metagenome assembly BNJS01 (sample SAMD00202454, study PRJDB9452) | human saliva metagenome | isolation source: human saliva | place: Japan | reverse complement strand
TTGCATGCCAATAAGGGGAGAATTGGGTTATTGAAGAGCTTTACAAAAGACAGGGTGGCAATAAAAAAATGGTCAAGAGCACAAATTGCCAATGCTCTAAGAGCTGCTAATTTTAAAAAAAGGCAACTTCTATGAAAGTGCCGATAGTCATAATGCCGTTCCATTAAATAGACCTGATTTGAGCTATGATAATTTAGTTGGTGTACAATGGAATAATAATGGTACTGGTATTAGTTTAAATATTCCAAGAGTTGATCCAAATTTAGTTAGATACATTCAAAGCCATATTGGAAAAAGGTGATTTTGTATCATATCAGTACACTTGAAATAATAACAGGATTGTTGGTAATCAACAGCCTTTGCCAATGCCAAGAGCAACGGGAGTTGAAGCATCAACCTATCCACAAAGTGCTTTGGCAAGATACAATAATACTACAAAAGCCTCTAATGTTAATATTTCTGGGGGCTAGAACTACCAATAGCTATATTACTGATTCTCTGAGAAAATATGGGGGTTCAGTTGTGAATACTACGCTATCTGGGGTTAATGGCGAAGTTGAGGCAGGTGGCACAGCTATTGTTGGTCTTGGGGTAAGACAGATGACAGGCAAGGCATTTGATACAGATAGGAAGATGTGTACAACATACACTACTTGTGGCTTAGTAGGTCCGATGGTAGGTGGCTATGTACACACAGGAGGATCTCTTTCCACAGGCACAGCAACACCAGGAGTCGCACTTGGCAATTAACTGGAACAGGAGCTGTAGCTCTTGGTGGTGGTTATGGACTTGGTGGTTCTATAAATTCAGATGGCTCTATTACAGGTGGCGTAGAAGGCACGATGGGTGGAGCTTTGGGTGGTGCCATAATGATTTGTTCAAAAAAAGTGGGAGATACTTGTGTCAATCAATGATAGTTATTATAAAAATAAAAACCAAGTTGAAAAAAATTTCATATCAGCTTGCTAATCTGTTTTATTTTATTTTTTTTATTCTGTTTATACTGGCATATTTTTAGATTTATATTTCTGTATAAATTAGTTTTTTTGCGTAATGTTTTTTTATGTATGTTTCATGCTTTCTATCAATGTTTTGTTCTTAATCAACATGTGATAGACAAAATGAAAAGAAAAAGAAAAAGGCATAAAACCTGTTTTTGATATAGATATTTTTGAAGATTGAATATATGGATTCTAATTCCATAATAATGTCTCAATTGCCATACAACCAGCTATAGCTATAGGTGCTAAATCTGGGGCTTCTATACAAATGTGTGAAAAACAAAAACATCTGAATATTGTAATAAATAGAGAGATATATAAATAGAAAAAAATTGTTATTTTATTTTTTTAGCAACATGGATTTTTGGTTTATTTTTTTATTATTTTTAAATGCTATATTGGATCTTAATATTTATATCTTTAGATTTATATTTTTTTGCACTAGTCATTATGATTGTTTTTTTCTGTCTTTATGTATCGGTAGTTTTGTTCTTGATTCAAATATTGAATTTTTAAAAATATTTTTTTAAGAAAAAAATAAAAATAATGTAAAAGGCCGTTATAAATGAGATCAGGAGAGATTTGTGTTAATCAATGATAGTTATTATAAAAAAATAAAACTAAGTTGAAAAAAATTTCATATCAGCTTGCCAATCTGTTTTGTTTTATTTTTATTTTGTTTATGCTTGCATATTTTAGATTTATGTTTCTATATAAAGTAGTTTTTTTGTGTAATGTTTACGGCACAAGATATTACATGACAAGAGATCCTTATTCAGGTCCTAGAGGTATTAAAGCCGAAATTATTATTGGCATAATAAATAGAACAGGTGGTTTAAATGCAATCACAATCAATAACTAAAAATAGATTTCAATAATTTGCATAAAAAAATATAGGTAAATTAGTATCTATTGTTGGTCTAATTGTCATAATAGATTTTTGATTTGTATATTATTGATATAAAATATTCTGAATATACGGAATTTTATAAACAGTCAAAAAAATTAAAAATCAACAATAGAGATATTGCCTATGTACTAAAAAGATCATGTACTTCCTTACGCTGGTGGGGATAGCTTTTTATTTCATGAATCAAGAATCAATGGAGTTATTAGTATGAAAAAAACAACCAAATTGAAATAACCCCTAAAATCTATAATTCTTCTTAACGAAGAAGAGACAATTAGCAATAGTTTGGTTAATATTTTTATTAGCCAAGATTTAATTAATAAAAAGCAAATTAGGAAAATTGGAAATATTTCAAGAGAAAAAAATATGATAGTAATGACTGGCTTTCATACTATTTGCCCGATTAGCTACTAGCAAATCAAAAATTCAACTTTTGATATTCCTAGTACGATAGGTTGGGTTGAACGAATGTGAAAACCAATATTTAGGATGCAACCCATTGAACTTGTTGGGTTTCGTGCCTCAACCCAGCCTACGGGCTAAGAATCTTCGACGGCATCACCTCCGCCTTGTACGCACCTAATTCAAATGGTATCATGGGAGATATGGTAAGAGCGGTAAGTCTTGAGCTTGCTTATCAAATTGGACAATATTTTAAGAGTAATGATTACAAAAACACACAAGACAACCAAAACAGACCAGGAGAACAAAGCCTACAACACTTAATGGCTCATGCCATCTTAGGAGCTGCCACAAGCTATGCCACAGGACAAAACATTGGTATAGGTGCCTTATCCGCAATAAGTAGTGAAGCCGCCGCTCCTACCCTATCTAAGTTCTTATTTGGTAAAGATTCAAAAGAACTCACCCAAGATGAAAAAGACACCATCACCAACATCATCACCCTAGCCACAGCATCTACTGTTTATGCTGTCACTGATGGCGATGTTGCAGGTAGTGTAAATGCGGCTGAGGTGGGGAGAGTGGGGGTTGAGAATAATGCCACTTTTATTGATCAAGATAATTTTGTCAAAAAAGTTATACTAAATGGGGATAAAGGTATTTATAAATGCAACTTTCAAAACAATGAATGCATTGATCGCCCAGTAAAAATCGGAGAATCAATGTTTGAAGATGCATTTATTAGTCCTGATACAGGCAAGCCTGTTGGTAGGGTTTATATTGGAGAGAGTATAGATGGGTATGTTTATAGATTGAATGATAGAGCTTGGTCGGCTGGATTTTTTTAGCGAAGAAATGTATGCATACAACAGTCTGCCGGGCAATATATACGATATTAAGTCAAATTATCCAGGACACGAGGACAGATCATATCATGGATTTCTATTTGATGGTAAATATATTACATTAAGAGAAGGTGGAAATATTTTGGCTGGCATGAATGCGGCAACACTAGGTATACCGTATGATGAATTTCAAAAGGCTAGCGGTGCTTTACATGCTGGTGGTAAATTAGGTCTTATCAGACATAAAAACAACTGGTTACACTTATGGCACGTACCCTAGGTATGGTGAAATTAATTATCAGTATTTAAGAAGCAAATATGGCTATAATTTGGGCTTAAAAAGAATAGAATGTAATCTTGATATAAACAATATAAAATCTTTAGAATGCAAAAAAATAAATAACTAGGAGGTTTTAAATAAAATGATGATTTTTAAATATATCTTAAATATTTTTAAATTATTCATTTTTGTATTGATATTGGTTTTCTTTTATTATGCTTGTTTTTAACAAAAAGAAACAGCTTATTATTACTGTGATGAAATTTGCATAACAATAATACAACACCATCAAGGTAGGGATACTTTTTTTAGAGTTTATGATGGTATCATGGTTAGTAGATATTCATATTTATTTTTTTCCTTATGCTGAGTATCCTCTCGAAAACATACATATATAAAAAAAGAGAGAAAAATAATGGTAAGATAATTGTGGAGAATTTTACTGAACCAGCGAAATATAAAAGGTGTTTTGAATAATGTAGATTTTTATGTATCATCTTATGATAGTAATGAAATTAAATATAGGGATCTAAGATATTCATATTTAATTTTTTAGTTAATTAAAGTGTGTGTCTAATTACTTGCACAAAAAAATAAGATAAAAGCCCACAGTACCAATCCACTGCCACCAATAGGACTGTCAGGCTTAGGTTATGGTAAAATAAACCCTATCCACAAGACATCAATTACCAAATCTGCCATCACTGACCAAGCAGGTCTTAACCACATCAACACAGGCAACTTGGATAGCCAAGACAGCCAACAAGCCCTAAACCCTATCATCAGCAATGACTTTACTAATCAAAAGATCTACTATGGCGGTATTTTTGGATAAAGTTATTGATGATATATAAAGGTAATTTTATGACCATTTTAGACCAACTGATTAACCTAATGCTTGAAAAAAAGTAGAAGTAGTACCAGTTCCCAAACAAGAATTGGATAACTTTTTATCACAAAATAATATTGATATTTGTGATGAACATTATCAGTTTTTATTAAAAATATAGGGAATAGTGATTTCTTGAAATATAGTTATGCAAATTTTACATTTAATTATCTAAAACTAACATATTTTGATGATGAATATTGTGAAGAATCAAAATTACCTAACCATTGTAATTATATAGGAAGTGATATAAGTACAGACCCATTATGTATAGATTTTGAAACAAAAATATACCTTTTATAGTTACGGTGAAAAAGATTTATTGTGTTATCATGGAATAAAAGGAGCTATTATTCTTTAGTTTGTTTAAACTATTAATAAAAAAATAAATATTTTGATAAAAATTGAAATAGATATAAAAAAATAGATAATATTGATGAATATAAATCTACCTATTTAAATTATGAGATAAAAAGATATAACTATATATGGTCGCTACTTTTTTTAAAAGATAACCAATTAATTATCTGTGATGATAAATTTTATAGTTATAATATCTACTATGGTGGTATTTTTAGATAAAGTTGTTGATGATAGATAAGGTAATTTTTATGAAAATTTTAGACCAACTTATCAACCTAATGCTGGAAAAAAAGTAGAAGTAGTACCAGTTCCCAAACAAGAATTAGATGATTTTTTTATCACAAAAATAAGATTGATATTTGTGATGAACATTATCAGTTTTTATTAAAAATATGGGAATAGTGGGTTTTTAAGACAAGGATATGCATATTTAGATTTTGAAGAATTTCAAGATTATTATTTAAATGATGAGGTTTCAGAAGATATTTTGTTACCCTGTAATTGCGAATATTTAGGAATGGATTATTCAACAGAACTAATATGTTTTGATATTAAAGGAAAAAAATATATACCTTCGATTGCAGAAAAATTGAGCCTCCGCCATATTACGGTGGACTAAAAAAACTCTTATTTTTATTTATTTAAACTACTTATCGAAAAAGAATATTTTGATAAAAATTGAAACAAACATAAAAAAATTAATCATATAGATGAATTTAAATCTAAATATTTAGATTATGAAATTAAGGATATATATATCTACAGTCGTTATTTTTAAAAGATAACCAATTAATTATCTGTGATGATAAATTTTATAGTTATAATATCTACTATGGCGGTATTTTTGGATAAAGTTATTGATGATAGATAAAGAGGTTGATGGGAGATGTCGCAAGAGCAGTCAGCCCGCATATGGCTTATCAAATTGGACAATATTTTTAAGAGTAATGATTACAAAAAAACACAAGACAACCAAAACAGACCAGGAGAACAAAGTTTACAACACTTAATGGCTCATGCCATCTTAGGAGCTGCCACAAGTTATGCCACAGGACAAGATATTGGTATAGGTGCCTTATCCGCAGCAAGTAGTGAAGCCGCCGCTCCTACCTTATCTAAGTTCTTATTTGGTAAAGATTCAAAAGAACTCACTCAAGATGAAAAAGACACCATCACCAACATCATCACCCTAGCCACAGCATCTACTGCTTATGCCATCACTGATGGCGATGTTGCAGGTAGTGTGAGTGCAGCTGAGGTGGGGAGAGTGGGGGTGGAGAATAATAATTGGGGTGGAGAAAGTTGGGCTTATGCGCGGTAGCCGGCAGTAAAGAATATGCACAAAGTCAAGCATCGTTGGGATTTTTATTGTGCAAATCAGAGCGGGGATTTTTCAAAATGTATACAAAGTCAAGGAAACGTTGCAATTGGTCAGCAAGCTCAATCAAAATCAGGCTTTACCTTTCTTGTTTTATGTCATACCTGAGCACGCAACCCCATTTTTGGATGCAAGTAACAGTCTGCAGCAAGACAAATGAAGCCAGTTATGGATTTTAATCAAAAAGCTGCAGTGGCTGCTGGTTATGCACCTTATGTTATGAGTGTGGCAAAAGAATTGCCAGCATCAGTGCAATTTGGATCAGTTACAACTGTTGCAGGATATCGTGTAACTACCCCTGAGAACGAAAGAAATGCTTTTGGGTTATTTTTCCAATGCTGTTACAGGTGGCCTTGGTGGTGGGATGGTTTCTCGCACTAGAAACATGACGGAGGCTTCTATTGTTGGACTTGGGGCTGCATATACTGATCAAGTCATATCTAGTCAAAGAGAAGATTTGAGTGTCAAGCCATCCCATGTTGTTAATGGTTTGGCCTATGGTGCAGGAAAATATCTTGGTGGTTATAATTGTGGTGATGCATGCCAAACATCTATCATTGTAGTTCCCAATACGGCATTTGGGAAGGTGTCAGATGAGTTATTTAAATACAGTATTTCATTTGATGAAGTACAAAGGGATCTTAAAAAATGAACAAAGATAATATTTATGATTTTGTGATTGATGAAAATTTTAAAAAGATGTCAGAGAATATATATTTCAACAATTCTATGTTTAATTCAGATATTGTTTTTTCATACTATGTTTTTACATCTAATGCATGGACAATATTGCTTTTTGATATTAGGATATCAACTTTCTATTTGCCACCTATTTTTTTATTACATTTCCATTAATTTATGAGAATATTATTTTAATGAGAAAAATATGGATCAAAAATCTTTTAAAAGAAATCAGTATTATAGAAAAATTCATTAATGGGAAAAAAATTTTTTTAGGAAATAATATATCTATAGAAAAACCATTAATATTAGATTGGGATTTTTATAAAAAAACATTGGTTTATTTATGATAATGATCCAATATTAAAAAGTGAGTTTTATAAAACTATCAGAAAAACAATAAAAATATTATTAATACCACATAGTAAAAAGCAACATGAACTTTATTAAAAAAATTAAAAAGAGATTTCACATTCATAGTATTTGCTAATTATATGCGAATGCAGCATTAAGTTTCATAAAAATGGGTTGGAGTAAAAGATATTGAAATCGGTCATCGCCTAATTGATGACAAGGGTAATTATCAAACCGTCATTGCCATTCACACCAAATCAACACCCCTTGACAGCTACAACCTAGAAGTAGATACTGATCACACCTTCTTCATCAAAGGCATAGATGGGGTGGATGCGGTATGGGTGCATAATAAGAACTGTTTTATTGCGATTGGTGACAATCCAACAACTGTAGTTATTGATGGCAAGTCAGTTACTTATTCAGATTACCGCATGGGAACCGATATTAATGGTGATACTATTATAGAGCGAAAAGCTACAATTCCGAATCCTGACTTAGCAACCAACCCTAATGCTCCACCTTTTGTAGAAGTAAATGTAAAAGGTGAAAGAAATCGAACAATTCGTGTTATCAATAACAACAAACCCAATGTGATTCGCGATCCGAAATCTGATATTATTATCATAGAGCAAGGTAAGATAGGTCGTTGGAATCCTACCGCCAACAAACCTCAAGCAAATGCGACATATCGAGTTGCTGAAACAGGGCATACATACAAGATGGATGCTTATAGTCGTGTTGAGTATGTAGAAGCTGATTTACAGCTTAAGAAAAATGACAGAAACACCAATCAACAATGTAAATCTGGTGGGTGTCAAAGACTGCCAACTGACCATGGTGGGCATCTTATTGCATCGATGTTTGATGGGCTAGGCGAAGGCATAAACATCGTACCGATGGATGCTAAGTTAAATGGTGTTAAGGGTGAGTGGTATAAAATGGAAACTAGATGGAAAAAATGCTCTTGAAAAATAATGGCACTATTCAAGTTAAGATAGAGCCTATTTATATTGGTAATAGCAAGAGACCAACATCTTTTAAGATACGGGAAGTTGTTAATGGCAAACTTTACGAATTTACTTTTGCAAAAATACCGAAATGGGAAAAATAAATTATGGGCAAGCGCAAAGCATATCAATCAATATTTAACAAACTATCAGAACTAAAACCAGAATTAGCATCAAAATATTGCATAACAGGATATATTTATCCAACATTTTCAGCCAAATCTGCTCACTGGATAATCAAAGAACAGGAGCATAGTTATAATTTTGATAATTATCCAAGTTATGATATAGATATACTTATGGACGATGTTTTTTTAATATTATATATTATAGTCATTTTAAGCTATCAATATGTAATCAAGAGGTTCTATTATGTTTTAGAGAAATACCAGATGAAAACCACTGGAATGCTTTATTTATGAAAGGCATATCGGAATTAGAAGAATCTGAATTAAAACAATATGGTATACCTATACCTATATGGGAAGAAAAAAAGTAAATGAGTTCAAAGATAATCAGTATATTGAAAAATATAGTAAAAAAATTAAACCTATTTATAGTGACAATAGTAAGAGACCTGATAGGTTTATTATTATTGAAACCATTAATGGTAAAGAGTTAATTAAGCATTTAAAAAAATACACCAACAGGAGAATAATATGGCTGATTATCAAGAAATTTATCAAGAAATTCAAAGTTTGCTTTGGTCTATTTTTCCAGATAATAGTAATGAAGTTATACTAAAGGGAGTATATTATCATAAATATAACAATATAATGCAATTAGGTTATTACAATAACCAAAAATCTTGGGTGTCAATTTCTATTAACTCAAGCCTTTTCTTGCAATTATTAGATTTAATTGAATCTTTACAAAAATGTGAAATTTTTATCAAAAAACCTTGGAATCATTTTTGTATTTCATTAAATCGTATGAGTGTGATTGATATGAATTTTTCCTATATACCAGAAGAAGATAGCTGGCATCGTTTAATCATGAAAGGCATCAGCGACCTAACCGAAGAAGAATGGAAAAATACAGGCATTCCAAAAGAGCTTTGGGAGGAGCGTGTTCGTCATAAAGGAACAGGGACATTAGGGCGACCTCAGTCGGATTTTTATTAACTGACTTGGCGTGTAGATTGGCTTTAAACAAACTAAACTAAATTTTACCCCCTGCCAAGGGCGAAATTACGAGTTACAAACTCAAAACTGGCGTTTGTTTATAACTCATAATTTCGTCAAAAGACTTCCCCTCTTTTGCAATTTCCCCAAAAAATTTAAAATTGATGCTCTGCGGTCGTGAATTTTGTGTTTTTCCAAAATGGTATTTTTGCCAAAATCACCATCATGCAATCTGTGCAATTTACCTAAGCAAGCATAGCAAACGGTCCACGAAAACAGCAGTTTTGATGCCCTTTGCGCTTGCAAAAGGGGGATAAATCCCCCCTTTGAACCCCCATTTTCATGAATTTATTTTGTCTAAAAATTTTAAATTCAAAGATTTTAAGTAAGATAATTTTTCAAATTTGTGTTTTTCTAGCTCAAACACCCCCCTAAAATCGCCCTGCTCATAGCGCATTTTTTGGAGGCTAGCGCGCATTTTTTGCGGATTGATGTTATTTGCAATGTAGGCGTTAATCAGCGTATCACTGGCTAAAATCTGCTCGTATTGTTGCCGTGCCAGCTCTAATTGCTGTTTTTCGTGTTCTTTTTGGGCTTGGCGTTCGGCTTTTTTGCGCTCCTTTGCATCTTGTTCGGCTTGTATGGCGTCTTGGTGCTGTTGTAGCGCCTGTTTGATAAGATTTTGGCGGTGTTCTGCTGTTGCGCCAATGCTGTCGGCGTAGGCGTTCTTTTTGGGCGATAATATCGTGTTCTTGGTCGGTTAGGTTGTTTAAATTAATGTTTGCGGTTTGTTTTGTTTGCTGGGCTGTAGATTTTTGTTTGCGTTCAAAAATCAAACCGAAAAACCAACAATAACCCGCCCTTGCTTGCGCTGGGTATATGTAGCTGATAAGTCGGTTTTTGTGTTGATTTGTTTTAGGGAAAAATCAAGAACATAAGCCTTAAAGTTGCTCATTGTCTTATATTCTGTTGGTAACAAGCCAAATCTAAAACGCAAATCATCTAAGCTAATATCTAGCCAGCCTTTACCAGTTTTTTTGTCTAAGTGTTGTATAAAAAACTCATACAATCGCATTGCATAACTGCTTGACAGCTCCGCCACTTGTTTAATCTCATAAGTCGTAAAATTACGTTCAAGCTCCACAAGCATGGGTATGATTGCATCCGCAAACCCTAAAAACTTACAGTACCTTCCCTTGCCCATAGTCAGCAGATTGAGTAAAGCGTTCATATCGCACACGTTGTTCACCTTTATTTGTTAGATATTTATATCCCCATTCAGCACGATATAACCCATAACAGCTTGTTTTTAACGCTTTGTAAGCTCCCTGTTGGGTGCCGCCAAATTTTGTGATGTAATCGTCTGCATGGATAATTAGCTCTTTGCCCTCGCAACTGCTCTACACTGTCGCAGTATTTCCAACCTTTTAAAAATCGCTAATAATACCAATCTTTGCTCAACTTCACCCAGTCTATGACTGGCTTCAATCAACGCATTATCTTTTTACAATTAAGTTACCCATAGTTTAGCCTTTAGCAGATTTTATATTTAAATAATTTTATAATAAATCAATTTAAGAATAAACTTTTTATTTACTATTTTTTTAGTGTAACCAAACCTAGTTTTATATGTAACCAAACCTAGTTTTATATGTAACCAAACCTAGTTTTATATGTAACCAAACCTAGTTTTATATGTAACCAAACCTAGTTTTATAAACTGGCAAACCCTTGCTAAATAAGGCTTTCGGCACCCCTAAAAACAAAAACAATAAAAAAACTAAAAACACTTCTTGGGGAAAAATTTTCAATTTTGACCTAAAAAAACAACTTCAACTGGTAAAAGATTTAGAAGTAATTCACAGCAAAAAAACCAGACAAAACAAACTCAGATAAATTTTATTTTTTTGAAAAAAGCAAAAAAATGTTAAAAAGAACAACAATCACAAACTTATTGTCATGCCAAACACTGCTCAAAACCCCTGAAATTATTTAAACTTCATTTTGCTAATAAATCATGTTAGTATCTAGGCCTTAAATAACATTATTTTATAAAAATTAAGGAAATACCCATCATGAACCGCCATTGCTATCGAGTCATTTTCAATAAAACCTTAGCAAGACTTGTGGTCGTTTCTGAAAAAACTCATTCACATAGTAAAAACAAATTCACAAGGAGGTAGTCAAAATAATGTTGTTTTAACGGATTCACAACAAAACTTGTTGAAAAAAATGGATATTATGGCAAATTAAAACTTACCTTTGCATTGATATTACTAAGTCTTGGTATTATCAACATCTGTGATGCCAACTCAAATACAACTGCTACAACGGTTGTTGCTGACTCATCTGCTAATAAACATCTACAACCAATGATTGTGCCAACTGCTAGTGGCATGATATCGGTAAATATCCAAACACCTAATGACAAAGGATTATCTAATAACCATTACAGTCAGTTTGATGTCGGTAGTCAAGGTGTTATCTTAAATAATAACCGTAAGGCGGTTGCCACTCAACTAGCAGGCTTTGTAGATGCCAATCCTTTTATGGCGCGTGGTGAAGCTTCTACCATCTTAAATCAAGTGAATTCAAGCAAAGCCAGTATACTTAATGGCTTTGTAGAAGTAGCAGGACAAAAAGCAGATGTCATCATTGCCAATCCAAATGGGTTGCAAATTAATGGAGCAGGGTTTATTAATGCAGCTAATGTCCATTTGGTTTCAGGGGTTGCCCAAGTTTATGATGGTAAACCATCAACTTATCATGTGGGTACAGGCGCCATTGTTGCCTCTGGCAAACTCAATGCTGGGCATACCGATTACACTGCCTTAATTGCTAAAAGTATGCAGCTCAATGATGAAATCTATGCGGGCAAACAGCTTGATGTGATTACAGGTGAAAACCTTATAAATATTCAAGATGGTAAACTCAATCAATTATCTGCTACCAGTAAACAAGCTGAGTTCATCACAGACCAATCAAACCGCCAATAACACAACACAAGGGGTTGCCTTTAGACATTTCAGCCTTTAGGGGCATGTATGCTGGCAGTATTCGTTTGATAGGCACCAATCAGGGTTTGGGGGTAAATAACGCAGGAATCATTTTAAGTACAAATAATGATGGTGTTAGCTCCCTTAGCTTGGATATCAAGGGTAATCTGATCAATACAGGCACCATTGCTGGTAAAAGATAAACTACAAATTAACACTTCTACACTTGAGAATTTAGGCACCATCAGCAGTGAAAGTAGCAATATTGCTTTTAACTACCAATCACCCTAAATAATTCAGGTGCTATTTTTAGTAGTCAGGTCAATCAAATTACTGCAAGCCATCACATCAACAACTAAGGTGATATTTATGGTGGAGCGTTTGATATTGCGACCAACTCCCTGAATAATGCAGGCAAACTGATTCAAACAGGCAAAGGTCAGCTTGCCATCAAAAGTGATACGCTCACTAACACCAACCAAGCGGTCATTGGGCAAAGTTTGTATCATAAAATCACAGTAGACATGGCTGACCCACCAAGTACAGCACAAGCCAGTGGTGGTGTTATCAACGCCAAAGCAAATCATACAAACAGTTCAAGTAATACAAGTGGTACACAGCCATCTACACCCATTGCCACACCGGTCGCCAATGGATCTATTACCACCCAAACGCTCACCAATCAAGATAAAAACGCACTGATTGCGGCTGCAGGCGGTATTGATATTGCAGCTGATACAAGCATTAATCAAAACCAATCATCCATAGATGTCCAAAGCTTATCCACCAAAACTCTTAGTAATACCAACAGTAAACTTGCTGTCAACAACATCAATTGGCATCTGACTCATTTTGATAACACACAAGGCACACTCACCAGTAAACAGGATATCATGATTGCCGCTCAAAACAGCATCATCAACCAACAAGGCATTCTTGCTGGTAATGGCAAGCTTGAGTTATCCACAGAGGGTGATGTGGACAATCATCAGGGGGTGATTCAAAGTGCTCAGGGTGATGCCATCATTTTGGCACAAAAACATTCAAAACAGTCAGGGCAGTATCACCGCCTCAGATACGTTATCAATAATGGCGACAGACACATTAAATAACACTCAAGGCAACATATCAGCCCAAGGCGATGCTACATTAACCATTGGCACAACATTAAATAACACGGACGGTTCTATCCAAAGTGCCAAAGCCTTGACTGCTAATACTCAAAACCTAAGTAACAGCTGGTCAGCTTTATGCTGCAAAAGACCACACTGCCGCCTCAAAACACTTAGTCAATAACAAAACGGGGATTATCGCAAGTGCTGGTGATGTTGATATTTTTAGTGATACCATCAGTAATACAGGCAGTGTGATTGCTGGTATGAAGGCAGATGGTGCTTTGCTAGCAACACCAGCAAACTTGACCATTCATGCTACCAAAGAGTTAAGCAGCTCCGGCGTACATGTCGCCACCAATCATCTGCAACTTGGTGGCAATGTGTTAACACTGACTGACAGTCAAAGCCAAGCTAAAAATATCACGCTTGACAGCAAAAGCACGACCAGCACGCAGCATGCCAAGGTTGTAGCAACTGATGTACTAAACATGATGACGCCAGATTTGCTTAACAACACCCAAGGTATGCTGTCAGCAGGCAATATCAACATTCACACAGAAAAAAACTGAATAATCATCAGGGCAGTAGTAACCAAAGCAGTCAAGACGATTTTAGCTTAACGTTAAAAAATGGTCTGGATAACCGTCAAGGCAGCATTACTGCCAATGCCCAAAATTTTAATATTCATACCAGCACACTCAATAATCATCAAGGTCATATTAAGCATACAGGTGCAATCCTTGACATGACAGCAGCAGATGTGAATAACGCTCAAGGCAGTATATTATCAACAGGTGATCACACTTTAAATGTTAAGAACGTCATTGATAATCATCAAGGCATCATTCAAGCAAACACGCTTACCACAACCGCCAAGCAGCTTGATAACAGTGATGGCAAACTATTGACTAGCCGCCATCAAAGCTTAACACTAACAAATGACATCAATAATCATCAAGGTTTGATTCAAGCAGGGTGATTTTACCATCACTGCTAAGCAGTTAAATAACCATCAAAGGGATTTTTGCTTGCTACAGATGACAAAAACCAAAAACCTTATTAATTTGACAGGTGAGCTAAATAACACAAACACAGTACAAAAAAGCCGCCACCATCGCTGCAGCAGGCAATTTGCTGATGACCGCATCAAAGCTACAAAAATACAGGTAATATTAGCAGTCAAACTTTAGGGCATTCAAGCTGATAAGATACATCATGCAGGCAACATCACCTCTCAAACCAATGTGGTCATGAAGGGAGTCTTAGGCATAGAAAACACCCAAACAAGCTCGGTGTTTGCAGGTGGTGATGTCATACTGAGCAGTCAATCTGGCATTGCTCATCATGGTCAGCTGACGGCGGTCAATCAGTTGTCAGTGGATGCAGCGCAATTGGACTTATCAGGCTCCACCAATCTAAGCTGCCAATATCAGCTATACCTCAAAAAGCTGATATTGCACATCAGCATGCCACAAGCAGTGCTACAAATAGTATTGTATTAATAATACCAATGGCATATTCAGCAACCAACAAGGCAACATCACCGCCAAAACTGTCAATTTAGACAGCAAGGCACTACAAAATGGTGGCAGCATTTATGCCAAAGCGTTGACTGTCCATCAAATTGATGATTATACACATGCCAAGCAAGACAAACTGATTGCAGACAATCTTAATTTCAACACCCAAGGCAGCTTTTACCAATCAAGGGGAATTAAGCGCCAATCAAGCGCTAAGTTTAAACGCAAAGAGCATCACCAATGACAAAGATGCCACCATCAATGCAGCCAATCTAACCCATCTGGACAGCCAATCGTACTTAAATAACCAAGGTTTAATCAATGGCAATGCTACTTATATCAAGGCGAAGAATGCGATTAACAACCAAGCAGGCGGACGCATTTATGGCACACACCTTGCCATTGCTGCAGACACGTTAAACAACACTCCAGCTAAGATACACGACACAGATGCGACAAATACCGCTCCCCGTCATCGCTGCCAGGCAGCGCCTTGACATTGGTGTTAATTATTTAAACAACCATCCAAATCCTGACAGACACGCTAAGTTTAATCAAGACTTTCTTGGTCAAGCCTTAATCACAAGTCTAGGAAGTTTGCATATCGGCGGTGGCTTGAATGACAACTACCATGCCATTGGCAAGGCTCAAAAAGATAGTGAATCGTGGTGCCACCACCCAGTCGGGCGGGCAGATGCTCATAGACACTAAAGTATTAAAAAACGAGAATGCACACTTTGAAAAAGTGGCACAAGTCATCGATCGCCAAGACCGACAAATATTTTATCGCAATAGGGAAAATCCATCTCGTGTATATGGCTCCCATGAAGCCTTTTTAGGACCAACCAGCAAAAAGGCGCACCAACGGGCGCATTATATATCAAGGATGCTCATGGCAATCATCATCGTGTTGGCGAAGAGATTGATGAGATTACTGTGGATTTGGTTGTCTATAAAGATCACACACGTTGGTCAGACCCTGCCCGTATGGTTGCCGGTCAAGATCTTATCACTTACGGTAACCAACTCATCAATGATAAAAGCCAGATGAATGCAGGCGCTGGTTTTGCAAATGACTGGGGATAAAGTTGTACAAACGCCCAATGGCGGCTTAATTGGTCAAACCATCAAAACGGCAGAAAATGGCAACTTTGTGAGTCGTACGGTGGTATCCTCAGCAGCTGGCAGACGCCATAAGCGAATAGATATTGGTTCAGGCCCTATACCCAAACATTTTGCGCCATTAGAGACTTATGAGCTACCCATCCTAAACGCCACTATCACCACCACACCATCAAAGCCCACCATCAATCAAGTGGCTTTGGCAGACAGTGACATTGATGCAGCTTTGAGGCTTTTAAAACCAATCAATCTGCGTTATCTACTGATGCCCAAAAGCAGCTGTCATCACTGCTTGCTACCAAAGCATTGGGGCAAACGGTGGACAAAGCACTGCTTGCTGCCTAATCAATAAACTGCCACAAAAATTGGTGGCAAAACTCCTACTGTGGTTCATGCAACACTCAGATGGTTTAAGCATTCCCAACTCTGCCCCTTATACACCATCAACGCCAACCACGCAAATCTGCCCATCATCCAAAACCGACCCTGCTTTTTACCAATCATAAAAAACTGGCTAAGCTCTGAGTATATGCTTACTAAGTTGGATATTGATGCCAATCACATCGAAAAAGCGTCTTGGGATGGCTATTATGAACAAAAACAGCTACAAGACCAATACCAATCGCTGACAGGTAGACATTTACTCAGTGATTATCAAAGCCAAGAACAAGCCTTTTAAAACCTTGATGGATCAGGGCATCACCTTTGCCAAGCAATACTCAGCTCAGCCTAGGGTGTTGCCCTAAGTGCCAAGCAAATGGCAAATTTAACTACAGACATGGTGTGGCTTGTTAAACAGCCCATCACTTATACCAAAAAGATAAAGAGGGCAATTTAATCACCCACACCCAAGAGGCTTTGGTACCCAAACTTTACTTTACGCCCTGCCAACACAGCCACTGCCAGACTACAACCTGATGGCAGATACAGCAGTATTGAGGGCTAAAAACATCAACATGCACTTAACAGGTAATCTGGATAATGGCGGCAATATCACTGCCACAGATGCCCTATCTATCCAAGCAACAATGCCACCAACAAAGGCAATATCAACGCTAAGTTTGTTGCCATTGATGTCAATCAAGATCTGATTAATCAGCACCGCATTGACGCAGACCATGCTGCCGCACTAACAGCTGGTCATGACATCATTAATCAAAAGCTAAACCAGCCAACAATCCCAAAAACTGGGACAATCTAGTGCCAGCAGTACCCATATCCGTCAATTGGCACAAATTAGTGTGGGTGATGGTGCCAAAGCCACAGGTAAAGATGGTAAAAACACCAACCACCTTATCCATCAAAGCCGGCAACTATGTGATCTATACAGGTGCCAAAAGCCAAAACCAAGGTGGCAACACTCTCATCAGTGCCAATAAAGGCATTCGCCTCGATGCCATCAAAGAATCTAGCAGCATCAACGCCATCGCAGATGACAACTACTACTTTTAAAACACAGCCAAAGTAAAGACATTGGCTCAGCAGTCAGTGGTCAAGGTGATGTTGTGCTGGTTGCCACCAGTCAAGATGCTGCCATCACTGGCAAAGCTTTTTAATATCAGCAGTCAAGCAGGTAGGGTGCGGATGAGTGCGACAGGTGATATTAAATTTGAAGAGGGTAGACAGACCGATCAATTACAAACAGCTACACAGTTTACTAACAAAAAGCTTGATTAGCAAAAACAACGCAATCATCAACATCACGCTGATGAAGACAAGACTCTGACCAACACCATACAAGCAGAACAAATCACCCTAACTGCCGGTAAAAACTTGCAGCTAACTGCAAGCAACATTGCTTCTGATACACACATTCATCTAAAAGCCAAAGGGGATGTTGTTTTGGATGCTGCCATCACTAGCCAAGATAGCCAAACTCATACCCATACCAAAAATCAGGCATGTTTGCCTCTTCTGCTACTACCATCACCTTGGTAAGCAAACCACCAAAACAGATGACAACCATCAAAAATCACCCATATAGGCAACCAGTTAGCAGCACTGGGTGGCAACGTCATCATTGAGGCGGGGTGATCAATATAAGCAAATTGCCAGTGATATTTATGCTGCGGATAATACCAAGACCATCAACAATTCTGATGCAGGCAATGTATTGATTAAAGCCCAAGAAGCACATATCAGCGGTGCAACCAACACAAACACCAACCATAACGCCTTTTATCAAAAAACCTCAGGAATTACTGCCAGTGTGTCAAGCTCTATGGTTGATAGCACCAAAAAGCATTGATGGTCTTATTGATGCCACTCAAGAAAGCTAATCCACACGCTTAAAAGCCATGGGTGTATTAGCAGCCGCTGCCAAAACTAAGAACCTGCTTTGATCAAAATAAAACAAGGTAGTCTAGGTTCTATCCGTGCTCCAAGCAACTTTAGGCACTTCCACTAATAAAACCAAAGCACCAGCAGCCATCAAAGTAATCAAGCTTCCACCATCAACACCGATGGCAATCTTATCTTTTGATATCCAAGGCAAAGACACTGACAGTGATTTAGTCATTACAGGCAGCCACATCAATGTCGGCAACAACCCTATACCAAAAAGGTCGCAGGAGATGTTATCTATCAAGCATCCAGTGAGCATAGTAAACAAGCAGCAGCCATGATAGTAAAAGTGCTGGTGTTGGTGTCTGCTGCTTCTGCCAATCTGTCACAAACAAACACGCAAGGCAGCGCAGGCTTTACCGCTCATGCCAATCTTGGTAAAGGCAGCAGCACAGAAACCGCCACAACTCACACCAACACCACCGTCAAGGTAGCTGGTACCACGCATAATGACATCGCAGGTAATTTTACCTTAGATGGTGCCAATCTGACTCACCAAACACCCTAACAGGCGCGGTAGGTGGTGATTTAATCATTAAAAGCCGTCAAGACACTTATCAGTACGACGGCAAAACAACAAAATATCAGTGGCAGTGCTGACATTGATTTTAGCGATAGCTGCAAAATGCCAACATCAACACTGGCAAACAGCAGTTAAACGCCCAGTATGCCCAAGTAACCAATCAATCAGGCATCATTGCCAACACATCAAGCCTAAACGTACAAGGACAAGGCAGGTTCACAGATGGCTATCTCATCACTGATAAAGACCAAAAACCACACCCAATTTAAAACAAGGCATCCAAACCCAAGACATTGAAAATCACCCTAAACTATCAAGGCGATGCTTTTGCAAGTGGGTGTAAACCTTACGCTCAAAGCCAAAGAACAGCCAGCAAGACAGCACCTCAAACAAAACAAAACACCAACTAGGACTGTCAGGCTTTAGGGTTATGGTAAAATAGACCCTATCCACAAGACATCCATTACAAATCTGCCATCACTGACCAAGCAGGACTTCAGCCACATAAGCACAGACAACTTGGGTAGTGAAGACATTCAACAAACCCTAAACCCCATCATCAGTAATGATTTCACCAATCAAAAGAGTCAGTTGGAGAAAGAGCTTGGGAATCAGGTAACAATTACCACAGAGTTTGGGAAAGAAATACCTAAGCAAATTGGTGATTATGCCCAAGCCAAAGAGATTGAACTGCTTGCACAAGGCAATATCGAAGAAGCCAAAAAGTGGGCAGAAGGGGGTGTTTATCGTGCGGCACTACATACCGCGATGGGTGCTTTGGCAACTGGAACGGCGGAAGGAGCTTTTACCGCGGGGGCAGCAGCAAGTGTTGCACCTAAGCTCAATCATCTACAAGCCAAACTCAAACAAAAACTCAATGAGCAAGGACTTGAATCAGATGTCGCCGAGATGATTAGCCAATCAGTCCTAAACCTAACTTTGGCGGGCATAGGAGCAAGTGCAGGTCTTGATACTGGTAGTACAGTTTATGCGTTAAATACGGATGTGAATAATCGGCAGCTGCATCCTGATGAATTTGATGCAATCCAAATCATTGCAGAAAAACTTGGCATTAATGAAGAGGAATTAAAAAAAGCAGTTTTATACCATATTGATAAAGGATGGCAAGATAATATTAATGAAAAAGAAGCAGAGAAAGTTGCCCATTATCAGAGTTTGTATAAGCAGGCTCTCAATGAATTAAAATGGCCGCTCAATTGATGAATACTTAATCAATGCATTGTCAAATTATGATGAGCATAGCTTGAGGGACCATATGTTGAACTCCCTCAATATATATTACTGTTTCGTACTGCTCATTCTACGAAATTTCGAAGCAGATAAGACCAATCGATACCTTAAACAACAAAGAATAGCTTTTTCAGCCACTGATGCTGATTTTTAATGATGGACGTATATTCGCCGCAAAAAGCTTTTGGTGAAAATAAAAGATCGGTATCCCTCATTGGTTCAAGACATGAGTGCCTTTTGAAAAATTACAGAAGCAAGCGATGGATTGTCTGCATTTGGTGAAGGTTTTTGTTGAAGGTGGAGTTTCAAACATCAAAGGTTTGGCTGATGCCATCACTAATCTGCCCAATACTGACATTAGTGCATTTAGAGAGCGAGCTCACAAACTTAGCTCAGATATAATAAAAATATACAACTGACAGCCAATACAGAGACTCTGTTAATCAAGAGGCTGCGTATGATTTAAAACAGATATTGCCTATGGGCAAATTTTTAGCCCTGCAAAGGGATGCTGACAAAAATTGGTCAGACAGTTCGGGTGAAGCTTTGAGTAGCCGATTTGGCGTTATCTGCTGCAACAGCTGGGGTTGGCAAGGTTACAAATCAGGCCATCAAGACGATTAATAAAGTGGATATCCCTGATAAAAATCACAAATTATAATCCCCCTAGTGTAAGAGCAATAGAATGTTCCTTCCACGGAGACATGTAGTCAAAACCCTATTTGGCTACAAACCCATCTCTCAAATTCAAATCGCAGATTGGGTATTCGCCAAAAATGAAATCACAGGTAAAACCAATGCACTGTCAAGTCTTACAAACCATCAATAGCATAGACCCTGACACCACACACATTACCATTGTCAATAGTGATGGGGTCAAACAAACCATCATTTCAGATGGGTTGCACCCTATTTTGTGGACTTTACAGGTGATACCACCCACCAAAAACCATCCACAGGACACCATTATAGAAAGGTAACCTTCCCTATGCTTACTGGGTCGGTGCCAAAGACGATTGAAATTGGTCATCGCCTAATTGATGACAAAGGGTAATTATCAAACCGTCATTGCCATTCACTGCAAATCAACACCTCTTGACAGCTACAACCTAGAAGTAGATACTGATCACACTTTTCTTCATCAAAGGGCATAGATGGGGTGGATGCGGTATGGGTGCATAATAAGAACTGTTTTATTGCGATTGGCGATAATCCTGCTGATGTCATGATTGATGGTAAAACAGTAACATACTCCGACTATGTTGTGGGCATGAATGCCACTAATCAGCCCATTATAAAAACGCATTCTACCATTTTAGATGATGGTAAAATTGTGGAAGTTAAAGTAGAAGGTAATACAGTTAAAATTGTTAATGATGATAAGCCCGATACTTATTATGAGCAGACAAATGACAAGCTTGTTGCTAGAGATTCAAAAGGTAATTATGCAAAAATGAACATAAAAAGCCACCACCTGTTTGTAGAAAAACCATTCCAGAACATTTGGTGACAAATAAAGATAAGCGTTTGTTTAATGGTATTGTATTAGATGAAAGGTTGCCAGACCCAACAGCAGGTTGGGATTACAAGCCATCATGCAAACAAAAACCAAAACCAAAAACAGCACTGAAACCACTTAAATTCTCATATTAATGGCTATGTTGGAAGAAATCAAACTCGCCAATCGTGTTGCTAGTGAAGGCTATATTATTCTAAAGTGGGTGATAGTGTTGCACATGGCAGTATTATCTCTATCGACCCAAAAACCAATACCGTTGTGCTTTGGGATAATAAATATCGTAGCAGTGGCAATAAACTAGAGCTATCACCCACCTTTGATAGTGCAGCACTGACCAAAAAGGCGAGCTCAGCAATGCTTGTGCCAAGCAGAGGCTGTCACAGGCTATACATGGCCAATCCTAATTTGGAAAAAATCTTAAAAGATAAACTTGTCCAATGATGTCTTGGCAGGGCAATTTAGAAACTAGAACAGTGGGTAGTGGCAGCTACAAGGGCGAGAAATCATTCAAAAAATATTTTAATAACCAAAAGGTTGGCAATGGTCATACAAACACCAATGGCAACATCAATATAACCAACACAAGTGAGGCAATCAAATGCAATCCATTAAAGAACAACTTATGCAACAAATAGAGCAGACCATGCCCGATGGTTTTTATTTGATTTTTGAACGATCTGAATATCTAACAAATGCAGAGCATGCACGGTGGTCTTGCATGCGGTTCTTTGAACAACTATTTTTGATGCCTGTTGCGTCGGAAATAAAAAGATGGTTTGAAGAATTTTTGCCCAGAACAATTCAATTGTGCCAAACTTCCGTAGAATGTGAAAAGTAGATGGTGGTTGGACACCACAATACGCTAGCTGGGTTTACAGAAGCCTACGCGGTGCTACTTGGCTATACAGGTCAAGATGATGTTGATATTTGGAAGGTATGTTTAGAATAGTACCAATTTATGGGCTTTTAAGAATAAAAATCCTACTGACTTTTTCGGTATTAAAAGCGTATGACAAAGGGTTTATTTTGTACTTATCTGCAGCGCTGTTTGTTTTCAGAACAATACCAGTTGGGTATAGATGTCTATGAGTACTATTGTGGCAAAAACCATCACCCTATCTCCAAAACTGGGCTTTTTGACTCTCATGTATGACATCACGCCATTATCAGTATGGCGAATTTAATAAAAAGCCTCAATAGAAGGTGCTCGTCAGATCATAGGGCAAAGAACTTAAATATGTTTATTCTAAAGGTCGCCCTGATGATGCGGTATATTGGCTTAAAGTAATGTGTGGTTTGCGTGACAAAGAGTTATACTCCTGAAAGTGGTTCTGACCTTTTATGAATTTTTAGAAGATGATGAGATTCCTGAGTGAGATTAAGTCTTACTAAAAAGAAAGGGTATGTTAACACGAACAGACTTAATAAACCAAAGCTTATTTAAATTTGGTCTTTGATAAAAATGATGAAATCAATTATATCTAACCATATTGACTGATTTATTTATTTTTAAAAGAGACAAGTTTTTAATGATGGTTATGGTTTGATTTCATATTCACAAGTTTTTGCTTTATGCACCCAACTTAGGCGTCTCAAAGTTGAGATTATTTGTGGTGCTTTTATTTTTATCCACAGACCATGGTAACATTCCTAGAACCATCGCTATTTGGACGAACCCACCATGAACCGCCATTGCTATCGAGTCATTTTCAATAAAACCTTAGCAAGACTTGTGGTTGTTTCTGAAAAACTCATTGCATAGTAAAACAAATTCACAAGGAGGTAGTCAAAATAATGTTGTTTTAACGGATTTCGCAACAAAACTTGTTGAAAAATGGATATTATGGCAGGTAAAAACTTACCTTTGCATTGATATTATTAAGTCTTGGTATTATCAGCATCTGTCATGCCAACCCAAATACAACTTCCACAATGGTTGTTGCTGACTCATCTGCTAACAAACATCTACAACCAATGATTGTGTCCAACTGCTAGTGGCATGGTATCAGTAAATATCCAAACACCCTAATGACAAAGGATTATCTAATAGCATTACAGTCAGTTTGATGTAGGTAGTCAAGGTGTTATCTTAAATAATAACCGATAAGGCAGTTGCCACTCAACTAGCAGGGCTTTGTAGATGCCAATCCTTTTGTATGGCGCGTGGTGAAGCTACTACCATCTTAAATCAAGTGAATTCAAACAAAGCCAGTATACTTAATGGCTTTAGAAGTAGCAGGACAAAAAGCGAATGTCATCATTGCCAATCCAAATGGGTTGCAAATTAATGGAGCAGGGTTTTATCAATGCAGCTAATATTCATTTGGTTTCGGGAAACCGCTTAAATTCTTGATGGCAGACCATCAGCTTATCATGTGGTATAGGCGCCATTGTTGCCTCTGGCAAACTCAATGCTCAGCATACTGATTACACCGCCTTAATTGCTAAAAGTATGCAGCTCAATGATGAAATCTATGCGGGCAAACAGCTTGATGTGATTACAGGTGAAAACCTTTATAAATATTCAAGATGGTAAACTCAATCAACTTATCTGCTACCGGTAAACAAGCGGAGTTCATCACAGACCAATCAGACCGCCAATAACACAGCACAAGGGGTTTGCCTTAGACATTTCAGCCTTTAGGGGCATGTATGCTGGCAGTATTCGTTTGATGAGGCAAATCAAGGGTTTGAGGGGTAAATAACGCAGGAATCATTTTTAAGTACAAATAATGATGGTGTTAGCTCCCATAGCTTGGATATCAAGGGTAATCTGATCAATACAGGCACCATTGCTGGTAAAGATAAACTACAAATTAACACTTCTACAGCTTGAGAATTTAGGCACCATCAGCGGTGAAAGTAGCAATATTGCTTTAACTACCAATCACCTAAATAATTCAGGTACTATTTTTAGTAGCCAGGTCAATCAAATTACTGCAAGTCATCACATCAACAACCAAGGTGATATTTATGGTGGAGCGTTTGACATTGCGACCAACTCCCTGAATAATGCAGGCAAACTGATTCAAACAGGCAAAGGTCAGCTTATCATCAAAAGCGATACGCTCACTAACACCAACCAAGCGGTCATTGGGCAAAGTTTATATCATAAAACCACAGTAGACATGGCTGATCCACCAAGTACAGCAAAAGCCAGTGGTGGTTATCAACTTCAAAGCAAATCACTACAAACAGTTCAAGTAATACAAATGGTACACAGCCATCTACATCCATTGCCGCACCGGTCGCCAATGGATCTATTACCACCCAAACGCTCACTAATCAAGATAAAAACGCACTGATTGCGGCTGCAGGCGGTATTGATATTGCAGCCGATACAAGCATTAATCAAAACCAATCATCCATAGATGTCCAAAGCTTATCCACCAAAAACTCTTAGTAATACCAACAGTAAACTTGCTGTCAACAACATCAATTGGCATCTGACTCATTTTGATAACACACAGGGCACACTCACCCAGTAAACAGGATATCATGATTGCCGCTCAAACAGCATCTATCAACCAACAAGGCATTCTTGCTGGTAATGGCAAGCTTTAGGTTATCCACAGAGGGTGATGTGGACAATCATCAGGGGGTGATTCAAAAGTGCTCGGGGGTGATGCCATCATTTTGGCACAAAAACATTCAAAACAGTCAGGGCAGTATCACCGCCTCAGATACGTTATCAATAATGGCGACAGACACGTTAAATAACACTCAAGGCAACATATCAGCCCAAGGCGATGCTACATTAACCATTGGCACAACATTAAAATAACACGGACGGTTCTATCCAAAGTGCCAAAAGCCTTGACTGCTAATACTCAAAACCTAGGGTAACAGCGGTCAGCTTTATGCTGCAAAGACCACACTTGCCGCCTCAAAACACTTAGTCAATAACAAAACAGGGATTATCGCAAGTGCTGGTGATGTTGATATTTTTAGTGATACCATCAGTAATACAGGCAGTGTGATTGCTGGTATGAAGGCAGATGGTGCTTTGCTAGCAACACCAGCAAACTTGACCATTCATGCTACCAAAGAGTTAAGCAGCTCCGGCGTACATGTCGCCACCAATCATCTGCAACTTGGTGGCAGATGTTAACTGCTGACTGACAGTCAAAAGCCAAGCTAAAAATATCACGCTTGACAGCAAAAAGCACGACCAGCACGCAGCATGCCGAGGTTGTAGCAACTGATGTACCAAACATGATGACGCCAGATTTTGCTTACAACACCCAAGGTATGCTGTCGGCAGGCAATATCAACATTCACACAGAAAAACTGAATAATCATCAGGGCAGTATTAACCAAAGCAGTCAAGACGATTTTTGAGCTTAACGTTAAAAAAATGGTCTGGATAACCGTCAAGGCAGCATTACTGCCCAAAATCAACTATTCATACCAGCACACTCAATAATCATCAAGGTCATATTAAGCATACAGGTGCAATCCTTGACATGACAGCAGAGATGTGAATAACGCTCAAGGCAGTATATTATCAACAGGTGATCACACTTTAAATGTTAAGAACGTCATTGATAATCATCAAGGCATCATTCAAGCAAACACGCTTACCACAACCGCCAAGCAGCTTGATAACAGTGATGGCAAACTATTGACTAGCCGCCATCAAAGCTTAACACTAACAAATGACATCAATAATCATCAAGGTTTGATTCAAGCAGGTGATTTTACCATCACTGCTAAGCAGTTAAATAACCATCAAGGGATTTTGCTTGCTACAGATGACAAAAACCAAAACCTTATTAATTTGACAGGTGAGCTAAATAACACAAACACAGTACAAAAAGCCGCCACCATCGCTGCAGCAGGCAATTTGCTGATGACCGCATCAAAGCTACAAAATACAGGTAATATTAGCAGTCAAACTCTTGGCATTGAAGCCGATAAAATACATCATGCAGGCAACATCACCTCTCAAACCAATGTGGTCATAAAGGGAGTCTTAGGCATAGAAAACACCCAAACAAGCTCGGTGTTTGCAGGTGGTGATGTCATACTGAGCAGTCAATCTGGCATTACTCATCATGGTCAGCTGGCGGCGGTCAATCAGTTGTCAGTGGATGCAGCACAATTGGACTTATCAGGCTCCACCAATCAAGCTGCCAATATCAGCTATACCTCAAAAGCTGATATTGCACATCAGCATGCCACAAGCAGTGCTACAAATAGTATTGTTATTAATAATACCAATGGCATATTCAGCAACCAACAAGGCAACATCACCGCCAAAAGCTGTCAATTTAGACAGCAAGGCACTACAAAATGGTGGCAGCATTTATGCCAAAGCGTTGACTGTCCATCAAATTGATGATTATACACATGCCAAGCAAGACAAACTGATTGCAGACAATCTTATTTCAACACCCAAGGCAGCTTTTACCAATCAAGGGAATTAAGCGCCAATCAAGCGCTAAGTTTAAACGCAAAGAGCATCACCAATGACAAAGATGCCACCATCAATGCAGCCAATCTAACCCATCTGGACAGCCAATCGTACTTAAATAACCAAGAGTTTAATCAATGGCAATGCTACTTATATCAAGGCGAAGAATGCGATTAACAACCAAGCAGGCGGACGCATTTATGGCACACACCTTGCCATTGCTGCAGACACGTTAAACAACACTCCAGCTAAGATACACGACACAGATGCGACAAATACCGCTCCCGTCATCGCTGCCAGGCAGCGCCGTGACAGTGGTGTTAATTATTTAAACAACCATCCAAATCCTGACAGACACGCTAAGTTTAATCAAGACTTTCTTGGTCAAGCCTTAATCACAAGTCTAGGAAGTTTGCATATCGGCGGTGGCTTGAATGACAACTACCATGCCATTGGCAAGGCTCAAAAGATAGTGAATCGTGGTGCCACCACCCAGTCGGGCAGGGCAGATGCTCATAGACACTAAAGTATTAAAAACGAGAATGCACACTTTGAAAAGTGGCACAAGTCATCGATCGCCAAGACCGACAAATATTTTTATCGCAATAGGGAAAAATCCATCTCGTGTATATGGCTCCCATGAAGCCTTTTTAGGACCAACCAGCAAAAAAGGCGCACCAACGGGCGCATTATATATCAAGGATGCTCATGGCAATCATCATCGTGTTGGCGAAGAGATTGATGAGATTACTGTGGATTTGGTTGTCTATAAAGATCACACACGTTGGTCAGACCCTGCCCGTATGGTTGCCGGTCAAGATCTTATCACTTACGGTAACCAACTCATCAATGATAAAAGCCAGATGAATGCAGGCGCTGGTTTTGCAATGACTGGGGATAAAGTTGTACAAACGCCCAATGGCGGCTTAATTGGTCAAACCATCAAAACGGCAGAAAATGGCAACTTTGTGAGTCGTACGGTGGTATCCTCAGCAGCTGGCAGACGCCATAAGCGAATAGATATTGGTTCAGGCCCTTATACCCAAACATTTGCGCCATTAGAGACTTATGAGCTACCATCCTAAACGCCACTATCACCACCACCATCAAAGCCCACCATCAATCAAGTGGCTTTGGCAGACAGTGACATTGATGCAGCTTTGGAGGCTTTTAAAAACCAATCAATCTGCGTTATCTACTGATGCCCAAAAGCAGCTGTCATCACTGCTTGCTACCAAAGCATTGGGGCAAACGGTGGACAAAGCACTGCTTGCTGCCTTAATCAATAAACTGCCACAAAAAATTGGTGGCAAAACTCCTACTGTGGTTCATGCAACACCAGATGGTTTAAGCATTCCCAACTCTGCCCTATACACCATCAACGCCAACCATGCAAATCTGCCCATCATCCAAACCGATCCCTGCTTTTTACCAATCATAAAAACTGGCTAAGCTCTGAGTATATGCTTACTAAGTTGGATATTGATGCCAATCACATCGAAAAGCGTCTTGGGGATGAGCTATTATGAACAAAAACAGCTACAAGACCAATACCAATTGCTGACAGGTAGACATTTACTCAGTGATTATCAAAGCCAAGAACAAGCCTTTGAAAACCTTGATGGATCAGGGCATCACCTTTGCCAAGCAATATCAACTCAGCCTAGGTGTTGCCCTAAAGTGCTAAAGCAAATGGCAAATTTAACCACAGACATGGTGTGAAAGCTTGTTAAACAGCCCATCACTTATACCAAAAAGATAAAGAGGGCAATTTAATCACCCACACCCAAGAGGCTTTGGTACCAAACTTTACTTACGCCCTGCCAACACAGCCACTGCCAGACTACAACCTGATGGCAGATACAGCAGTATTGGGGCTAAAAACATCAACATGCACTTAACAGGTAATCTGGATAATGGCGGCAATATCACCGCCACAGATGCCCTATCTATCCAAGCAAATAATGCCACCAACAAAGCGCAATATCAACGCTAAGTTTGTTGCCATTGATGTCAATCAAGATCTGATTAATCAGCACCGCATTGACGCAGACCATGCTGCCGCACTAACAGCTGGTCGCGACATCATTAATCAAAAGCTAAACCAGCCAACAATCCCAAAAAACTGGGACAATCTAGTGCCAGCAGTACCCATATCCGTCAATTGGCACTAAATTAGTGTGGGTGATGGTGCCAAAGCCACAGGTAAGATGGTAAAACACCAACCACCTTATCCATCAAAGCCGGCAACTATAGTGATCTATACAGGTGCCAAAAGCCAAAAACCAAGGTGGCAACACTCTCATCAGTGCCAATAAAGGCATTCGCCTCGATGCCATCAAAGAATCTAGCAGCATCAACGCCATCGCAGATGACAACAACTACTTTTAAAACACAGCCAAAGTAAAGACATTGGCTCAGCAGTCAGTGGTCAAGGTGATGTTGTGCTGGTTGCCACCAGTCAAGATGCTGCCATCACTGGCAAAAGCTTTTAATATCAGCAGTCAAGCAGGTAAGGTGCGGATGAGTGCGACAGGTGATATTAAATTTGAAGAGGGTAGACAGACCGATCAATTACAAACAGCTACACAGTTTACTAACAAAAGCTTGATTAGCAAAACAACCAATCATCAACATCACGCTGATGAAGACAAGACTCTGACCAACACCATACAAGCAGAACAAATCACCTAACTGCCGGTAAAAACTTGCAGCTAACTGCAAGCAACATTGCTTCTGATACACCATTCATCTAAAAGCCAAAGGGGATGTTGTTTTGGATGCTGCCATCAATAGCCAAGATAGCCAAACTCATACCCATACCAAAAAAATCAGGCATGTTTGCCTCTTCTGCTACTACCATCACGCTTGGGTAAGCAAAACCACCAAAACAGATGACAACCATCAAAAAAATCACCCATATAGGCAACCAGTTAGCAGCACTGGGTGGCAACGTCATCATTGAGGCGGGTGATCAATATAAGCAAATTGCCAGTGATATTTATGCTGCGGATAATACCAAGACCATCAACAATTCTGATGCAGGCAATGTATTGATTAAAGCCCAGAAGCACATATCAGCGGTGCAACCAACACAAACACCAACCATAACGCCTTTTTATCAAAAACCTCGAGGAATTACTGCCAGTGTGTCAAGCTCTATGGTTGATAGCACCAAAAAGCATTGATGGTCTTATTGATGCCACTCAAGAAAGCCAATCCACACGCTTAAAAGCCATGGGTGTATTAGCAGCCGCTGCCAAAACTAAGAACCCTGCTTGATCAAATAAAACAAGGTAGTCTAGGTTCTATCCAGTGCTCAAAGCAACTTTAGGCACTTCCACTAATAAAAACCAAAGCACCAGCAGCCATCAAAGTAATCAAGCTTCACCATCAACACCGATGGCAATCTTATCTTTGATATCCAAGGCAAAAGACACTGACAGTGATTTAGTCATTACAGGCAGCCACATCAATGTCGGCAACAACCTATACCAAAAGGTCGCAGGAGATGTTATCTATCAAGCATCCAGTGAGCATAGTAACACAAGCAGCAGCCATGATAGTAAAAGTGCTGGTGTTGGTGTCTGATGCTTCTGCCAATCTGTCACAAACAAACACGCAAGGCAGCGCAGGCTTTACCGCTCATGCCAATCTTGGTAAAGGCAGCAGCACAGAAACCGCCACAACTCACACCAACACCACCGTCAAGGTAGCTGGTACCACGCATAATGACATCGCAGGTAATTTTTACCTTAGATGGTGCCAATCTGACTACCAAACACCCAACAGGCGCGGTAGGTGGTGATTTAATCATTAAAAGCCGTCAAGACACTTATCAGTACGACAGCAAACAACAAAAATATCAGTGGCAGTGCTGACATTGATTTTAGCGGTAAGCTGCAAAATGCCAACATCAACACTGGCAAACAGCAGTTAAACGCCCAGTATGCCCAAGTAACCAATCAATCAGGCATCATTGCCAATACATCAAAGCCCTAAACGCACAAGGACAAAGGCAGGTTCACAGATGGCTATCTCATCACTGATAAAGACAAAACCACACCCAATTTAAACAAGGCATCCAAACCCAAGACATTGAAAATCACCTAAACTATCAAGGCGATGCTTTGCAAGTGGGTGTAAACCTTACGCTAAAAGCCAAAAGAACAGCCAGCAAGACAGCACCTCAAACAAAAACAAAACACCAACTAGGACTGTCAGGCTTAGGTTATGGTAAAATAGACCCTATCCACAAGACATCCATTACCAAATCTGCCATCACTGACCAAGCAGGTCTTAACCACATCAACACAGACAACTTTAACAGTGAAGATGGTCAACAAGCCCTAAACCCCATCATCAGTAATGATTTCACCAATCAAAAGAGTCAGTTGGAGAAAGAGCTTGGAAATCAGGTAACAATTACCACAGAGTTTGGCAGAGAAATACCTAAACAAATTGGTGATTATGCCCAAGCCAAAGAGATTGAACTGCTTGCACAAGGCAATATTGAAGAAGCCAAAAAGTGGGCAGAAGGGGGTGTTTATCGTGTGGCACTACATACCATAACCGCTGCCCTAGCTACAGGCAGTATTGAAGGAGTGGTATCAGCAGGTGGGACAGCCTACAGCATTCCAAAGATTGATCAATACCTAGAAGAACAAGGTTTTAATAAAGAAGTTAGAGATACCGCCTTACTTGCTCTATCAGCAGGCATTGGTGCGACTGTTGGTGGTGATACTGCAAGTGTTGTGAATAATGTGGGGCAGGTTGAGTGGAATTATTTGACGCATGTATCCCTGGAACAATTTAGAAAAGGGCAACTAACCATGAAAGAAGCAGAACAGTTGAGTGAGCGCCTTGATAAAGAGACGCAGAGACTATGCTCAAATAATCCAACTAGTGATGCGTGTCGTGCAGCCATATCAAGTCAAATTCAATATATTGCAATGCAAGACGCTTGGTCAGTTATGCGAAACGATGTTTCGCGAACCTCCAAACAAACATTTGATTATTTATACAATACTCCTAATGCAAACACAAGATTTGTTACTTATTTTAATACTATTGATAATAGAGCGAATTTCTTTGCCGCAAGCAATCAGTATGAGAAAAAAATTTAGGTGTGGGCGCTAGATGGTTTGGTGGAGCTGATGAAGTTTCTCGTAGTTGTATAACAGGACTGGGTGCAGATGGTTGTGCATCGTATATAACATTTGGAGCTGGAAAAATTTTAGGTAATCCAGATTTATACGCTTGGCGAAAAGAGGCTGGAGATACTTTAATCATTCAAGGTTTTAATAATTTTAGACATTTTGTACAATAATAGGCCAAAATGCAATGCAATGGGATATTAAGCAATTGCGTGATGAGCAAACAGTATTACAGCCAATTCATGAAAAGTATCTATCCGATGCAAATTTATTTAGATGGTTTTCCAACCAAATGACGGATAGTGAAAATCGTAAATACACAGGAAAGCTTATTAAAGAAGAGCAAGCCCAACCTGGTGGAATAGATATACTGGATAAAAGTTCAAGAATTAGATATGGTTGCAAGCTTCTAGGCTATACTGAACAACAGGGGTGTAAGCCATGAGAAGAAAAATTATTTTTACATTCTTTTGGAAATTATGGTAGGGTTTTCCATTTGTTACTCCACTTGCATTCTGCCATTTTTACTTAATGTATCCAAAAATTTTTTTGATATTTTTGGTACGGAATTTATTTTGCATTTTAAAAAGCATTGATGGCTTTTTCTAATTATAATGCTGATATTTTTTTATTTCCAGTTTTTATTTTGCTTGCGCTGGTCAGATTATTAATAACTAATAAAATAAGTTATCTTATTAATTTTTGTATTATTTTGAATTTTATGGTTATTTTTTTATTTGGTTATCCAAATACTAATTACTTCAATGGATCATTATTATATGTATTACAGGCACAGTATTTTATATATTCTATTCCGATGACAGTTATTTTTATTGATTGCATTTATAATTGATGTTAATTATATGGGTATAGAGTGAAGTAACGGATATCTAAACAATAAGAATAACAAGGGTGTAAGCCATGAGGACTGAAGGTTTATTTTTAAAAACATTGTTTTTTTGTCTTTGCAAGTTTTTATATTGTATCTTATTTTATTTTTTTAATATTAGTAATATGTATAAAAAAATCGGAGAATATAGCACTACTAACTTTATTGAATCCATGAAAAATTATGGCATTTGTGCCATTTTTACTTAGTTTTGTTGCTACTATATTTTTTCCCCAGTCTTGTTGCTTATATGTTTTATTCAGTGAGGGAATAATGAATAAATGGTTAAAAAATGTGATATCATTTGCACTGATGATAGTCTATGGATTTTTGCCTTATTTTCATTATATTTTCAGATAGCTACAATAAACCCTGGAATCATCCATTATTCGAAATTTTCGATTATTTTTCTCTTATCAGTACCAGCAACATTAATATTTTTAATAATATTGTTTTTATCTTACAAAACGTTCTATTCGCCCATAGGTTCGATTAAAAGAGGAACGGTATCCGTCATAGGTAGTGAAGCTGCTGCCCTGACCTATTTGAGTTCTTATGTGGTAAAGATTCAAAAGAACTCACCCAAGATGAAAAAGACACCATCATCACCCTAGCCACAGCATCTACTGCTTATGCCATCACTGATGGCGATGTTACAGGTAGTGTGAGTGCAGCTGAGGTGGGGAATAACACATTAAAGAACAGTGATACTGACGAATTATTAAGACAAATAGCCTACGCTAGAAGGCATTATGATGGTGTCAAACTTGATGAAGAGATGCGCAGAATTAGAGCTCTTGCAGGAAAATTAGCTCAAGACAACTTTAAGGAGATTCAAGCCTGTCAAAATAACCCCACGCCAGATTGTATAAATAAAATCAAAGCCGAATACAAAGATGTAAATTTTGCTGGATTGCAAGATGCTTATCGTGAATATCAAGGCACTCACACCATTTTAAATGGATATGCATATCGCAATAATTCAGTAGTTTCCTGTGCAGATTCTGGCTTTGCCGATTGCATCGTTCGTAAGGATGGTGAACGAGTCATGCAAGAAGGTGCTTATGCAGCAATTGGAGGAGTAAGAGCGGGTCGTAACCAAGTAACAGTACCAACAAATAAACCTTCAACCAATGTTGGTAATCAGGCTTCTAAGGGTTCAAAAAGATCTTAATGTTGGGAATAATAATATCAATTATGAAAAATCATTGCATGATAAGATAAATGATAAATTGCCAATAAAAAATTAGTGGGAAATTTAAACCTCAGGAGGAGAAAGATGCTATAAGATTTGCTCAACAACAAGGTGGAGGAAGTTTTAAGTTTTCAGATAATAAGAATCAGCAAGGTATAGAAGGGGTTTTTGTTGGTAAAACAGGTGTTGAGTATCCTGTATCTTTAAAAAGACTGACCACCACTAACACTAAGAAGGTTCAAACAAAAAATTGCTGAAAATGCTCAGCAAATTTATAGAGCTGAAAATTTACCTGAGGGCAATCCACACAAGTTACCATCGGGAACGTTGGAAAAGACAACAATTCATGTCAGATTGACAAACATTACAAAAGAGCAAATGATAAGTGATTTAAATTCTTATCCCATCAATGGAATTAGCACTAAGATTTGATAAAATTATTTTGGACACTAATAATGGTAGAATTGTTATTAATAGAGGCAAAAATATCGGAGGTGAAATAAGTTTTATGATAGAGATAGTGCCACAGAATATTGACAAACTTTCAATAAGTAGTATAGAAAAATATATGGTTCAAAAATTAAGTTATTCAATAATGATATTGAAATAAATAATTTAAAAAAATATTCATGAAGATGAATTTTATATAATGTATTCATATAGTAAAGATGTTATTTGTAGTTTATATTTAGATAAATTTCAATGTCAATATATGAATGGGTTTAAATATTTGTCTGATGAAAAATATTTTTGCCTTAGATATTAATAAAATATTACATAAATGGAATTTTCTTAATTTATTAAGAATACATATCAATTCAGAAAATACTATTGATATAGACAAAGATAAAAAACCTTTTGAAGATGATATATGCATTTACTATATCTGTTGAAGGATATATTCATGTGACAGAATTTATACCAAACATACAGTCTGGTTTATATCCTGTTGATGAGTGGGTTAATTTTCTATAGGTTTGAACTAAAAAGAAATAAAACATTACTATATTGCATTTCGCATTGAACACGGTTCAATAGGTACAAAAACCTAGGAGTGATTTATGAACAATTTAATCCAAACCCTATTATCCATCAAAAGTCCTTATGATAGTTTTATTGACAGACCTGAGTTGATAGAAGGCTATACCGAAGATGAGATTAAACAAATTGAACTAAAGTATGATTTTCCAATCCACGGTCAATTTAAAGAATTGCTAATGACGATGGGTAAGTGTTCGGGTGGGATATTGCGTGGAGATGATATATACATATATAGAGAGACAAGAGATGAGTATGACTTTTCTGATGCCATGAGACAAGAGATACACGAAGACCTAGACTGCCAAGAGTTTATTAAAAATATGGGTAATATTAACCTAGTAGAAAAAAAATACTTTGCTTTTGCAGGCATAAATGAGCATAGATTTCAGTATTTTATGCTTCTTGCAAATCAAGATGACACTATCTATGAATGGGATACTGATGAAGATACTGTTAGGGAATTTGGCACCCTATTTGATTTTTTAAAATATTATCGTCAAATCATATTCTCACGAATTACTGGAAAGGAACATAACTATTTTAAAGAATTAACCACAGGTAGATTATTATGAACAATTTAATCCAAACCCTATTAAGCATTAAAAACCCACGCAATAATTTTCATCGAACGCCCTGAGCTTATTCAGGGCTATACCGAAGATGAAATCAAACAAATTGAACAAAAATACAATATACCCATTCACGGTCAATTTAAAGAGCTACTGATGACGATGGGTAAGTGTTCTGGTGGGATATTATGTGGAGATGATATATACATATATAGAAATACAAGAAAAGAGTATTATTTTTTTCTCAAAGCTTTTGCAAAGATGTACAGCAGGATATACAGGATGATCCAGATAGCCGAGAATTTGTTAAAAATGAGCAATATCAACCTAGTAGAAAAAATATTTTGAGTTTGCAGGTATAAATGAACATATGATTAAATATTTTATGCTTCTTGCAAATCAAGACGACATTGTCTATGAATGGGATACCAATGAAGATACTGTCAGAGAGTTTGGCACTCTATTTGATTTTTTTAAAATATTATCGCCAGATTATAGGTTCGGATATAACTGGTCAAAAATAATGAAGTATTTAAAAGATTAACCACAGGTAGATTATTATGAATAATTTAATTGGCATATAAATAAGAAGCAACCTCCCAAAGATAGCGCAAGGCTTTTACCGCTCATGCCAATCTTGGTAAAGACGGCAGCACAGAAACTGCCACAACTCACACCAACACTGCTGTTCAGGTAGCTAATGTCATGCATAATGACATCACGGGTAATTTTACCTTAGATGGTGTCAATCTCACAACCAAACACCCTAACAAACACGATAGGTGGTGATTTAATCGTTAAAAAGCCGCTTAGATGGCTATCTTGACCGATGCAGGCAAAATCCAAGCTAATTAACTAGGGTATCTAAACCCAAAACATTGTAAACCATCTAAGCTACAAATCAGATGCCTTGTAAGTTTGTATAAGCCTGACACCAAAACTCAAAGCAAAAAAATAAGAAAAAGTTAAGGCTATTTACATTAAAAATTAATACCATTAATTAATTTGCCAGTAGATTTATCAAAAATTACCTTTAATTATATTGGCAAACTTAATTTATTAATTTTTTTACCAAACTAAGTTAGTAAAGTTGGTCTGTAATGCTGACTGATATAAACCAAAAAAGACAATTAAAACGCAGATACAAACATAAAAAAATTATCTTTTTAAGAAGTTGATAAAAAAATTTACAATACAAACTTATTCATACTTTAGCAATATTTGCTTTAATAACCCTAAAGGTATAGCAGATATTAGATGAAAACATGGATTTTGGTGTTTGTCATGCTGCAAACATAACAGAGATACTAATTGAATCAAAAAAACATATCTCTTATTGAATATGATACACTAGTCATGGAAAAACTTCTTGTTTTTAATAAGAAGAGTAAATTATTAATATCAATGTAAACAACCAATTAATACTTGGAGTAATGCAATATGACCGTTTGGGATGAAAGATATCAAGATAGTGAATATGTATTTGGTGTTGAACCAAATAAGTTTTTGGCTCAAATTGCACATCTACTACCAAATTCAGGTAGAGCCTTGGATTTGGCAACTGGAGAAGGGCGTAATGCTGTATTTTTAGCAAAACATGGATTAACAACTACGGGTGTAGATGTATCCCAAGTTGGACTAGAAAAAGCAAAACGACTGGCAAAAGACAATCAGGTTATTGTTGATTTTATCAATCGTGATATTTGTACCATGGATTGGCAAGCCCATTATGAGGTTATTAGCAGTGTATTTTTTTCATCTGCCTGTGCCAAAAAACGCTTTGAAATTGCTAAGAAAAATCATAGATGCTTTATCACCAAATGGATTATTTGTTGGGGTGTTTTATCATACAGAACAACTTAAATTTGGCACTGGCGGACCATCAAAAATTGAGATGTTAGGCACTTTGGAAGATTGGCAGGCTGCTTACAACGGTTTGAAGTGGTTATATGCCAAACATCATATTCTTCACCTTAATGAAGGGAATCGCCATATTGGTAAAAGTTCTGTAGTATGTCTTTTAGGGCAAAAAGTTATATCATGACATTTAAATAAATTGACCACTTTAAAATGATAATTTAATCAACTTGCTTCAAAAAGTTCAAATTTGAACTTTTTAGATTGGAATTGTCATCAACCTTTTCATAAGCTTTAGCAAATAAGATAAACTGTCCAAGACGCTCAAAAAATATTTGATGGACAGTCATCTTAACTTAAATCATTCAAGTACAAATATGGCGCAAATAATATAAGAGATTTATACACCAGCTTTAGGCATACTATTCCTACAAGCGTTATGTGCGATGAAAATAAATCAAAAACCATGTCCATAACCTTTAACTGAAGCAAATATTATGATCGCAAGAATGCAAACTGTAATAGAAAAAAATGGGTGGAGTTCAAAGGTTTACATTTGAGCCACTGATTCCTACATCTAGAAAAATCGATGTTTAAATTTTTAGATATTACTAAAGAAGAATTTTCAGATTATTTGGATTATCTTGAATGATTTGGTGGAGAGACAGGATTTATAAAAAGAATTTAAGTTAATACCATATAGTGATTTGCCTGAATATTGTTATCCTGATGACGATATTCCTGTAGGTGGTAATATCGAATGGAGTGGTGGTGATTTAGGTTTTTTATGGTGAGAATATAAACTACCAAAAAACTCCCAAATTAGTGAAAGGCTTGAAAAAAATATAAAAAAATAGAATACCAGATCATTTTCTACCAATATCAAGTAATGAATTTGGTGATTTGATTTGTTTATGTACTCAAGGAGAAAGAGTTGGGCAAATTTTCTATTGGGATCATGAAAACGAATGGGGTGAAGAAGATTATTTTGATGAATTTGGCGTGATGACTATGAATCTGAACCTTCTAAGAAGCAAAGAGCTAACGGCGCAGATAGGGTTAGAAATAGTGAGTTATATCATTAATACATGATGCATTATCTTTCTACAAACAATGCTGGGAAGAAAATAATCATGAAAAAATGGTTACAATAAATTTCTAGTTTATATGATCGTCTGAAATGATTTTTAGACAATCTTTGTTGTAATGTGTCCAGCTACCACTATAATTACGACAAAGCCGGCAACCTGATTTAAAGCGTCGACCAAAAGAAACGGCATCCTTAATTACGTTTACGACAAAAATCGGACGATTAGGGAAGCCCACAACAGCTAAGACTGCCATAGCGAAACATTCGTCTTGTCAAAATATGTTGTAAAGCATAGCTATCATCTCAAAAAGGAATTTCTTGGGGTAGAGAACAAAGAAATGCACCTTGTTCAAGATGTAAACCAAGTGTTGACGGTGCTGGCGGTGTATATGATGAATGAAAGGATGAATTATGAATATAGAATTACATATTGAAAAAGTACAATCTCTTTTAGATCAAAATGGATCTACAAAAAGAAATGTAAATTTTCGGCTTGGTGCTGTAATGCACTGCTCCTTGAGAAAAATAAAAAGAAAAATATGATTAAAAATAACTAATTCAAACGAGAACTACCAACTCTGTGATGCTATCATTCAAGCTGGTTGGTATGATTTCTCCCAAATAAATATTGAAATCTCTCAAAAAAAGCTATAGAAGATATAAATTGGGATGATGATAATCCATTAAATGATATGGTAGAAACACAAGGAACGATAGAATTATTAGTTTCAATTCGAAATATGTTACTAGGGATACAACAAAAATCATCTGATAGTTCTTATTTTGCGGCATGTGCTGAAAAACGTCATTAATTGGAAAGATGCGTTAGCGAATCTCCCATACTCCAAAGATGGCAAAATAGAGGAGGAAAAATTTAAAACGTGAATATGAGATTCAATTGTTATTTTTAGATGATTTAAGTAATAATCTAATTACCTTACAGGATATTAAAAAAATATAGATAAATGGATGCAAGCCTAACTAGCCTATTTAAAAAAAGATAGGAGTTGAATTAATGGAGTCTAAAGAATTAACTTCTAAAAATTTTACTGAAAAGTGTTTTGGAATGTACAAATTTTTGTAGTAAATGAGGTACCAAATTTATACAGTGCAGTAATGGAGAGATTAAAGCAAGACGATGAATTATTTTTTTCATGAATTTTTGTTGAAGATGAGAATAAGCAGGATGATTATTATGGATATTTTTATAATAAAAACGAATAGAAAAAAATCTACGAATATGCGTTCCATGATGACAAATTAGTGAAAAAAATAGGAAGTTGTCTCTTATTGAAAAGAAAATTGGAGAGTTAACAACAAAAAGATATTCTTGAATTACCTATAATCAATTTACTGTAATCTAAATATAGCTATGATTGGTCTTGTACTTTTTGTGTAAGCAAACAGTAGCAAGCCCTGCTATCAAGTTAATGCCTATTGGTGATGTTGCTCGCAGCATTTACTTATGGTCATGTTCTGCTTAACAGCTGGACAAATCCAGTTTCTTACAGATAATGGCAAATTATCTGGTTTATGATGACAATGCGGGTAAGTTTTACTACCGGTAAAGAACCGATTTACTTTTTAGAATATTTTTTTACCACTAAATCCTTAAGCATAACTTGTTGCTTAGTTTTTCATAGATAGGATTATGCGTGATTTTGTGGTGTCAGTCTAGTTTTACCCGTGTCATACTTTCTCATGGATGCGGGCGATTTTAATTTTTGTTTTTTGATAATTTTTACTGGTCTTTTGTTTGCGGGCAAAGATTTTTTTGCCCTATGGCAAGTCTTTTGACTGGTATTGGCTAAACTTTGGATTATCAAACTTATGACCATCTGACAAAAATGAATAGACAACTTATATCTCAGTCAAATTTGGTTTAATCGTGGTTGGTATTGGTAATATATCAGTATTTTCACCTAAGATGCCCTAATTGCCATACAATACATGACAGGGATATCAATGCTAGTATCAATATTTTGAATAAAGCGGATGAGTGTTTAACCTTGTCTTAAAATAACCATTGGCGGGTAAGTTCTATCTCCAATTTAAAAGTCTGCGGAGTTTATATAAAACCCAAATCCAACAACAAGGGAAGTAAACGATAAGGTAGAAAAAACACTAAACTTGCCCTTGGGCAGGTTTAGGTTAAAAGACGGGGCGGCTGTTTTCTGTGAAATAGTCAATCAAGCGATTACAGTACAAGATGATGAAACTTTGGTGCATTCTGATTAGTTAGAAAAAAGGTCGAGCTTTCTGTACTAACACCAGACATTGCTTGCCGCTGCTGTGCGGCGTGGCATTACATAAACTAAAAGACAATATTACGTTTTAACAATAACCTGATTACCAGCTTGCTTGGTATGACGTTGATTTTAAGGGTGGAAAGGAAAAACCATTTTTTTGTTGATTTACTTTGCAAATGCGTGATATTGATTCAGACGGCATTTATGTCCATAATAAAGCCGCAATTTATATTAGCGAGGATAAGATTGAGTTTGCAATCTTTAATATAAATAATTTGGATGAAATAAGTGGTTGGATTTTTGAAGTCGATTTATAAAAACTCTTTGAAATTCGTTCACTCTTTGAAAAAGAATAAGGTCGTCTGAAAACCTTTAAGACGACCTTAATGCTTGACTAATCAAAACTTAAAAATTTGTACATTAGATTCATTTAGCGCAACTCAAACAGCTCTTGATGTAATGAGCGTGTCTTAAGATTTCTTGCGATACTGCTTGTAAAAACTAGGACTACCACAGAGCCACAGGCTGCGGTTTGGCGCTATCGCGGACAGTTTGACCGATATGTTCGGCGGTGAGCCTTTGGGTTTCGGAAGGGAATATAGTGGAAATTGACGTTGGCTTGTTGCGCTAAACTGTTTGCCAATGGGCGAGCGTTTCGGCAGGGCAGATTTCTATCGGCATGGAAACCAGTCTATCGGCTGGGTAGCTGGGCTGTTTCGCTAATTCATTGAGCCGTGCAAGAAATGGGGTAAAACCGATGCCGTTGCTGACCCAGATTTGCGCTTGCTTTCATCAGAAAAAGTCAAAACGTCCGTATGCACCATCGATTTGAACGGTGTCGCCAATGTTCAGGCGTTGTGGCAGGCGGCGTGTGTAGTCGCCCAAAGTCTTTGATAACGAGCGTGAGCTCTTGGTTATCAGGCTGCCAGTCTGAAGCGATGGTGAAAGGGGTGGCTTTCTCCGTGTGTGCGTAAAAGAGGAATTGTCCTGCACGGTGTCCCTTGCCATTTCGGGGCATTCAGAGTCAGGAGAGCAGTTTACCGTTTTGATTTCAGGGCGGAGACGGTAGCGTTTTTGCGGGATTACCGATGCGCTTTGAACAGGGCAATCAGCGAGCAGGCGATGCCTGCACCTAAGGCGGCGATGATCAGCCAGCCCAGCGGTTGCGACCAGTAGGAAAAAGTTTACCAGTACGATCGTGTGCCACACGAGCGCGAGATAAACGGGGACGACCAGGATGTGGAGTTTGGCAAACCAGCGGTAGGGTATGCGTTTGATGAGGGCGGCGACAAGCAGAACGATGGCGACATAAAAAGCGATTTCGCCAACTTCTTCGGCAAAGTGGCGTTGGGTAGCCAACCAATCTTTTAACGTCAATATTTCCTGCATCGGCGGGCGCGGCGGTTTTTGCCGTCAAACAGTCCGAGCTTTCGACCAGCCATTTGGGGAATTGCTTGGTAGGTCCAGTGCAGGATGCTGCCTGAAAGGGCAATGATGCCGAGCCATTTGTGCAGGCGGTACATTTTGTCCAGCCCGCCGAGCGGCGTTTCCAGCATTTTGGGACGCACGGCAAGTATCAGGCAGCCACTCATCGCCAGTATGCTGATGGCGCCAGTGAGTTGCAGCAATAGGTTGCGTACTGGAAATACGCCCCACTGTTCTGGAAATGATGTAGCAAGCAGCCATAAAGCGAATATGCCGCCGAAAAAAATATGGCTAAGGTCAATTTAATGTTTTTTTCATGGTGGTGTTCTTTGTGAAATTAAAATATAAAACAGCCAGTGTTTGTTTTTAACAGAACTAAATGTATTTTGGAAAAATTAGACCAAAATTATCAATAAAGTACTTTTTTGTATCCATTGTCAGAGCTTAAAAATCAAAGGCTAGCATAATCTGTTCTTCCTGCCATTGATGGGGTGAAGTATAACATTATTTAATAAACTCCACCACTTGCTCAAAACTTTGATGCGTTTTTGGGGCAAGGTTTTTTTGCTTGCGATAGCCAAATGCCGCCATCACGCTTAACTTAAATTCTTTTGGATTAAACAAGCTTTTTCCGCCAACAACACCTCCATTTTTGGCATAAGAGAGACCTTCAATCGGGATGCTGTCAATGCCGATCATCGCAGCCAAAGTCAGCATATTCCCCAGTGCGATATAGCTTTGTGGAAACTTATTGAAACTGCATTCCACCCTTATTCATCAAAAATTTCCCATCTAAGACGCTGTTGATATCTTGACTAACCAACAAGGGTTTAATTCATTGCGATAGTTTTTATAGGCTTGGCTTTGATGATGTTGTTCATAGTCAGCAAGGCTGGCATAGATTTCTACAATCCGCCATTGGTCATCTTGATTTTCTACCGTGCTGGCATAGCTTCACATTCAGTTCGCCCAAGCGGATAAACGGAGCAGCCTGCACCTGTAAAGTCAGCCCAAGATAACCGATTGCAAAAAGTTGTTTCAGTTTCATTCTAGTTTCCTTAGAAAAGCAAGATTTTACTTTTGACGCAAAATCCCACCGCACTTTAATAAGCCGCTTTTGTTAAACCGTCCAATCATGCTTGATGGCCGTTTACCATTGGATTTGGCGCGGTTTCTGCCAAGTCTTTGGCAAGTTTGCCGATTTGGCTTTCTTCGGTTAAGACACACACGCGGTTTTTCGGCAGGTTTTCTAAAGTCCAAGCGTGATACACATCACTAAAAGCTTAGTCGTTGAACCATCGCCCACCACGATATTTTCCGCATTGTAATAATAAGTGCCCCATGCTTTGGTATCCGCTAAATAAGGCAGCACATCCGCCACACTTAAGCCTTTTTACAATTACTTCATTGGAAACATAGTTGTCGGTTTCGCCCGGCGTATATTTTTTTCCGGCCAAATGATTGCAGGTTGTGAATAAGTTTTCATAGTAAAGTCCTCTTAGTTAATGGTTAGTCGCGTTTTGCTATGTGAGGCATTATAGGGTGGGGTTAGATATAAGTGAAATCGCTGTTATAAATAATTAATATCAGATAAAAATGATATTAAAAAGAATAAAAGCGAGCTAAAAATGAAATCCTTACAAACTCTTGATTTGAACTTATTGAAAGCCTTTGTGGCTTTGATGGACGAGCAAAGCGTAAGCAAAAGCCGCCGAGCGTTTGGCGATTACGCAGCCGGCCATGAGCGGCGTGTTGGCAAGATTGCGTGACAGTTTTGATGATCCGCTATTTGTGCGGGTGCAGCGGGGCGTTGTGCCGACCAATCGGGCGTTAGAACTTGCCCCGCAAGTGAAAAAAAGGTGCTGAATGAAGTGGAGCAATTATTACAGTCGCCGCAGTTTGATCCGACAACGGCGGAATTAACCGTACGCATCGCCTGCACGGATTACGCAATGCGTGCCGTGATTGTGCCGTTTCTGCGTTTGCTGAAAAATCCAAGCCCCGAAAAATCAAGGTGGCGGTACTGGCGATTAACGAAAGTGCCGTGCAAAACCAGCTTGAACAGCGGCAAATCGATTTTTGCATTGGTGACACCAGACTTCCAAGCACCGGATATTCACGCAAAAAATTTGTATGACGAGCGTTATATCTGTGCCGTTCGCCACGATCACCCGATAGCCCAGCAATCAGAACTTACCCTTGAGCAGTTTTGCCAGTTAGAGCAAGCATTGGTTTCCTATCATGGCGGCAGTTTCAGCGGTATTACAGACCAAGCCCTGCAAGCTTTGGGATTACAAAGAAACGTCAGCCTGTCAGTGCAAAATTTTATCGTTTTGCCCGAATTGCTGGCGCAAAGCGATTTATTGGCAGTCGTGCCTGAGCGTTTGATTGCCAACTTGCCCAACCTCAAGCGCTTTGAACCGCCCTTGAAATTCAAGGCTTTACCAAAACCCTAATTTGGCACGAACGGACCCATAAAGATCCTGCGTATCGCTGGGTAAGGGAGTTGATTGAAAAGGCTTGTGCCGCAAGCGCAGCATAGGCAACGGGAAGGATAGATAATATGTGGGGAAAAAGGTTATCTGAAAAAAATCTTTGCAACAATTATATTGCTCCTTAATTCACTAATTTTTTTAACGTAATTTATTATGATAAAAATCACATTTAATGTAATTGCATAAGGAGAAAAACTATGCTAAAAATAGATATTGCAATAAAAAGAAACTGCTTCCGTTATTTCTAAGAATATTGATAGATTTGATGATTCAGAAAGAGGCTTACTTTCACAAAATATTCTTGCCCAATTAAGAAACTTAGTCGAATATATTGCACAAAAAAATATATAGTAATGGTCAGGATATTGATCCTAACAACTATTCAGATAAAAAAAGAAGCATGGGAATATATTAAATCACAAGGCAGCTTTGATTTTCTACATAAATTCCATAGCCTATTACAAAAAATCCGTATCACACTATACTATAGATGAGAATGGATCTGAAAGGTTAATGCTAAAAATATTATGAATACTTACTAAGAATAAAATCATTTTTAAGAAAAAATATGGGTTAGATATTTTATATAATATAGAAGAGTTTCCTTTAAATTTAGATGAAAAAAACTAACTGAGTATTATGAAAAAAATATCATTAAAAAAATAAACGCAGACCATATCAATGATACCTATTCTGATTATAATGATAGATATTATATTCAAAAAAATAAAACCTTTCTTTTGTGAAACAAGAGATATATTATGAAGTTACATTTACTATTGCAAATGATAAAAGTAAGTAAATTTGATAGGATTATTGCCTTTTACACGCCATGATATACTGGATAATTATGCAGTAAAATTAAGAATAAGAGAAGATTATATTGATATACTAAACAGTAGGATGTCAATTAAAAATTATTGATAACTGGGAAGTGTCAATACGTAATTGTGAATTTAAGAATTTCTCAAAAAAATTTTTCAACATGCAATCAGTTCATTCTAACAGTAATGAATATTCTTTAATAATGAAGTATTTAACTTATAATAAGATTGACTTTGTCGATATTGTACGATTATCAGACAATTATTTTTTTATGATTTTTAAAAAAATCAAATAACTTCACAAGTAAGAACTACTAATTTTATCAATATATTGGAAGTTTGTAGAAACCTTATAAGAAATAATTTAGCAGGAAGAAATGTTATCAGTTATTTGTTGTATAAATTAAATAACAAAAGTAATTAAAAAGTCAGTTTAATAATGCTCCATGTCATAAGTTATCCAACTTAAATCTTAGCTGGGGGTGTATTCCATTTGATAAAATGCCATTCACGACATCTTTAATAAGTCACAACCCTAAAAGTGCATGATTTATTTAATTGTATCAATCCATCGAATCGTGAACATGAGTTCCTAGCAAGATTCATTAAGAATAACGCAGAGAAAAAAAGGAGTCTTATTTACAAAAAATTAGAAGAAATATCTGGCTTCTCTAATATTCAAGAATTAATGAAGAAGTATAATTCCAACGTATATCACAAACACACTAATCGTAACTTGGTTGAATATAAAGGATTTATCTATATAAAAAGAATATGTAGATAATTGCATTGATATTATCCTGAAAATAAAAATATGCAAATGAAAAGATAGAAGGTTACACTAATTCAGTTATTTCTTGGCTAAATGATGGTTCATATAAAATTGATTGTAATGAGAAATTAGAATTACTAAAAAAATATGTTTTCTCAATCTAGAGTTGCATTAATCTACGGTGCAGCAGGGACAGGTAAGTCTACAGTTATAAACCATATATCTAACTTTTTGGAATGACAAAGAAAAAAATATATTTAGCTAATACCAATCCTGCTGTAAACAACTTAAAAAGAAGGGTAACCACTAAAAAAACAGCTATTTTATGACTATTTCAAAGTTTCTATCTAAAAAGAAATAATCATACATCTTGTGATTTATTGGTTATTGATGAGTGCAGTACTATTAGTAATCAAGATATGGTAAGTATTCTAAGGAAAGTAGATTGTAAGATGCTTGTTTTTAGTTGGCGATGTTTTTTTCAAATTGAATCTATTTTTGTTTGGGGAATTGGTTTGACATTATTCGTAGATTTGTCAATCAATCTGCAATTTTAGAATTGAAAAACACCATATAGAACAACTAATGAAAAATTTATTAACGATCTGGAATAGAGTTAGAGAGTTAGATATAGCGATATTAGAACCGATGGTAAAAAGAAAAACTATTCTGTTAGATTAGATAAATCAGTACTGGATCAGCCAAATGATGATGAAATCATTTTGTGCCTGAATTATGATGGTATTTATGGTATTAATAATATTAATCATTTTTTTGCAGAGTAATAACTCAAACCAGCCTGTTTTATGGGGAATACACGATTACAAGGTAAATGATCCTATTTTTGTTTAATGAGTCAGAAAGATTTACTCCACTTATTCATAACAACATGAAAGGAAAAAAATTGTTGATATTAACAAAACAGAAAGTGAAATATTTTTTTACTATTGAATTAGATATTAGCATAAATGAAATTGATGCAGATGGATATGATTTTGAACTTTTATCAAATAAAAAAATAGTAAAAAAATTCAATAATTAAATTTTTCAGTTAAAAAAATATCCAGATACCGATGAAGATGATGATTCATTTGATAAATTAGTTCCATTTCAAGTTGCTTATGCTGTATCTATCCATAAATCACAAGGTTTAGAATACAAGTCTGTTAAAATCATTATTACGAATGAATTGGAAGAATTGGTAAGCCATAGTATTTTTTATACGGCTATTACAAGAGCAAAAGAAAATTTGAAAATTTATTGGTCTCCGGAAACAGAAAAGGTCATTCTATCGAGTTTTGAAAAGAGAGATTTTTCTAGAGATATTGGGTTATTAAAGGGGATGATAAATTCCCAAGGCAACAGTAGAGAATTATAGACATTATCTACGAATAAGGTCAGCATGGCAGGTTTTTAATACGGCTTTGCTTTATCTTTTCAGTCGAGGCAAGAAATCTGGAATTTGAATGTGGCGGATGAATAAATCGACACTGGTGTATATTTGGGCATATTGCTTGCTATGTTTATTTGGCAAGTGGCGAATTGGTGGAGCTTTTCTCTGAACTCCCCTATAAGCAGTGGACAGCGTACGTTTTACCTCCCGCAAAGAAATATAATTCACACCCGTGTAAAGTATAGTCAGTAAGCACAGTCAGATTCTAGAATCCGACTGTGCTTACGCCGTTTTCAGACAACCTAAAACCATGTCCGTTTTATTATAACAGCTCTAAGCCGCACGATTTTTCATTTCACCAACAACCGTCCCTGTCTCGCCAAATTCAAAATCGCCAGCAACAGCAGCATCACCAAGCCGGAGCCTGAGGGTGACGAGGAAATAGCCTAAAAAAACAGTAAAATGCTGTTCAGCAATCAAATGGAAACTACAGTCCGTCTTGCATTTGCTGAAAAATCCAAGCCCCAAAAATCAAGGTGGCGGTGCTGGCGATTAACGAAAGTGCGGTTCAAAATCAGCTCGAACAGCGGCAAATCGATTTCGCGCTGGTTACACCGGACTTCAAGCACCGGATATTCACGCAAAAAATTTGTATGACGAGCGCTATATCTGTGCCGTTCGCCACGATCACCCAATAGCCAAACAATCACAACTTACCCTTGAGCAGTTTTGCCGGTTAGAACAAGCCTTGATTTCCTATCATGGCGGTAGCTTCAGCGGTATTACCGACCAAGCCCTTCAAGCGATGGGATTACAGAGAAATGTCAGCCTTTCAGTACAAAACTTTATTGTCTTGCCCGAATTGCTGGCGCAAAGCGATTTATTGGCTGTTGTGCCTGAGCGCTTGATTGCCAATTTGTCCAATCTTAAGCGCTTTGAACCACCTCTTAAAATTCAAGGCTTTACCAAAACACTGATTTGGCACGAACGGACACATAAAGATCCTGCGTATCGTTGGGTAAGGGAGTTGATTGAGAGGGCTTATTTGGTCGAAGAGAAATAATAAATACTGATCAGCAGTAATTGATAAAGTATGAGAGATTTTCCTTTATGGACTGTAAACAGCTTAAGCCAATGCTCTTTTAAGAAATGCGGTAAAAAGGTATAATTAAAGCCTTATTTTTTAAATTATTTAGGAAAAAATGAATATTTTATTACTAGACGGTGGAAAAGAGTTTGGTCATTCGCATGGTGAGTTAAACCATACGCTTCATAAAAAAAGCGAAAAGAAATTTTGACCGCACTTGGACACAATGTACAAGAAACCGTGATTGATGCCGGCTATAATGTTGAAGCAGAAATCGAAAAATTCTTGTGGATGGATGCGGTGATTTGGCAAATGCCAGGCTGGTGGATGCATGAGCCTTGGACAGTGAAAAAATACATAGACGAAGTGTTAACCAGCGGACACGGTAAGCTTTACCACAGTGATGGTCGTCATCGTGTCAATCCAGCCGAAGGCTATGGTACAGGTGGTTTACTGCAAGGCAAAAAACACATGCTTTCGCTTACTTGGAATGCCCCGATTGAAGCTTTCACTCGCGAAGGTGATTTCTTTGAAGGCAAAGGTGTGGATGCTTTATACATGCACTTCCACAAACTTAATGAATTCATCGGCTTAACCCGTCTGCCGACATTCTTATGTAACGATGTGATTAAAAAAATCCACAAGTCGAACAATACTTAGCAGACTACCAAGCACATTTGGAAAAAAAGTGTTTGGATAGTTGCAAAATATTAGTTTAGAAGGTGAGCATTTGGGCTCACTTTTTTTATTTTTCTCTAATCAAATTTCCTAAGGAGGAGAGAGAAGATGAATAGGCTGAGTTTAGATAAAACAAGAGCGCAAGTTTCGAAGAAGATTTGCAAAAAACCAGACTTTGGACGAATTAAGAGTCTCGTCTAAAACTATTTTCAGACGACCTATCATTTTACCTAGTCTTGAAATAAGTCCGAATTATGACTATAATTACACTAATTTAGTAAAAATCGAGACCAATTATGAATCACCTTGACCAACTAGGCACCCGCATCAGCCTCATTGATAGCGCATTCGACCAATGGATCAAACAGCAGAATTTAAACTACAACTCCTTTGCTGTACTTTACACCTTGGTAAATGAAGGCAGCTGCACACAAAAGCACATAGGCGAAGAATGGTGTCTGCCCAAACAGACGGTTTCAGGTGTTTCTAAAGTCCTTGCCGAACAAGGCTTGCTTCAATGGCAGGAAGGAGCGGAAGACAAGCGCGAACGGTTGTTGTCGTTCACTGAAAAAAAGGCAAAGAATATGTCGAGCCTTTGCTGCAAAATATGCAGTCGTTCAACGACAAGGTATTTATCGCATTCGGTGAAAAACGCGCGGCGCGGCTGTTTGCCGATTTGGATGTATTGGCGGAATTAATGACTCAGGCTATTCATACCAAGCAAGGAGACTGATGATGTGGAAAATGTTGAAACACATCGGCAAAACCCACCGCAAGAGGCTTATTGCCACTTTTTCTCTGGTTGGGCTGGAAAACCTGCTCATGCTGATATATCCCGTGTTTGGCGGCTGGGCGATTAATGCAGTCATTGAAGGCAATGTCTGGCAAGCCATGCTCTACGGCTTGGTGGTTTTTGCTGATGTGGCTTGTCGGCGCGACACGCCGTATCGCCGATACGCGCACGTTTACGCGGATTTATACCGAAATCGCTGTACCCGTCGTATTGGAACAGCGGCAAAGGGAGGTTCCCCATTCGGCAGTTACCGCGCGTGTCGCCCTATCGCGCGAATTTGTCAGTTTCTTTGAAGAACATTTGCCGATTGCCGCCACATCGTTGGTGTCGATATTCGGCGCCTGCATCATGCTTTTGGGTTTGGAATTTTGGGTCGGCGTATTGGCGGTGGGCATACTCGCCCTGTTTCTATGGCTATTGCCGCGTTTTGCCGCCATCAGCGAAAACCTGTATTTCCGCCTGAATAACTGTTTGGAGCGCGACAACCATTTCATTCAAAAAGGCAATGAACGGCAGCTGTACCAGCATTATGGTTTGGTCGCCCGCCTACGCGTGCTGATTTCTAACCGGGAAGCATCCGGCTATCTTTGCATCGGTGTGGCAATGAGTATTTTGTTTGGTTTCGCCTTCGTACACATGACGCTCAAAGGTTTTGGTAATGCAGGACATATTTATTCGGTCAGTACTTATCTGTGGATGTTCGCCATGAGTCTGGACGACGTACCGCGATTGGTCGAACAATATTCCAATCTGAAAGACATCGGCCAAAGGGTGGAATTGTCTGAAAAAGGGCTGGCATAGGCAGAGGTCGTCTGAAAGCATTTTCAGACGACCTCGTTCTTTTAACTTTGTAGCAAAGCCGAAGAATATTTCATCATTTCCTATTTGGAAAATATGTTGTTCATGAATTGAGATTTATTGCTTAATAATTTATCCGTACAATCCGCCTCATCAAATATTAAGGAGGCAATGATGAAAAAAATGCCTGTATTATTTGTCGGACATGGCAGTCCGATGAATGTGTTGGACAAGGAAAAATCCCTTCAATCAAAAATCTCAGCCTGATTACGCAAAAATTTTGCCAAACCCAAAAGCCATTTTGATGATTTCGGCGCATTGGTACAGCAGCGGTTTGCAGGTCTCATCGGGCGAACAGCCTGAAATGATTTATGATTTTTACGGATTTCCTGAAGAACTCAGCCAAGTGCAATATCCGGCGCCCGGTTCGCCTGAGTTGGCGGAACAAGTGCGGTCGTTATTGCAGCCGGAGAATGTCGAGCTGAACCCGACGCGCGGTTTTGATCATGGCACTTGGGCGGTGTTGAAATTTCTCTATCCTGATGCCGATATTCCTGTGGTGCAGCTCAGTCTCAACCGTTTGCAGTCGGCGGAATGGCATTTCAATTTGGCGAAAAAATTATCTGCTTTGCGCGAACAGGGTGTGTTGATCATCGGCAGCGGCAATATTATCCATAATCTGGGCGTGATGAACAGGGCGCATATCAATCAAATCAGCGCGGGTTATGACTGGGCGTTTGCTTTCCGCGAAGCAATCAATCAAGCGATTGCCGAACGGGATGACGACACGTTGATTCATTACGAACGGCTGGGTGAAAAGGCGATGCTCTCCGTGCCGACGCCGGATCACTATCTGCCTTTTCTTTGCATTATGGCATTACGCGAACCGGATGATGCCATTACGTTTTTCAACGACAATCTTGTCTCAGGTTCGCTTAGTATGACTTCGCTGTTGGTGGGGTAAAAGGAGGGGGGAGATAAGCTTGAAAGTTTTGAGTGTATAAATAATTAGAGCTAATACCAGTGATTAGATTTTGAAGAAATCCGATAGGATTAAAGCCTTACAGTCGCATGTGAATTTTGTAGTTCCATTTCTTTTAATAAATCCACCCCAATATTTTCTGTCCAACCGCCTTTTTTAGCCCTTTTACTATTTTATTGGTTAGATTTAAGACTTTGGATTATGTGTGATCGTGCCATAGATAACCTCAAATTGCTCTCTGGAGCGTTTTTTTGTCTGTAAGGCTAAACATTCTTGCTTAGTTAGTTAATCAGTTTAATTATTTTGGTGCGTTTAGGAGATTTTATTATTGGATCTTTTAGTGACACAGTGATTGCAGGCAAATTAAGTTTAGTTTGTTTAAAGCCGTTTTAGGAAATTTAGTTATGCAAAAATTACAATAAATGCAACAATCAATTTTTAGAAATTAAGACAAACTAAATAAACATCAAAACAATAAAATAAAAAACAAATCACAGATAAAAATCTGTGATTTTTTTATTTTACTGATTAATTGAGAAGTAAAAATAGGCGCAGTTATTTATACTTTGTATTTTTTTATGCAATAGTACTTACTTGATATTTTTAAGTATCAAAGGAGCTTTTGATTAATACCAAAAACTCCCTTATTTTTTATGAATTGTTAATAACAACTTAATATAAAAACCTAGCGGATACGGCGTTTTCCTGTGGCAAATTCATAAATAAATAGCACAATAATCGCACCAATAACCGACAACACTAAGGCCATAAAAGCCACCATTTTTACCCAAGCCAAGTGCTGAACCAATAAAGCCCCCACAAATGCCCCTGCGATGCCTAGAACAATGGTTAAGACCCAACCCATACTATCGGCTCCCGGTTTAATCGCACGAGCAATCAAACCCACCACAAACCCCACAACCAACATCCAAATAAAATTTATCATCATCCTTCTCCTATTTTTTTGACTCTGGCATAACGCCTTAATTAAATTGATAATTTTTTTAGTAAAAAAATAAAAAAATTATAACGATTAATTTTTATTATACATACTCAAGCACAAAAACCAAGACTTGGTATATGGCATAAATGTAAATATATTGGGAAATATTAAACAAAAAAATCACAGTTTTGTAAAAATTATGGCATAGCTATCATTTTTGATAACAAAACCATCCTTTTGCCAGTAGGATTATTTGCACCAAAACAATCTGCGGTTTTGTCAAAATCAATAATTCATTTAACGATTGGATGATGCACTTACCCCGCTTTATGTTTTGTTAGATGTAGATTATTTTTCAAATTACAATGAAATTACTTTTGACTTTCATTGTAATTTTGTTACTCTTCTAAAAATAATGTATTTTTGGGAGATTTGGAATGAATTACACCAATTTTTAATATGCGTCTTGATAATGAATTGCGTGGGCGTGCATATCCAATTTTGGAGCAGTACAGGGCTAACACCCAGTCAAGCTGTAAGAATGTTTTTTTAATCAAATTGCACAAACTGGCAAAGTTCCATTGTCGTTTGATTGGGCAGATAAAGCAAACTTTAACCCCAAAAGGCAGCAGCTCGGTTACGTCAGACAGAGCAAGAGTTTATTGATGGTGAATTTGAGCGCTTTGACAGTTTAGACGACTTAAATCAAGCAATGGCAGAGATTGCCCGTGGCTAAACGTAAATTTGACATGGCAAAAATCCTTTAAGCGTGATTTAAGAAAACACTATTTAGCCTTAATTGGTGAAGCGTGGACGGAAGTTTCAAACTGCCTTTTAAATGGATTGCCAATCCCTGAAAAAGTACCAAGACCACCCACTTAAAGGCGATAAATCAGGCTTGCGAGATTGTCATATCAGACCTGACATAGTCGTAATATACGTGAAGTTTTCAATAACAGTGTTCACCTTATTATCACTTCACCGCCTTACTTTAATGGCCTGCTCTGCGATAATATTGATTAAGCCATGACGGTTGTCATTAATATCACCATTTTTCACTTCAATACTGTAAGTATTGCCAATGCACTAGTGGGGTCTGACAGAATTTGGGGGCTATCCACTTCTTTGCCATCTTTAAAGCTTATCTATTCTCTTGCTCCAATAGGTAGCTTTTTACCAACATCTTGTTCAGATTGCTATGGTGCGGGTTATGATATCTTATTTTTCCTAAAAACGGCGGTTGGTTTATCAACAAGTGGTTGTAGATAAGGCTTGTACTGGCTTGCAATGCGTGGGGTATTGATGTGTTTGAATATGTACATAAAATTTCCTTGCAGTTCTTGATTTCCGTAAGGTTTTTATGTACAACGTTCAGTAAAATCTATAAAAATCCGAACCTTGATGCGTGCAGTTTTTCGTAAGCGGAGCCTCAAGATTGCAGTCTTGGGGCTTAAATTTTTACATATCATATCACGTTTTTGAATCACAATAAAAAAATCGTTTTAAATCACTCTGAAAAAGCCCATAGAGCGTTTTTGAGTTTAGTCTTATTTTTTTGTGTGAATCTACAACTCTCCTAGACTCCTTAAAGCACATTTTTTTAGGAAAGCGTAATCCTTAACATCTGATCTACTTTTTACCATTTGGGTGGTATTTTGCTTTTTTTGCAGAATGAGATGCCAAAAAATCGGGTTCAAGCGAATTGGCTTGCTGTGCTTATAATTAGGGTAAGTTATTTTCTGCAAAGAAGTCTAGGACTTTCTGTTTATCCACTGACACAATGCTATTTGCATAGCTTAGTAGTGCTTAGATGAGTTAGTGTTTTATGAGTTTATAAAAATATATTTTTGCTAATAAAATCTTTCGTTAAAACATCTTTAAAAAAATATAGTTTCTTTCATTATTAAGAGAATATATTATAAAATTTTCGTAATCAAAATAATATTCCATATCAATACTTTTTAACATCATTTAAAAAAAGAATTTAATGCTATTATTTCTAAAATCATCTATATGTGTATTTGAAATATTTTTCCAATAAAAATGACTGATCAGAAACTAAATTACTATATTTCTTAAATAATGAAATAAAAGTCAAAGACCAAACATCATGGCAATAGATTTCCCCTAATACGGGATCGTATTTATCATTTAATTTTTGTTCATATATTTCTCCTGTCTCTTTTTGATATACAAAAAAATACCAGCAATATCATTGGTTCCAAAAATAAGCACAGTTTGGTGGTATGGCATTATCTGGATGGCCTTCAATGTATATTTCTTTAATTTCTTGAAATGTGCAGTTTAGATTGATAGCGTCAAAAATTCTGTCCTAGCCCCACCAAATTGGGCTAAGAAATTAATATGCTCATTATGATAAGGTAGATTATTTTTCACAAAGAAGTCTAGGACTTCCTGTTTATCCACTGACACAATGCTATTTGCATAGTTTAGTAGTGCTTGGATGAGTTGGTATTTTGTGGGTAATGCAGGTTTCATCTTTTTTTACTCTCTTGATTAGTGGTTGAATTGGTGGTATTACCACCATTGGTTATCTTGTTTTGGCTTTTGATTGCCTCTTCGTGATAAATTTGCTGATTGTGTGGTAATGCACAAGTAGGACAAGGGTCCATTTGGTCATCGCCAAATTTTGTTTTAGGGTTGCCTGTATAGACGTGTTTTAAATCCTCTGGCTCGCCACGCCAAATAGTAATAGAGCCTGTAATGGGGCTAGAGTTTTGTCCAGAGCTGGTGGCACAATGGGGTTCGGCACATTGACCTGGCTTGTTGGACAACTTACCATCACGCCCCACACCTTGCATAACTCCTTGTTTTTCAGTTAGGGTTTCGGTGCCTACCTTATATTTTCTTTGACCATTTGGTAATTTTCCTTGTTTGTCTGGTAAGTTATCTAATACTCTTTGTAGCTTGGCAATTTGTTGAGGATTATTGCCAGAAATTCCTACACTTACCGTACCATCTTGGTGTGTAATAACAGAAATTGTCCGATTATTTTTTTGTGAAAATCATGGCTGTTCCTGACCATTTGATAATTTGACTTTGCTACTCATTACTTGTTTAATATTCTGTGCTTCGTTATAAGCCTCCTGAGTTGGTCTATCAAATACATACGAATCTTTATGATAGTTATGGTTATGATATTCTTGTTTTTTACTGGAATGATTACCAAATAAACTCTCATCCCTTCCAAAATTATTCTCAACCTTAATATTATTAAGGTATGCTACCTTTGCCTATCATAAACATCCCCAAACCCCAGTCGCCTACCTGAACGTTAGCATTCATTACATCATTGGAGTTATTTGGCGCATTTGGTGCAATGACATCACCATCAACTTTATTAATCGTTTTGATGGACTGGACTGCAAACTTACCAGTCCCAGATGTTGTAGCAGAGATTGCTAAATTGGCTACCAGCTTACCCGAAGCCTCACTAACTGTCTGACTAATTTTGTCAGCATCCCCTTGTAGGGCTAAAATTTGACTATAGGTAGATTAGTAATGGCATCAGCCAAACCTTTGATGTTTTGAAACGCCACCCTCAATATTTTACAAAATACAAGCATCATATATTGCATAAGTTATAACATCATTTGCGATGCTCTTCATATTATTTACTTTTTACTCTTAAACAACTTTCTAAACAGTTTTATATTTGAATCAAAAACAAAACCACCAATACATAAAGACAAAAAACAATCATAATGACTAGTGCAAAAAAATATAAATCTAAAAAAATATAAATATTAAGATCCAATGTAGCATGTAAAATAATAAAAAAATAAACCAAAAAGCCATGTTGCTAAAAAAATAAAATAACAATTTTTTTCTATTCATATATCTCTCTATTTATTACAATATTTAGATATTTTGTTTTCACACATTTGTATAGAAGCCCCAGCTTCAGCACCTACAGCTATAGCTGGTTGTATAGCAATTGCCCCGTTATCATGAAAAGTATCATTAAATTTACCTCCCAATATAAGTACAGCAGCACCAGTTATGGCAACACTTTTGGTTGAAGTTCCTGGTGTAAGCGTTTTTTTGCTACATTGGCATCTATGCAAGTGGAACTACCAAATCTGAGCCCAAATTGCATACAGCTACTAGTAACAGCACAGAATCTACCTGTTGAGTCCATTGCTGTCCCGCCGCTCTGATTAAATCTAATCACACCTACCAGAGATAACCACCTGTTAACTTGCCTTGTCCTTGTACGTTTAGGCTTGATGTATTGGCAATGATGCCTGATTGATTGGTTACTTGGGCATACCGGGCGTTTAGCTGCTGTTTGCCAGCGTTGATGTTGGCATTTTGCAGCTTACCGCTAAAATCAAAGTCAGCACTGCCACCAATGTTTTGTTGTTTGCTGTCGTACTGATAAGTGTCTTGACGGCTTTTAACGATTAAATCACCCCTATCATGTTTGTTAGGTGTTTGGTTGTGAGATTGGCACCATCTAAGGTAAAATTACCCGTGATGTCATTATGCATGGCATTAGCTACCTGAACGGCAGTATTGGTGTGGGTCGTGTCAGTTTCTGTGCTGCGCCTTTTACCAAGATTAGCATGAGCGGTAAGGTCTTGCACTATCTTGGGAAGCTGCTTCTTATTTATATGCCAATTAAATTGTTCATAACAATCTACCTGTGGTTAATCTTTTAAATACTTCATTATTTTGACCAGTTATATCCGAACCTATAATCTGGCGATAATATTTTAAAAAAATCAAATAGAGTGCCAAACTCTCTGACAGTATCTTCATTGGTATCCCATTCATAGACAATGTCGTCTTGATTTGCAAGAAGCATAAAATATTTAATCATATGTTCATTTATACCTGCAAACTCAAAATATTTTTTTCTACTAGGTTGATATTGCTCATTTTTTTAACAAATTCTCGGCTATCTGGATCATCCTGTATATCCTGCTGTACATCTTTGGCAAAAGTTTTTCAGAAAAAAATAATACTCTTTTCTTGTATCTCTATATATATCTCATCACCAAATAACAACCCACCCGAACATTTACCCATCGTCATTAAAAAAATTCTTTAAAATTGACCATGGATTGGAAAAATCATACTTTAGTTCAATTTATCTGATTTCATCTTCGGTATAGCCCTGAGTAAGCTCAGGGCGTTCGATGAAAAAGTATTGCGTGGGTTTTTGATGGATAATAGGGTTTTGGATTAGATTGTTCATAATAATCTACCTGTGGTTAATCTTTTAAATACTTCATTATTTTGACCAGTAATATCCGAACCTATAATTTGGCGATAATATTTTAAAAAAATCAAATAGGGTGCCGAATTCCCTAACAGTATCTTCATTAGTATCCCATTCATAGATAGTGTCGTCTTGATTTGCAAGAAGCATAAAAATACTTAATCATATGCTCATTTATGCCTGCAAACTCAAAAATATTTTTCTACAAAATTGATATTACCCATATTTTTAATAAATTCTTGGCAGTCTAGGTCTTCGTGTATCTCTTGTCTCATGGCGTCAGAAAAGTCATGCTCATCTCTTGTCTCTCATATATATATATATCATCTCCGCGCAATATCCCACCCGAACATTTACCCATAGTCATTAGCAATTCTTTAAATTGACCATGGATTGGAAAATCATACTTTAGTTCAATTTGTTTAATCTCATCTTCGGTATAGCCCTGAATTAGTTCAGGGCGTTCGATGAAGTTGTTGCGTGGGTTTTTGATGCTTAACAACGCTTGAACCAAATTACTCATAAATTACTCCTAAGGTCTTGTACCTGTTGAACCGTGTTCAATGCGGATTTTCAAATCTTTATTAAGATTTTTAAAGTCCTCTATTGTACCACCCATACCATCTTGACCGCCACAGCCATAGCAAGCACCCTTAAATTCATCTGATGTATTTTGAATATTTAATTGAATGCTATCAATATTGGCATTGGCACTATTTTGATTTTGTTGGGTGATATGGCTCATGATTTTCTTTTCAGCATGATTGCCGTTGTACTGATTATTATCAGGATTAATATGGTCAGGGCAATACTTTTTTTCTTTTGAACCATCTGATAATACTTTACCTGTATAAGCCTCATCTCTTAGCACCTGATATTCTTTACCATGAATGGTTACTTTATCAGGGGCATGACCACTCCAACTTTTACCACTGACTGCTAGATAGTGGATGGTTTTACTATCTTTGGTGGTAACAGTTGCTGTGGCAATACTTATTTCATTAGCCTTACCATTTCTATTAAGGTAAGATGTCTGATTAGGGTCAGCCTTATTCTCCGCCAAAAACGCCCTAATCCCATCCAACTCTTTTTTAGCATCATAACCAAGCCCATGCGTAACTGACAGATTGCCATCGGTTTTTGTGGTAAGTTTTGCGTTATGTTCAATTCTATGGACATTTTCAGAGTTTGCATGGCTTTTAAAGTTAGATGACTCTCTTGCTTTTTGGCTATCAGCGATGTTTGCTTGTATGCGTTCTTTTAAACTAACGCCACCATGATTTTGTCCACTATCAATATTTGGTAAATCCCCATCACCATAGACATTAGGCAAATTTTGACTGGCAGGTACATTAGTATTAACATTTGCATTGGGGCTAGGAATTTTCTGAGCAACTATTTTTCCTTCAGAATATGTGTATTTTACTCCTTTAAAAATAACTGAACCAGCATTTTTTAGGGTGGATATTAAGGTTACAATTTCTTTTGGTGCTTTATGTATACTTGTAAGGACAAGTAGTGCATCCGCTGTATTTCTACTGGTTTCTAGTGCTATCCCAAAAGTGTCATTATTTTTTTGTGATGCAACTCTAACAACTCTTGACGATTTTGCAGATCCATTGCTACAGCCATTTGAATGGCAAGTAATTTGTCTTCTGTTTGCACAAAAATCATATAATGTTTCAACCGTTTCCAGTGGCTTAAGGGGCTTAGTATTAGATGATGCGTCCAAATTTGGCTATATCTACACAGTGGCAAGCCAGCCATAGCAGGCAGGGATTGGCTAGCCATCAGATAGCCCCCAGCCCGGCGGAAGATTTTTAAAAACTGAAAAAAAAACATTATCACAAAACAAGGAAAGGATTATCAATTAGCTTATGCGTTGATGCAGTTGTTTAAATCAAAAAATTGAAAAATTTTTCCCCAAGAAGTCTTTTTAATATTTTAATATATTCTAGCACTGCTTAAGTGTCTGATTTTAAAAGTTTTTAGCTTATATAACGACAAATTAGGGAACGGACTAGACAAAAAAATAAATTTGTCATTAATTAATTATGTAATTATGTGGGGCGAACTATGCCAAAAACTAAAAATATTGTTGTCAAAGATAACGCATTGATTAACGCTAGTTACAATCTTGAGCTGATAGAACAGCGCTTGATACTGTTAGCAGTTGCACACAGCAGACGCAGCGAACAGACACTAACAGCAGCGACAAAAAAATTACAATTGGGGTATCTGATTATATAGATACTTACAGCACACAAGGAGGGCAGGGGGTGTATGACAACATCAAGCGCGCTTGTAAGGCGCTATTTGAGCGTCAATTTACGTACGCAGAGCGGCGGGGGTGGGGTAAGGGTGGCAACAAGTCGCTGGGTATCAGAGATTGCATATAATGACGATATAGCATCTATTGATATTACGTTTGCGCCGGCAGTCGTCCCCTTGCTTTGCGAGCTTGAGCGCAATTTTACAAGCTATGCGCTGGAACAAGTGGCGGAGTTATCAAGCAAATACGCGGTTAGACTATACGAGATAATCATTGCTTGGCGTACAGCGTCTAAGATGCCAATAATTGCAGTTGATGAGCTTTAGGGGGCGTTTGGGCGTCGCAGATAATGAGTACATACGCATGAGCGATTTCAAAAAACGTGTTTTAGATATAGCAGTATCTGAAATTAACGCAAATACGGACATCACCACATCTTACGAACAACACAAACAAGGGCGCAAAATCATTGGCTTTACTTTTACCATAAAACAAAAATCTACAGCTCAGCAAACAAAACAAACCGCAAACATTGATTTAAACAACCTAACCGACCAAGAACACGATATTATCGCCCAAAAGAACGCCTACGCCGACAGCATCGGCGCAACAGCAGAACACCGCCAAAATCTTATCAAACAGGCGCTACAACAGCACCAAGACGCCATACAAGCCGAACAAGATGCAAAGGAGCGCAAAAAAGCCGAACGCCAAGCCCAAAAAGAACACGAAAAACAGCAATTAGAGCTGGCACGGCAACAATACGAGCAGATTTTAGCCAGTGATACGCTGATTAACGCCTACATTGCAAATAACATCAATCCGCAAAAAATGCGCGCTAGCCTCCAAAAAATGCGCTATGAGCAGGGCGATTTTAGGGGGGTGTTTGAGCTGGAAAAAGAATAAATTTGAGAAATTGTCTTATTTTAAAATCTTTGAATTTAAAAGTTTTTTTAGACAAAATAAATTCATGAAAATGGGGGTTCAAAGGGGGGATTTATCCCCCTTTTGCAAGCGCAAAGGGCATCAAAACTGCTGTTTTCGTGGACCGTTTGCTATGCTTGCTTAGGTAAATTGCACAGATTGCATGATGGTGACTTTTGGCAAAAAAATACCATTTTGGAAAAAAACACGAAAATTGACAACCGCAGACATCAAATCAAATTTTTGGGGAAATTGCAAAAGTGGGGAAAGTCTTTTGACGAAATTATGAGTTATAAACAAACGCCAGTTTTGAGTTTGTAACTCGTAATTTCGCCCTTAGCAGGGGGTAAAATTTAGTTTAGTTTGTTTAAAGCCAATCTACACGCCAAGTCAGTTAATAAAAAATCCGACTGAGGTCGCCCTAATGTCCCCTGTTCCTTTATGACGAACACGCTCCTCCCAAAAGCTCTTTTTGGAATGCCTGTATTTTTTTCCATTCTTCTTCGGTTGGGTCGCTGATGCCTTTCATATATAAGCCCTGCCAACTATTTTCTTCATCTATATTAACCATATCAAATATAAATTTACCGTTTGCATCAAGACATAGTCTAAAATTATTCCAACTATCATCATTTGATTTTTAATATTTTTATGTGAGATATTATTTCTCGACTTTTGTTTCATGGGAAATGAATCAAAATCAAAAATCATTTCTTTGATTATTGATTAGCCAATAACACGAAAAAGATGAAGCATCAGAATAAATATACCCTTCAAAAATCAGAAGATCTGACCCTATTGGTTTCATATCATTTAAAAATCTTTTTAATATCATCAAGTTTTTTAGTCATTGTTTTTCCTGTTGGATTGTTGTAGAAATCGTCATAAATTTTAAGCACCCCATTAATTTTTTTCTTGGATAATGAACTTATCAGGTCTCTTACTATCGCCACTATAAATAAGCTCTATCTTAACTTGAACAGTGCCATTATTTTCAAGAGCATTTTTCCACTCTTTTTCCATCTCATACCACCGACCCTTAACACCATTTAACTTAGCATCCATTGGTACAATGTTTATGCCTTCGCCTAGCCCATCAAACATCGATGCAATAAGATGCCCACCATGGTCAGTTGGCAGTCTTTCACACCCACCAGATTTACATTGTTGATTGGTGTTTCTGTCGTTTTGGTGTTTTCTTAGGTCTGCCTCAACAAGACTTACTCTTGACTTGCTGTCCGTATGATAGATGTGACCCGTCTCTGCAATGACAATTCTTTTGTTAGGTTCTGGTTTGTTTAGGTATTGATTCCAATTACCTTTCTTACCTTGTTGCGCAACGATGGTATTATTTGAATTGATGTCACGAGTAATATCAGGTTTATTTTGCTTGATAATGGCAACTTTTTGTTTGTTGTCTTTACCAGTTACTTTAACCTCAAAGAACTTAGCCCCGCCTTCTTCAGAAAATTTAGGATTTTTAATTACTTGTACAGTACGCCCATTATCATCAAATTCATAGACAGTATCATTGCCAATTTGTGTTTTTCTTGCATTTTTTGGAATATCTATCCAGCAATCTTTATTATGCACCCATACCGCATCGACCCCATCTATGCCTTTGATGAAGAAGGTGTGATCAGTATCTACTTCTAGGTTGTAGCTGTCAAGGGGTGTTGATTTGGTGTGAATGGCAATGACGGTTTGATAATTACCCTTGTCATCAATTAGGCGATGACCGATTTCAATGTCTTTGGCACCGACCCAGTAAGCATAGGGAAGGTTACCTTTATAATGGTGTCCTGTGGATGGTTTTGGTGGGGTGGTATCACCTGTAAAGTCCACAAAATAAGGGTGCAACCCATCTGAAATGATGGTTTGTTTGACCCCATCACTATTGACAATGGTAATGTGTGTGGTGTCAGGATCTATGCTATTGATGGTTTGTAAGACTTGACGGTAATTGGTTTTACCTGTGATTTCATTTTTGGCGAATACCCAATCTGCAATTTGAATTTGAGAGATGGGTTTGTAGCCAAATAGGGTTTTGACTTGCATGTCTCCGTGGAAGGAACATTCTATTGCTCTTACACTAGGGGGATTATAATTTGTGATTTTTTTATCAGGGATATCCACTTTATTAATCGTCTTGATGGCCTGATTTGCAACCTTGCCAACCCCAGCTGTTGCAGCAGATAACGCCAAATCGGCTACCAGCTTACCCGAAGCTTCACCAACTGTCTGACCAATTTTGTCAGCATCCCCTTGCAGGGCTAAAATTTGCCCATAGGCAATATCTGTTTTTAAATCATACGCAGCCTCTTGATTAACAGAGTCTCTGTATTGGCTGTCAGTTGTATATTTTATTATATCTGAGCTAAGTTTGTGAGCTCGCTCTCTAAATGCACTAATGTCAGTATTGGGCAGATTAGTGATGGCATCAGCCAAACCTTTGATGTTTGAAACTCCACCTTCAACAAAACCTTCACCAAATGCAGACAATCCATCGCTTGCTTCTTGTAATTTTTCAAAGGCACTCATGTCTTGAACCAATGAGGGATACCGATCTTTTATTTCACCAAAGCTTTTTGCGGCGAATATACGTCCATCATTAAAATCAGCATCAGTGGCTTGAAAAGCTATTCCTTCTTGTTCAAGGTATCGATTGGTCTTATCTGCTTCGAAATTTCTAGAATGAGCAGTACGAGAAATAGTAATATACATTGGAGGGAGTTCAACATATGGTCCCTCCAAGCTATGCTCATCATAATTTGACTTTGACAATGCATTGATTAAGTATTCATCAATTGAGCGGCCATTTAACTCATTGAGAGCCTGCTTATACAAACTCTGATAATGGGCAACTTTCTCTGCTTCTTTTTCATTAATATTATCTTGCCATCCTTTATCAATATGGTATAAAACTGCTTTTTTTAATTCCTCTTCATCAATGCCAAGTTTTTCTGCAATGATTTGGATTGCATCAAATTCAACAGGATGCAGCTGCCGATTATTCACATCCGTATTTAACGCATAAGCTGTGCTACCAGTATCAAGCCCTGCACTTGCTCCTACACCTACCAAAGTTAGGTTTAAGACTGATTGGCTGATCATCTCAGCGGCATCTGATTCAAGTCCTTGCTCATTGAGTTTTTGTTTAAGTTTAGCTTGTAGATGATTGAGCTTAGGTGCAGCACTTGCTGCTGCCCCTGCGGTAAAAGCTCCTTCCGCTGTTCCAGTTGCCAAAGTACCCATCGCGGTATGTAGTGCCACACGATAAACACCCCCTTCTGCCCACTTTTTGGCTTCTTCGATATTGCCTTGTGCAAGCAGTTCAATCTCTTTGGCTTGAGCATAATCACCAATTTGTTTAGGTATTTCTCTGCCAAACTCTGTGGTAATTGTTACCTGATTTCCAAGCTCTTTCTCCAACTGACTCTTTTGATTGGTGAAATCATTACTGATGATGGGGTTTAGGGTTTGTTGAATGTCTTCACTACCCAAGTTGTCTGTGCTTATGTGGCTAAGTCCTGCTTGGTCAGTGATGGCAGATTTGGTAATGGATGTCTTGTGGATAGGGTCTATTTTACCATAACCTAAGCCTGACAGTCCTAGTTGGTGTTTTGTTTTGTTTGAGGTGCTGTCTTGCTGGCTGTTCTTTGGCTTTGGCGTAAGGTTTACACCCACTTGCAAAGCATCGCCTTGATAGTTTAGGTGATTTTCAATGTCTTGGGTTTGGATGCCTTGTTTAAATTGGGTGTGGTTTTGGTCTTTATCAGTGATGAGATAGCCATCTGTGAACCTGCCTTGTCCTTGTACGTTTAGGCTTGATGTATTGGCAATGATGCCTGATTGATTGGTTACTTGGGCATACTGGGCGTTTAACTGCTGTTTGCCAGTGTTGATGTTGGCATTTTGCAGCTTACCGCTAAAATCAATGTCAGCACTGCCACTGATATTTTGTTGTTTGCTGTCGTACTGATAAGTGTCTTGACGGCTTTTAATGATTAAATCACCACCTACCGCGCCTGTTAGGTGTTTGGTAGTCAGATTGGCACCATCTAAGGTAAAATTACCTGCGATGTCATTATGCGTGGTACCAGCTACCTTGACGGTGGTGTTGGTGTGAGTTGTGGCGGTTTCTGTGCTGCTGCCTTTACCAAGATTGGCATGAGCGGTAAAGCCTTGCGCTATCTTGGGAGGTTGCTTCTTATTTATATGTCATTTAAATTGTTCATAACAAATGACCTGTGGTTAATTCTTTAAAGTCATTATTATGCTTTCCTGTGATTTTTAAAGTGGTAATTTGGCGATAATATTTTAAAAAATCAAATAGGGTGCCAAATTCTCTAACTTTATCAGTATTGCCATCCCACTCGTAAACAATATCATTGCAATCTGCTAAAAACATAAAAATATTGTATAATATGCTCATTAATGGCGGCAATAACAAAATATTTCTTTTTCAACCAGATCAGCATTTCCAACATTCTTGATAAACTCTTGACAATCTGGATCATTTTGTATTTCTAAGTTGGATTTTGGATGAAAAATAATATTCAGACATTGTACTTCTATATATAGATATATTATCAAATAATAACCCACCAGAACATTTACCCATCGTCATTAATAGTTCTTTTAAATTGACCATGGATTGGGATATTATATTTTTGTTCTATTTGTTTGATTTCATCTTTTGGTATAGCCCTGAATCAGTTCAGGGCATTCGATGAAATTATTGCGTGGGTTTTTAATACTTAATAGGGTTTGGATTAAATTGTTCATAACTTACCTCATTTGCTAATTTTGGTTGAACGGCGTTCAATGTAAATATTTTTCTTTTATTTAAAAAAATCTTGAATGCTTGTATAAAAACAATCATCTCCATCCTTAATAAAGTATCCAAATCCTTCCATAACTATTTGATTATCTTTGATGCAAATGTTAGTAATTGGGTTTTATAAGGAATGTTTTTTTCACTTATTACTAAACGCTCTCTATGATAAAAATGGTGGAAAAATGAATAGATTATGAGCAAAAATTCATTAAATGACAGAATAAATCAGGATGCTGTTTGGCTAAAAAAATTAGCTCTTGGTAGGTTTAATGTATATAAATACCCTAAATTAATTTCATCCAAATCCTCGAAACTATCTTCTTTTGCAGTCATCGATAAAGCTATTGATTGCATCTTGGCAAGTTTCTAAGAAATAATCTAAATTTTCAGACCAAACAAATAGCTGAGATTTTTGAGGGATAGATAATTCATAGTTCAAATCTTGATCGGAAACATCTGTGTTGATATTTAAACACTGACTATTATTTACAATAAACATATTTAAGCTTCTATTTTGGTTGATTTGGTGGAATAATCATAATTTGTCCTTTTTTTTCTTGTTTTTAAGGTTTGATGTTCTTACTCAATTAGTTGGATTTTAATTGCTTTGGTATGTTTAGCAGATTTCATTGTAAACTTTCAATAGGGTAACGACTGTGGTAATGAGTTTTTTTGAGTGTAATTAATGCTATTATATTTTCTTTTTCTCTTGTTCTTTGTTATTTTTAGTTATTTTTACAAAGAAGGAATTGTTCTATTTGAAAGCTGTTTTTTTAAGGTCAAAAATCGAAAATTTTTCTTAAGAAGCGTTTTTAAGTTTTTTTAATAGTTTTTATTAGTTTTTAGGGTTCTTGGAGACCATATGTAGCATGGGTTTCAACACTCAAAATGAGAGGGATTGACTACTCAAATGAGAGGGATTGACTACTCAAAATGAGAGGGATTGACTACTCAAATGAGAGGGATTGACTACTCAAATGAGAGGGATTGACTACTCAAATGAGAGGGATTGACTACTCAAATGAGAGGGATTGACTACTCAAATGAGAGGGATTTATAATTACTCTTTTTAAGAGTAAAATGCAAAACTCTCTTTTGTTGTTGTGAAACTTTTAGAAAAATGAGTAAAGATTTAATTGTAAAGGCAAAATGCACTAGTTGAAGCAAGCTACTACTTAACCGCCAATGAGCAACGGCTGATTTTATCTGCAATCACACAAGTGCCTAAAAACGGTGTTTTGCGTGATGACCGCATTTACCTTGTAAATGCTGATGATTTTATTGCGCTTGGCGTGCACCCTAAAACCGCTTATCGCGAAATGGAGGAGGCTATTCAAAGACTGTTTGATAGAATGATAACTATAAAAAAATAATGGAGCATACCTTAAAACTCGTTGGGTTCAAAGTATTGGTAAAGTTAATAAAGAAATCGCTGACAAATTAGAGCTATTACCTGCTAATGAATTGGTATTACTTGATAAAAAAATCTTTGGTGTATGGCATTCAGTTTTCACATCAAGTATTACCATTTTTGACTAATTTGACCGCTAATTTTACCAAATATAAATTAACAGAAATTGCAGGTTTTTAGCAGTCATTATAGTTACCGATTTTATGAATTTATCATGCAATTCCAATCAACAGGAGTCACTAAAATTAGTCTTAATGATTTACGCCAACGCTTAGATTTGGACGATAAATATAAGGCAACAAGGGACTTAAATCGTTGGGTGATTGAAACAGCCATTAAGGAAATCAATGAAAGATCCCCTTACAAGGTTGAATATACACTACTGAAAACAGGTAAAAAAATTTACTCATCTTGAATTAAAAATTTAAGAAAAAAAGAAACTGCTAAAAAACAATAAAAATCAAGACCAAACCACTGCAAATATTGATTTAAACAACCTAACCGACCAAGAACACGATATTATCGCCCAAAAGCAAGCATACGCACAACAAAAGGGCATTACTGACCCTTTGCATATCCAAAACCTTATCAATCAAGGCATAATAGCACACCGTGACGCCTTGCAAGCCGAACAAGAAGCAAAAGAGCGCAAGAAAGCCGAACGCCAAGCTCAAAAAGCACGTGAAAAGGAGCAATTAGAGTTGGCAAGGCAGCAGTACGAAAAGATTTTTAGCCAGTGATACACTGATTAACGCCTACATTGCAAATAACATCAATCCGCAAAAGATGCGTGCCAGCCTCCAAAAAAATGCGTTATGAGCAGGGCAATTTTAGGGTGTGTTTGAGCTGGATAAATTTGAGGATTTGTCTTATTTTAAATCTTTGAATTTAAAGTTTTTAGACAAAAATAAATTCATGAAAAATGGGGGTTCAAAAAGAAGACAAACCCCCTCTTTTGTAAGCTTTAACTTAATTTTAGGTTTTTGCTCTAATGGTTTTTACCATAATTGCTGATTTAAATGGGGGTTTATGTCAGAAATTTAAGAATTTTATATTGTAAATATAATGCAAATTATGTAGAATATGATTGCAGATAATAGGTAAAAATGTGCAAATTATGGCTACTACAAATTTTAACGTTCGTCTTGATGAAAAATTTAAGAGCGGAAGCTACCCAAATTTTAGCAAGTTATGGACTTTCACCAACTCAAGCTATTAAATTATTTTTTTAATCAAGTGGTTGCGACCCATAAAAATTCCTTTATCTTTTTGACTACCAAGCAATAGAAAAAACAACCCACTGCAAAAATTATTGAATGCAATTTCTGAACTAGAGAATGGTGAAACAACCACATATGAAAGTTTGGATGACTTTGTAAAGGCGTTTAAATGAAAAAAATTGAGACCACACGCCAATTTGATAAGGATTTGAAAAATTTAGGCTTAACGTCAGAATTAATTGATGTGCTTCATGCTTTGATTAATGATTTACCAGTTCCTAATAAGTATAAAGACCATGCTTTACAGGGTAACTTACGCCAATACAGAGAGTGTCACTTAAAACCCGATATGCTCCTCGCCTACCAAAACCACCAAAGATAGTGTCAAGTTAATTGCTGTAGATAATCACAATAATTTGTTTAAAACATTAAATAATCGCTGATTTTTTTCTTGCACAAAACCTTATTTAATGATTCTGCTAAAAAGGGTATTCGATAAATCTTTTATGGTGAATCAAAGAAATCATTTCGGTCAAAGAGATTATTATTGATTTAGGCGCTACCAATTTAGCTACCTTATCAGATGACACTAAATTTTAAGTGCTAAAAATCATTAAAAATCTAGTTAGATTGATTTTTTTATTTTTAATTAGTTGTTTAATAAATCAAATCTATTATTTCTATCTTTTTATAAATTTAGGCTATTTGATTTTTTTCCTTTAAAAAGTGTTAATTACACAATGACAAGCTGTGGTGAGCATTTAGTTACATCCAGCATAAAAAAAGAGGGTTGGTGGTCATTTCAAAACCACCTAAATCCTAAGATGATAAAAAAATAAACCAATTTAGAAATTTTAAAAAGTTAAAAAAACAGATAAATAGAATTTATCAAAACCATCTTTATCTTGGTTTTATCTTCTGTCACCTGAATTTGGTGGTTTTTACGGTGGTGGAAAAATTAAATACAATAGTTATTCTATTTTCTCCATGTTAGTAAACAGCTGTGCAAAAATCTTCATCAAATGTGTTTTTGTTCATTTTTAATGTAATGATATCGCCTTTATGGGATAAATGAATTTTACCCTTGCCTTTTTGGCGGTATATAAAAACAGTAGATTTTGGTAATGATTTTTTTATTTATTTGCAGCAACTGTTCTTTTTACCATGTGTAAAAATCTTGCTTTGTAAGCCATGATGTTTTTTTATAGTGAGTGACGTCATTTTTTTATGGTCGTCACTTAATTTATTTGATTGCAACAATGTTGTTAAAACATCAATCAAGGCTGTTTGAAATTGCGCATCGCTAATCTGGTTGTCTTTTTTAAGTTTAACTAGATTTTGAGCGGTTGCAGCAGTAATTAAACTTGGATATTTTTAATAAGTCATGAACTTTGCTTGAAAACTCATCAAATGCTAAAAACCGATAAAATTTTCCTTTGGCTATACCAATATGAGCCATTAATTCTTGACGACTGTCCCAATAAGCTAAGACTTGATTAAGTGCCAAATAACTTTCAAAGTCTGTTAAATCTTCACGACTTAAATTTTCACTTAATGCCATGGTTGCATTTGCTTTATCATCCAAGGTTTTGATAACACAAGGTACATACTGTTGCCCTAACAATTTTTAAAGCGCGCCAACGTCTTTCACCCGCCACGATATAAAAATATTCTTCATCGTCAAGATTTTTTTGTTGTGGGCATTCTCTAACAATGATGGGCTGTATAAGTCCATTAGCAGCGATATCTCGCGCCAAATCTGATAAGGCAACATCATCAAAATTAATACGTGGTTGATTGGGATTGGGTAAAATCTTATCAATAAAAATCGCTACATATTGCCCTTCAGCAACAGTAAAAGCATCAACAAGTGGGTTTTTGAACATGTTTAGCTAAATTTTCTTTATGAGTAAATGGTTTTGTATCTTTTACTAAGGTTTCTTTAATAAGCTCAGGATTTTTAGCGATGCTTTCCAAAAATATCTAGAGGGTTTTTAAAAGTTTGACTCATTTTTTTATTCCTAAATATTTATTGAATCTCTTTGACTAATTTTAATTCTTGAGCAAGGTATACAGCAAGCTCTTGGTAAGCAGTATGTCCTACATAGTGTTTCATGATGGATAAAGGTTCTTTTTCATAGCTGGATTTTGAAATCGCTGTTGTTGCCGGAATGTGAATTGGCAGAATTTTTCCAAAAATCGTGTGAATTTCGTCAGAGATAATTTTCGACATGGTGGTTTGTCGATCGTATCGAGTTAATAACACACCTAAAAAAATTCTAATTGTGGATTGTTGCGTTTAAGTTTATTAACAAACTGTTGAAGTTGTGCTGAGCCATACAAATCATAAACACTTTCTGCAATAATAGGAACCAGATAATGGGTTGAACACATTAATGCGTTTTTGTTAAATAGCCTTAAATCGGGCGGTGTGTCTATGATAATTACATCATAAGCCAGCTTCAACGGTTTAATAATTTGGGTTAATACCTCAAAGGGGCGGATTTCTGATTTTAATAATTCGTCTTCAATCAGCATCAAGTTCAAATTTGAACTAATTAGATGTACACCATCGCAAACTGTTGTTGTACAGATTGCTTGTTTTAGTAATTCTATATCATCTGCATTCATCAACACATCTTTGATGGATACAGGAATATCTTTGGGGTGTATTTTTGATAAGTGTTGACTGGCATTAGCTTGGGGGTCTAAATCAATGACCAGAGCATTTAAACCAAGATTGGCAAATTCACAAGCTAGATTAACTACCGTTGTGGTTTTGCCACAACCGCCTTTATGATTAGCTACGGTGATAACTGGGCTATTTTGTGTCATAGATACTTGAATGGATAAATAATTTAGATTTATTGTATCATAATTAAATTTTAAGTTCAAAATTGAGTTCAAATATTATGACCAAAAAACTGCTAACATCATCATTTGGTGGGCAGTTGGTGTTATCTTACAGTTGGTAGCTTTTTAAATTCGTTTTTTTGGTTTATAAAGACTGTTTAGCTCCTGAAAACCCAGGGTTAAGCTTCCTTTCTATCTAAAAAAACTATTAAAAAAACCGCAACTCCCGCTTTTTATTGTGAATAACTTCATTTTTTTGACATTTTTAAATTTTTCTGAAAAATTTTTTTGGGGGTTGCTTATCACTTTACTTGCTCTTGCCAGTGGTTAATTTTGTGATAATTTCCTTTTTTTCTTGTGATTTTTAAGGAAATAAAACCCCCTATTTTGCAAGGATTTGGTCTTGTTGGATTTACTCATCTTGGTTAATTATGCCACACAAACAGCAAACGATAATCACTTAGTTCTGCAAGATACAAAAATCAGTGCTAATGCGATTGCTATTGCTGCCAATCACTATCTTTTACTAGATGTTGGGGTGGATAATCAGTATCATTATCATAAATTGGTTTAAATATGGCAGAATCAAACATAAAACTACAATCACAGAAACGGTCAATGAATTTTCTGATGCCAAAATGTCCAATCCTTGTAATTGAAAAAGATGCCCAAAAACGTACATTAAAGGAAAATATTTTAGAGCTTGGCAAAAATTCCAGAATACAGTTATTTAAATGAACTTGCCCAAAATAATAAAAATTAACTGGTCGGAAATTATTCTTACCCAAGAGCAATGGAACTATACACAGCAAGGGTTGACTAGCGAAGGGGCAGCGATTGTTGCACTGGCGGTAGCGGTGGCAACGGCAGGAACAGGCTCGGGAATTTCTGCAACTGTTGGAGCGATGGCGGGCAGTATTTACTGCACTTGTTAGTCAAGCCAGCATTAGCCTAATTAATAATCAGGGTAATGTAAAAGTTGCCAAAAGAGCTGGGCAGCAAGGAAAATGTACGCGCATTGGCTTTTTGTAATGGCAACAGTGGGCGTTAGTGTCAAATTAGACAAAACACTTGCCAAATATCCTACTAAAACTCGACAAAAATCAGTCTTTGGTGATAAAGTCGCCAAAAAGCATTAGTGAGGGCGTAAATAGAGGCGTTTTGGAAAATGTTGTTTATGGCACTAATTTAGAAGATGCCCTTGTCAAAAACCTAAAAGGCCAGCTGACAAATGCAGCAACAGCTGCTGCTTTTAGCGATTTTGTCAAACATATTGATGCTGATGGCGGCGATCAAAACCTGGTTATCAAAAATATTTCTCATAAACTTGCCGCTGCATTAACAGGCTGTATCAGTGCTGCTGCCAATAGCCAGAACTGCGAATCTGGGGCGGTTGGTGCTGCCGTTGGAGAAATGTTTGGCGATTTTGTTGTCAATAAAATATGGCGTGATTGATGAAAAACAGCGTGAAAAACTGATCAATCAAACCAGGTTATTAGCAGGCATCACCGCCGCCTTTAGCGGTAATGATGTTAATACCGCTACGGATAAGACGGGGGAGGCGGTGAGGTGGAATGCTATTGGGAGAGGTTATTCTGAAAATAAAAGAGAATATACTCCTGAAGATATTCCCAATATATTAAATGATGTTAAAAAGCTAGAAAAAGAAGGAAGAAATCATGGTTTAATATTAGCACCAAATGCTTTAAATCACTATATTAATGGGAAGGGTAAGGATTTTTGAAGTAAAAGATGAATTTCTTTTGAAGTTTTCAAAGTATTTCAAAAGGCTGATAAGATTAATCAAGACAGATTTATTAAACACGAAAAGGGTATTATAAATGAAATACAAAAGATGAAAAAGTAATAATAAGCGTTCTTTTCACATTCATTTTGATAAACTTGTTTTATGCAGAAATGTTTTTGAAAAAGATTTATATTATGGTTCAGGTGGTAGTACACTATCTAGTTATGGGAGTTTCAGTGCCAATAGAAATAAAGACACTGTTATTATTAATGGTATAGTTGAGGTTTCTTGGTATGATAGATATGATTGGGATAAAGGAAAAATTAACAAATGTTATTGGGTTAGGGACATTTGATGATGAAAAGTTTGCATATTTAGAAAAAAACAAGGTTATGCCAAATCATTTAATATGAAGTCAAACTGGAGTTATAATTTTTAGTGGAAATTATAATGAAAGATTATGGGGCGATGTAAAATGGGAAAAAAAGATAATTTATATAGCTATAATTTTATCTATAGTAATTTTTAACTATTATCAATTCAGATGGGTTGAGCTTGAAAAAGTATTTAGAAAAACCTAATGGGGAATATTTTTTTATTTTGAAAAATAGAGAAAGAAGATAGGTTATGTTATATCAAAGAACTTATTGATTATAATTACAATTTTATTATTAGAAATAAAGGTATTATTTATATTAGATATCACAATAAGAATAGCTTAGAAAAAAATTAGATGAATTAGCAAATTTAACAACTGATGCAGAAGAATTAAAAATTCTAAATGAAAATAATAACAGAAATCAATGTTACATAATTGATGAATAAATTCTAATTAGAGTTTAATATATAAATTACAACACGACAGAAATTTTTAAAAACCACATCAGAACATCCGTTTTTGGGTGGAAGGTATTGGCTGGTTAAAAGCATCCTTATTAGAATCTGGTATGATTCTGCTTGACAAAGCATGGGCTTGCCAATGTTACAATCATCAGCCAAACCAAACTAGATCAAAAAGAGACAGTTTATAACTTTGAAGTGCAAGATTTCCATACCTATCATATTGGTAAATATGGGGTGTGGGTGCATAATGCGGATTGTTGTGATATTAAATTTAGATATAATAATCCACAAAAACATAGAGAAGATTTGGCTAGACAAGCGGGAATCCCTAGAGATATCGCTAAAAATCCTTCTAGTGTCTGGGGAAATCTGTTGATCAAATTAAACAATCTTTTTGAAATGGATGGTGCTACTGTGGTTAAGAAAACCTATAAAAATCTGGTACATCTGGTTATGGTCAAGTTTATGAAGTAAAAGGTGGTTCATCAGGCATTAAAGAATTTGAATATCATCCAGGAGGCGGAACTCATACAGGAAAGGGCACATCATATTATAAAGTTGTAAAGAATGACGGCACAGAAATACGCATTATTGATCCAAACCAAGGATTTAAACCAGGAACGATTACAAAAAAATCAGGTTTATTTAAATCCTAATGGGCAAAAGTTAAAGTACGAGGGTGGAAGATGGTTAATTTGAAATAAATAATAAAAGAAATATTATCAAAACCAAACATTAAAGCAGATATTATTCCTGGAATGTCGGCTGGAGGATATAGTCTTGGAATGGATTTTAATAATTTTTCTTAATAAAATATCTAAAAATTTCATACATCAAGACAAAAGAAATTGATTTATCATTAACTACACATAATTCTTGGGTTATAGAAAGATTTTTCTAATGAGTATTTTTTTAGATTACAAATTTGCTTATTGGAATAATATAGTTATTCTAAGATTTGGAAATGATAATAAGTTAAATTTCATTAAATTAAAAAGGATATCATGAAAGCTTTTTAAAAAGTTGGTATAAATGATAGACTAGATATATTAATTGATGATTATTATTTCTTATTTTATTATGATGTACATCTATTAGTTGATAAAATTAAAAAATAGGAAGATACTAGATAAATATATATTTGATAATGATTTATATGATATTGATATTTGTAATGATTTTTGATATAATGAGTATTATTTATAATATAGATGATATTATTACAGTAGATGGTGTTGAATTTAATACAAACTATCTAACACAATATTCAAAAAGAATATTCAAATCAAATAATTGAAGAAATTATAGTATTTTCTAACCAATACTAATTTTTTTATGTTTATATCTATATTATTTATGATTTTTCCTATTTACGCCAGTACTAGAAAGCACTATGGTAGTTGATCAATCAATACTTAACCAAAACAAACAAGAACATCGCCAACTAATCCAGGATATTGAAAATCAAAAATAATATTTACCAAAAACAGATAATTATCAAGATTTAAATATTAATTTGAAAGATTGGAAAGAAGAAACACCTTGTTTTACAATCCATCAATTTGAATTAATATCATCTGATAAAAAAATTATTAAAAAAATTTAAATTTATTTTAAAGCCTTTAACCAATAAAGATAAACCCACCTATGCAATCAATCGCTGTATTGGTCAACATAATTTACAAAAATATTATTTATATCACCCAAAATGAATTATTAAAAAAACGGCTATATTACCAGCCAAATTTATATCCCCAATCGAGGTTTATCAAAAGTGTATTAAAAAAATTGGCAGTTAAAGAACGTGTTTGAATCGCTTGAATACCTTAGTATAAGTAGTGAAATATCTAGACTTCTTTGGCGGCATGGTCTTTTACATTACCATGATGAGCATATTCAAAAAGAGCTTATCAGTGGCGGCAATAATGTTTAATCTTGCTACTACCTTGCGCTTCAAGTAATCAAATGATATTGGTAAGTATGGTTTGATTGGGCGGTCATTCATTTGCTTGTTTAAGTTAAGCTAAACTAGCTCTTGCTTGTATCATCAGTTTTAAAACAGCTTTGGTTTCTATGTCACGCGGTGGCAGATGAGGCATTCATTATATGGTTTATCAGTTTGCCGCTTTCAAAATTCCATTTCATAAACACAAAGTGGAACAATCGCATCATCTGATTGCAAATCAAGACGACATTGTCTATGAATGGGATACCAATGAAGATACTGTTAGAGAATTTGGTACCCTATTTGATTTTTTAATTTGGCATAGAGAAAGTATATACAGAACCGTTGTTAAAAATCCAAACTATCCTATGTATGGAAAAATTACTTTAAATTTTTATATGTTATAAATAACTATGAGTAATCTAATCCAAACCCTACTATCCATCAAAAAACCCACGCAACAACTTCATCGAACGCCCTGAACTAATTCAGGGCTATACCGAAGATGAAATCAGATAAATTGAACTAAAGTATGATTTTCCAATTCATGGTCAATTTAAAGAACTATTAACGACGATGGGTAAATGTTCGGATGGATTGTTATTTGGTGATGATATGCTTTACGTTTATTAGTTTTACATTATCAAAAAACTTAACACATCAATCACATCTTAATCTTGGCTACTTAGCTTTAAAACTCAACCCCTAAACTGACACCGCCTACCCATTTTTTATCGCCAAAATATTGGGGTTGTCTGATGGGGTGTCCTGCAAATACATCATAGTTGAGTTTAAGAGGCTTAATCTGCCCTTTGATGCCAACTGCTCCGCCAACTAGGGTGTGTCCAAGTAGCAAGTTGTCTTGTTCTTTATTTTGCATGGCAACGCTGCCAGCATCCAGCCCTAGATACAGACTGTGATTGGACTGCTTAATAGGAAAACTTATGTCTTGACGCAATAACATGCCCATATCTGCTGATAGTGTCCGCTCACCATCAAAGCCACGTACACTATATCGCCCCCAATGCTCATACGCTCACTAGGCACTAAGGGTTTTTGGGTGTATTGAGCTTTTAGGTTAGCTTGATAGGTTAATTGGTAGTCATTCTTAATTTTAATAGGTGTGACAAAACTGGCATTGAGCTTGTAAATAAAAGTGCGTGCCATTCCTTCATTAAACAAGCTCTCAGGCGGTATTAGGGCGTTAAACGCACCTGTACCACGCTGTACATTAACATCAGTAGCCAGTTGTTTTTGCCCAAAGCGTATCTCATGACGAACCCCTGCTATCCAACCTGAGATTTTACGGCGTTGCACTTCTATCTCAGTATCATCAATAAAGTTTTTTTGTGATTTGATAAAGCTTCCCGCATTAAGCCATGTCTTGCTGCGTGCATCTCGATGAACTAAATGACTGGCATTTAGACTAATATTATCTGAATCACCGCTATAAACATAATCTTGATTGACGCCTGCCACTGTTTGATGGTAAGTGTAATGGCTGGCATTGGCAGTTATCACGGTATTTTTGATGGGTAGTACATAACCAATCCCATAGTTTTTACTACCACCTTTGGCATTTTTATGGGCGTATTCATCCTTATTAATATTATTACCCAAATCACGGCTATAATTTAAATACAACAAATCATTATGCCAAGTAGGATTATCAAAGCTTAGTGTTATACCCCCTTGATATTTTCCTGTAGATTTTGAGCCTGAATCATCAAGACTAACACTACCACGCACCTTTCTTGACTGAGTATAGTTAATCACCACATCACTAAAACCCATCTTGTTATTTTCGCTTGGCGTGATGGAAAAGTCGGCATTTGCTGTTGGTACACGTTTTAAGTTTTCAAGGGCTGTTTCTAATTGACGTATGTTTAGCACATCGCCACTGCCAAATGGTAGAGCTGTCACAAAATTAGCAGGCAGACCTGTATTATCTACATAAACAGGCATATCACTTGTGCTAGTATCTGCTTTGATTTGCCCAATTTTACCAACCACAACCGTCAGTAGTAGCTGACCGCTTGATAGGTTTTGATTGCCAACAAGCACCCGAGTAGTAACATAACCATGTTCTATGATGCGATTTTGTACATCACGAACAATGGTGTTGATATCATTAATATTTAAACATTGCCCCAATACCTTGCTTTTGCCATGTGTTAGAGGGGTTAAAGCAAACCCAAATTGTGCCAAATCTGTGGTATTGCTAGCATCAAGGCTTGTATAGGCGATTTGATGAATAGCAAAAACAAAGGCAAATGAATATTATCACCGTTGTGAACATCGGCAATGGTTTGTTTTTGATTAGGTATATCAAGGTGTACAGTGGGGCTGGTGATAAGTGATTGATTAAGAGCATCTTGCTTTTGCTGTTGAAGTTGAATAAGTTGATTGGCAACTTGCTCAGGTGTATGAGCATAAGCAGTGCCACCAAACACGATGCTCACCATCATAAATACTTGACGGATTGTCATTGTTTTGGGTTTATGCAAATGGCGAGCTAAAATGTACATAAAAAAATCCTATTTTATTTAAAAATAAATTATATCATATACTTAAATAAAAGAGTTTAATAATTTTTATTTTACATATATTTTAAATCAATCATAGGATAGTTTCTCTAATACTACAGATTTACCATCATTGCAAAATGAAAAATGATCAACTAAAAAAATTAGTGATGTAAGAATAAAAACTCAAATAACCCAGCTCAGAAATTGCACTCAATAATTTTTGCAGTGAGTTGTTTTTCTATTGCTTGGCAATCAAAAGATAAAGGAATTTTATGGGTCGCAACCAATTGATCAAAAAATAATTTAATAGCTTGAATCGGTAAAAGTCCATAATTTGCCAAAATTTGGGTAGCTTCAGTTCTTAAATGTTCATCAAGACGGACATTAAAAATTATAGTAGCCATTATTTGCCTTTTTTTATCTATTCTTTACAATATAAAGTTTCTAAATTTCCGACATAGACTCCTGTTAAAATCATCAGAATAAGAAAATAAACACAAGATGCAAAACAGCTTCATTGCCTCTTGTTTTATGTTTATTTAGTTTAGCTTAATTTCTAAAAATTAATTTTTGCATTTGTTGTGCTTTTTGCATAACTAAATTTCCTAAAACAGCTTTTAAACAAAACTAAACTAAATTTACCCCCTGCCAAGGGGCGAAATTACGAGTTACAAACTCAAAACTGGCGTTTGTTTATAACTCATAATTTCGTCAAAAGACTTTCCCACTTTTGCAATTCCCCAAAAAAATTTAAAATTTGATTTTCTGCGGTTGTCAATTTTTGTGTTTTTTTCCAAAAATGGTATTTTTGCCAAAAATCACCATCATGCAATCTGTGCAATTTACCTAAGCAAGCATAGCAAACGGTACAAAAAAACAGCAGTTTTGATGACCTTTGCGCTTGCAAAAGGGGGATAAATCCCCCCTTTGAACCCCCCATTTTCATGAATTTATTTTGTCTAAAAACTTTAAATTCAAAGATTTAAAATAAGACAAATCCTCAAATTTATTCTTTTCCAGCTCAAACACTCCCCTAAAATCGCCCTGCTCATAACGCATTTTTTGGAGGCTAGCACGCATCTTTTTGCGGATTGATGTTATTTGCAATGTAGGCGTTAATCAGCGTATCACTGGCTAAAATCTTTTCGTATTGTTGCCGTGCCAGCTCTAATTGCTCTTTTTCACGTGCTTTTTGCGCTTGACGTTCGGCTTTTTTAGCGCTCCTTTGCTTCTTGTTCGGCTTGTATGGCGTCTTGGTGCTGTTTTAACGCCTGTTTGATGAGATTTTGGCGGTGTTCTGCTGTTGCGCCGATACTGTCCGCGTAGGCGTTCTTTTGGGCGATAATATCGTGTTCTTGGTCGGTTAGGTTGTTTAAATCAATATTTGCGGTTTGTTTTGTTTGCTGGGCTGTAGATTTTTGTTTGCGTTCAAAAATCAAACCGAAAAACCAACAATAACCCGCCCTTGTTTGCGCTGTGTATATGTAGCTGATAAGTCGGTTTTTGTGTTGATTTGTTTTAGGGAAAAAAATCAAGAACATAAAGCCTTAAAGTTGCTCATTGTCTTATATTCAGTAGGCAACAAACCAAATCTAAAAACGCAAATCATCTAAGCTAATATCTAGCCAGCCTTTTGCCAGTTTTTTTGTCTAAGTGTTGTATAAAAAAACTCATACAATCGCATTGCATAACTGCTTGACAGCTCCGCCACTTGTTTAATCTCATAAGTCGTAAAATTACGTTCAAGCTCCACAAGCATGGGTATGATTGCATCCGCAAACCTAAAACTTACAGTACCTTCCCCTTGCCCATAGTCAGCAGATTGAGTAAAGCGTTCATATCGCACACGTTGTTCACCTTTATTTGTTAGATATTTATATCCCCATTCAGCACGATATAACCCCATAACAGCTTGTTTTTAACGCTTTGTAAGCTCCCTGTTGGGTGCCGCCAAATTTTGTGATGTAATCGTCTGCATGGATAATTAGCTCTTTGCCCCGCAACTGCTCTACACTGTCGCAGTATTTCCGACCTTTTTAAAAATCGCTAATAATACCAATCTTTGCTCAACTTCACCCAGTCTATGACTGGCTTCAATCAACGCATTATCTTTTTACAATTAAGTTACCCATAGTTTTAGCCTTTAGCAGATTTTATATTTAAATAATTTTTATAATAAATCAATTTAAGAATAAACTTTTTATTTACTATTTTTAGTGTAACCAAACCTAGTTTTATATGTAACCAAACCTAGTTTTATATGTAACCAAACCTAGTTTTATATGTAACCAAACCTAGTTTTATAAACTGGCAAACCCTTGCTAAATAAGGCTTTCGGCACCCCTAAAAAAACAAAAAAACAATAAAAAAACTAAAAAAACACTTCTTGGGGAAAAATTTTCAATTTTGACCTAAAAAAACAACTTCAACTGGTAAAAGATTTAGAAGTAATTCACAGCAAAAACCAGACAAAAACAAACTCAGATAAATTTTATTTTTTTGAAAAAGCAAAAAAATGTTAAAAGAACAACAATCACAAACTTATTGTCATGCCAAACACTGCTCAAACCCCTGAAATTAAAAAAATTTAAACTTCATTTTGCTAATAAATCATGTTAGTATCTAGGGCCTTAAATAACATTATTTTATAAAAAAATTAAGGAAATACCCATCATGAACCGCCATTGCTATCGAGTCATTTTTCAATAAAACCTTAGCAAGACTTGTGGTCGTTTCTGAAAAAAACTCATTCACATAGTAAAAACAAATTCACAAGGAGGTAGTCAAAATAATGTTGTTTTAACGGATTCACAACAAAAACTTGTTGAAAAAAATGGATATTATGGCAAATTAAAACTTACCTTTGCATTGATATTACTAAGTCTTGGTATTATCAACATCTGTGATGCCAACCCAAATACAACTGCTACAACGGTTGTTGCTGACTCATCTGCTAATAAACATCTACAACCAATGATTGTGCCAACTGCTGGTGGCATGATATCGGTAAATATCCAAACACCTAATGACAAAGGATTATCTAATAACCATTACAGTCAGTTTGATGTCGGTAGTCAAGGTGTTATCTTAAATAATAACCGTAAGGCGGTTGCCACTCAACTAGCAGGCTTTGTAGATGCCAATCCTTTTTATGGCGCGTGGTGAAGCTTCTACCATCTTAAATCAAGTGAATTCAAGCAAAGCCAGTATACTTAATGGCTTTGTAGAAAGTAGCAGGACAAAAAAAGCAGATGTCATCATTGCCAATCCAAATGGGTTGCAAATTAATGGAGCAGGGTTTATTAATGCAGCTAATGTCCATTTTGGTTTCAGGGAGTTGCCCAAGTTTATGATGGTAAACCATCAACTTATCATGTGGGTACAGGCGCCATTGTTGCCTCTGGCAAACTCAATGCTGGGCATACCGATTACACTGCCTTAATTGCTAAAAGTATGCAGCTCAATGATGAAATCTATGCGGGCAAACAGCTTGATGTGATTACAGGTGAAAACCTTATAAATATTCAAGATGGTAAACTCAATCAATTATCTGCTACCAGTAAACAAGCGAGTTCATCACAGACCAATCAAACCGCCAATAACACAACACAAGGGGTTGCCTTAGACATTTCAGCCTTAGGGGGCATGTATGCTGGCAGTATTCGTTTGATAGGCACCAATCAGGGTTTGGGGGTAAATAACGCAGGAATCATTTTAAGTACAAATAATGATGGTGTTAGCTCCCTTAGCTTGGATATCAAGGGTAATCTGATCAATACAGGCACCATTGCTGGTAAAGATAAACTACAAATTAACACTTCTACACTTGAGAATTTAGGCACCATCAGCAGTGAAAGTAGCAATATTGCTTTAACTACCAATCACCTAAATAATTCAGGTGCTATTTTTAGTAGTCAGGTCAATCAAATTACTGCAAGCCATCACATCAACAACCAAGGTGATATTTATGGTGGAGCGTTTGATATTGCGACCAACTCCCTGAATAATGCAGGCAAACTGATTCAAACAGGCAAAGGTCAGCTTGCCATCAAAAAGTGATACGCTCACTAACACCAACCAAGCGGTCATTGGGCAAAGTTTGTATCATAAAATCACAGTAGACATGGCTGACCCACCAAGTACAGCACAAGCCAGTGGTGGTGTTATCAACGCCAAAGCAAATCATACAAACAGTTCAAGTAATACAAGTGGTACACAGCCATCTACACCCATTGCCACACCGGTCGCCAATGGATCTATTACCACCCAAACGCTCACCAATCAAGATAAAAAAACGCACTGATTGCGGCTGCAGGTGGTATTGATGTTGCAGCTGATACAAGCATTAATCAAAAATCAATCATCCATAGATGTCCAAAAGCTTATCCACCAAAAACTCTTAGTAATACCAACAGTAAACTTGCTGTCAACAACATCAATTGGCATCTGACTCATTTTGATAACACACAAGGCACACTCACCAGTAAACAGGATATCATGATTGCCGCTCAAAACAGCATCATCAACCAACAAGGCATTCTTGCTGGTAATGGCAAGCTTGAGTTATCCACAGAGGGTGATGTGGACAATCATCAGGGGGTGATTCAAAGTGCTCAGGGTGATGCCATCATTTTGGCACAAAACATTCAAAACAGTCAGGGCAGTATCACCGCCTCAGATACGTTATCAATAATGGCGACAGACACATTAAATAACACTCAAGGCAACATATCAGCCCAAGGCGATGCTACATTAACCATTGGCACAACATTAAATAACACGGACGGTTCTATCCAAAGTGCCAAAGCCTTGACTGCTAATACTCAAAACCTAAGTAACAGCGGTCAGCTTTATGCTGCAAAGACCACACTTGCCGCCTCAAAACACTTAGTCAATAACAAAACAGGGATTATCGCAAGTGCTGGTGATGTTGATATTTTTAGTGATACCATCAGTAATACAGGCAGTGTGATTGCTGGTATGAAGGCAGATGGTGCTTTGCTAGCAACACCAGCAAACTTGACCATTCATGCTACCAAAGAGTTAAGCAGCTCCGGCGTACATGTCGCCACCAATCATCTGCAACTTGGTGGCAATGTGTTACACTGACTGACAGTCAAAGCCAAGCTAAAAAAATATCACGCTTGACAGCAAAAAGCACGACCAGCACGCAGCATGCCAAGGTTGTAGCAACTGATGTACTAAACATGATGACGCCAGATTTGCTTAACAACACCCAAGGTATGCTGTCAGCAGGCAATATCAACATTCACACAGAAAAAAACTGAATAATCATCAGGGCAGTATTAACCAAAGCAGTCAAGACGATTTTTAGCTTAAACGTTAAAAAAATGGTCTGGATAACCGTCAAGGCAGCATTACTGCCAATGCCCAAAATTTTAATATTCATACCAGCACACTCAATAATCATCAAGGTCATATTAAGCATACAGGTGCAATCCTTGACATGACAGCAGCAGATGTGAATAACGCTCAAGGCAGTATATTATCAACAGGTGATCACACTTTAAATGTTAAGAACGTCATTGATAATCATCAAGGCATCATTCAAGCAAACACGCTTACCACAACCGCCAAGCAGCTTGATAACAGTGATGGCAAACTATTGACTAGCCGCCATCAAAAGCTTAACACTAACAAATGACATCAATAATCATCAAGGTTTGATTCAAGCAGGGTGATTTTACCATCACTGCTAAGCAGTTAAATAACCATCAAGGGATTTTTGCTTGCTACAGATGACAAAAACCAAAAACCTTATTAATTTGACAGGTGAGCTAAATAACACAAACACAGTACAAAAAAAGCCGCCACCATCGCTGCAGCAGGCAATTTGCTGATGACCGCATCAAAGCTACAAAATACAGGTAATATTAGCAGTCAAACTTTAGGCATTCAAGCTGATAAGATACATCATGCAGGCAACATCACCTCTCAAACCAATGTGGTCATGAAGGAGTCTTAGGCATAGAAAAACACCCAAACAAGCTCGGTGTTTGCAGGTGGTGATGTCATACTGAGCAGTCAATCTGGCATTGCTCATCATGGTCAGCTGGCGGCGGTCAATCAGTTGTCAGTGGATGCAGCACAATTGGACTTATCAGGCTCCACCAATCAAGCTGCCAATATCAGCTATACCTCAAAAAGCTGATATTGCACATCAGCATGCCACAAGCAGTGCTACAAATAGTATTGTTATTAATAATACCAATGGCATATTCAGCAACCAACAAGGCAACATCACCGCCAAAACTGTCAATTTAGACAGCAAGGCACTACAAAATGGTGGCAGCATTTATGCCAAAGCGTTGACTGTCCATCAAATTGATGATTATACACATGCCAAGCAAGACAAACTGATTGCAGACAATCTTAATTTCAACACCCAAGGCAGCTTTACCAATCAAGGGGAATTAAGCGCCAATCAAGCGCTAAGTTTAAACGCAAAGAGCATCACCAATGACAAAGATGCCACCATCAATGCAGCCAATCTAACCCATCTGGACAGCCAATCGTACTTAAATAACCAAAGGTTTAATCAATGGCAATGCTACTTATATCAAGGCGAAGAATGCGATTAACAACCAAAGCAGGCGGACGCATTTATGGCACACACCTTGCCATTGCTGCAGACACGTTAAACAACACTCCAGCTAAGATACACGACACAGATGCGACAAATACCGCCCCCGTCATCGCTGCCAGGCAGCGCCTTGACGATGGTGTTAATTATTTAAACAACCATCCAAATCCTGACAGACACGCTAAGTTTAATCAAGACTTTCTTGGTCAAGCCTTAATCACAAGTCTAGGAAGTTTGCATATCGGCGGTGGCTTGAATGACAACTACCATGCCATTGGCAAGGCTCAAAAGATAGTGAATCGTGGTGCCACCACCCAGTCGGGCGGGCAGATGCTCATAGACACTAAAGTATTAAAAAACGAGAATGCACACTTTGAAAAAGTGGCACAAGTCATCGATCGCCAAGACCGACAAATATTTTTATCGCAATAGGGAAAAATCCATCTCGTGTATATGGCTCCCATGAAGCCTTTTTAGGACCAACCAGCAAAAAAGGCGCACCAACGGGCGCATTATATATCAAGGATGCTCATGGCAATCATCATCGTGTTGGCGAAGAGATTGATGAGATTACTGTGGATTTGGTTGTCTATAAAGATCACACACGTTGGTCAGACCCTGCCCGTATGGTTGCCGGTCAAGATCTTATCACTTACGGTAACCAACTCATCAATGATAAAAGCCAGATGAATGCAGGCGCTGGTTTTGCAATGACTGGGGATAAAGTTGTACAAACGCCCAATGGCGGCTTAATTGGTCAAACCATCAAAACGGCAGAAAATGGCAACTTTGTGAGTCGTACGGTGGTATCCTCAGCAGCTGGCAGACGCCATAAGCGAATAGATATTGGTTCAGGCCCTTATACCCAAACATTTGCGCCATTAGAGACTTATGAGCTACCCATCCTAAACGCCACTATCACCACCACACCATCAAAGCCCACCATCAATCAAGTGGCTTTGGCAGACAGTGACATTGATGCAGCTTTGGAGGCTTTAAAAACCAATCAATCTGCGTTATCTACTGATGCCCAAAAGCAGCTGTCAGCACTGCTTGCTACCAAAGCACTGGGGCAAACGGTGGACAAAGCACTGCTTGCTGCCTTAATCAATAAACTGCCACAAAAAATTGATGGCAAAAACTCCTACTGTGGTTCATGCAACACCAGATGGTTTAACCATTCCCAACTCTGCCCTATACACCATCAACGCCAACCACCCAAATCTGCCCATCATCCAAACCGACCCTGCTTTTACCAATCATAAAAACTGGCTAAGCTCTGAGTATATGCTTACTAAGTTAGATATTGATGCCAATCACATCAAAAAAAGCGTCTTGGGGATGGCTACTATGAACAAAAAAACAGCTACAAGACCAATACCAATTGCTGACAGGTAGACATTTACTCAGTGATTATCAAAAGCCAAGAACAAGCCTTTAAAAACCTTGATGGATCAGGGCATCACCTTTGCCAAGCAATATCAGCTCAGCCTAGGTGTTGCCCTAAGTGCCAAAGCAAATGGCAAATTTAACCACAGACATGGTGTGAGCATGTTAAACAGCCCATCACTTATACCAAAAAAAGATAAAGAGGGCAATTTAATCACCCACACCCAAGAGGCTTTGGTACCCAAACTTTACTTACGCCCTGCCAACACAGCCACTGCCAGACTACAACCTGATGGCAGATACAGCAGTATTGAGGGCTAAAAAAACATCAACATGCACTTAACAGGTAATCTGGATAATGGCGGCAATATCACTGCCACAGATGCCCTATCTATCCAAGCAAATAATGCCACCAACAAAGGCAATATCAACGCTAAGTTTGTTGCCATTGATGTCAATCAAGATCTGATTAATCAGCACCGCATTGACGCAGACCATGCTGCCGCACTAACAGCTGGTCATGACATCATTAATCAAAAGCTAAACCAGCCAACAATCCCAAAAAAACTGGGACAATCTAGTGCCAGCAGTACCCATATCCGTCAATTGGCACAAATTAGTGTGGGTGATGGTGCCAAAGCCACAGGTAAAGATGGTAAAACACCAACCACCTTATCCATCAAAGCCGGCAACTATGTGATCTATACAGGTGCCAAAAAGCCAAAAACCAAGGTGGCAACACTCTCATCAGTGCCAATAAAGGCATTCGCCTCGATGCCATCAAAAGAATCTAGCAGCATCAACGCCATCGCAGATGACAACAACTACTTTAAACACAGCCAAAGTAAAGACATTGGCTCAGCGGTCAGTGGTCAAGGTGATGTTGTGCTGGTTGCCACCAGTCAAGATGCTGCCATCACTGGCAAAAGCTTTTAATATCAGCAGTCAAGCAGGGTAAGGTGCGGATGAGTGCGACAGGTGATATTAAATTTGAAGAGGGTGAGACAGACCGATCAATTACAAACAGCTACACAGTTTACTAACAAAAAGCTTGATTAGCAAAAACAACCAATCATCAGCATCACGCTGATGAAGACAAGACTCTGACCAACACCATACAAGCAGAACAAATCACCCTAACTGCCGGTAAAAACTTGCAGCTAACTGCAAGCAACATTGCTTCTGATACACACATTCATCTAAAAGCCAAAGGGGATGTTGTTTTGGATGCTGCCATCAATAGCCAAGATAGCCAAACTCATACCCATACCAAAAAAATCAGGCATGTTTGCCTCTTCTGCTACTACCATCACCTTAGGTAAGCAAACCACCAAAACAGATGACAACCATCAAAAAATCACCCATATAGGCAACCAGTTAGCAGCACTGGGTGGCAACGTCATCATTGAGGCGGGTGATCAATATAAGCAAATTGCCAGTGATATTTATGCTGCGGATAATACCAAGACCATCAACAATTCTGATGCAGGCAATGTATTGATTAAAGCCCAAGAAGCACATATCAGCGGTGCAACCAACACAAACACCAACCATAACGCCTTTTATCAAAAAAACCTCAGGAATTACTGCCAGTGTGTCAAGCTCTATGGTTGATAGCACCAAAAAGCATTGATGGTCTTATTGATGCCACTCAAGAAAGCCAATCCACACGCTTAAAAAGCCATGGGTGTATTAGCAGCCGCTGCCAAAAACTAAGAACCTGCTTGATCAAATAAAAACAAGGTAGTCTAGGTTCTATCCGTGCTCAAGCAACTTTAGGCACTTCCACTAATAAAAACCAAAGCACCAGCAGCCATCAAAGTAATCAAGCTTCCACCATCAACACCGATGGCAATCTTATCTTTGATATCCAAGGCAAAGACACTGACAGTGATTTAGTCATTACAGGCAGCCACATCAATGTCGGCAACAACCTATACCAAAAGGTCGCAGGAGATGTTATCTATCAAGCATCCAGTGAGCATAGTAACACAAGCAGCAGCCATGATAGTAAAAGTGCTGGTGTTGGTGTCTATGCTTCTGCCAATCTGTCACAAACAAACACGCAAGGCAGCGCAGGCTTTACCGCTCATGCCAATCTTGGTAAAGGCAGCAGCACAGAAACCGCCACAACTCACACCAACACCACCGTCAAGGTAGCTGGTACCACGCATAATGACATCGCAGGTAATTTTACCTTAGATGGTGCCAATCTGACTACCAAACACCTAACAGGCACGGTAGGTGGTGATTTAATCGTTAAAAGCCGTCAAGACACTTATCAGTACGACAGCAAACAACAAAACATCGGCGGCAGTGCTGACATTGATTTTAGTGGTAAGCTACAAAATGCCAACATCAACACTGGCAAACAGCAGTTAAACGCCCGGTATGCCCAAGTAACCAATCAATCAGGCATCATTGCCAATACATCAAGCCTAAACGTACAAGGACAAGGCAAGTTTACAGCTGGTTATCTCATCACTGACAAAGACCAAAACCACACCCAATTTAAACAAGGCATCCAAACCCAAGACATTGAAAACCACCTAAACTATCAAGGCGATGCTTTGCAAGTGGGTGTAAACCTTACGCCAAAGTCAAAGAGTGGTCAGCAAGACAGCACCTCAAACAAAACAAAGCACCAACTAGGACTGTCAGGCTTAGGTTACGGTAAAATAGACCCTATCCACAAAACATCGATTACCAAATCTGCCATCACTGACCAAGCAGGACTTAGCCACATAAGCACAGACAACTTTAACAGTGAAGATGGTCAACAAGCCCTAAACCCCATCATCAACAATGACTTCACCAATCAAAAGAGTCAGTTGGAGAAAGAGCTTGGAAATCAGGTAACAATTACCACAGAGTTTGGCAGAGAAATACCTAAACAAATTGGTGATTATGCTCAAGCCAAAGAGATTGAACTGCTTGCACAAGGCAATATCGAAGAAGCCAAAAAGTGGGCAGAAGGGGGTGTTTATCGTGTGGCACTACATACCGCGATGGGTACTTTGGCAACTGGAACAGCGGAAGGAGCTTTTACCGCAGGGGCAGCAGCAAGTGCTGCACCTAAGCTCAATCATCTACAAGCTAAACTTAAACAAAAACTCAATGAGCAAGGACTTGAATCAGATGCCGCTGAGATGATCAGCCAATCAGTCTTAAACCTAACTTTGGTAGGTGTAGGAGCAAGTGCAGGGCTTGATACTGGTAGCACAGCTTATGCGTTAAATACGGATGTGAATAATCGGCAGCTGCATCCTGTTGAATTTGATGCAATCCAAATCATTGCAGAAAAACTTGGCATTGATGAAGAGGAATTAAAAAAAGCAGTTTTATACCATATTGATAAAGGATGGCAAGATAATATTAATGAAAAAGAAGCAGAGAAAGTTGCCCATTATCAGAGTTTGTATAAGCAGGCTCTCAATGAGTTAAATGGCCGCTCAATTGATGAATACTTAATCAATGCATTGTCAAAGTCAAATTATGATGAGCATAGCTTGGAGGGACCATATGTTGAACTCCCTCCAATGTATATTACTATTTCTCGTACTGCTCATTCTAGAAATTTCGAAGCAGATAAGACCAATCGATACCTTGAACAAGAAGGAATAGCTTTTCAAGCCACTGATGCTGATTTTAATGATGGACGTATATTCGCCGCAAAAAGCTTTGGTGAAATAAAAGATCGGTATCCCTCATTGGTTCAAGACATGAGTGCCTTTGAAAAAAATTACAAGAAGCAAGCGATGGATTGTCTGCATTTGGTGAAGGTTTTGTTGAAGGTGGAGTTTCAAACATCAAAGGTTTGGCTGATGCCATCACTAATCTGCCCAATACTGACATTAGTGCATTTAGAGAGCGAGCTCACAAACTTAGCTCAGATATAATAAAATATACAACTGACAGCCAATACAGAGACTCTGTTAATCAAGAGGCTGCGTATGATTTAAAAAAACAGATATTGCCTATGGGCAAATTTTAGCCCTGCAAGGGGATGCTGACAAAATTGGTCAGACAGTTGGTGAAGCTTCGGGTAAGCTGGTAGCCGATTTGGCGTTATCTGCTGCAACAGCTGGGGTTGGCAAGGTTGCAAATCAGGCCATCAAGACGATTAATAAAGTGGATATCCCTGATAAAAAAATCACAAATTATAATCCCCCTAGTGTAAGAGCAATAGAATGTTCCTTCCACGGAGACATGCAAGTCAAAACCCTATTTGGCTACAAACCCATCTCTCAAATTCAAATCGCAGATTGGGTATTCGCCAAAAATGAAATCACAGGTAAAACCAATTACCGTCAAGTCTTACAAACCATCAATAGCATAGATCCTGACACCACACACATTACCATTGTCAATAGTGATGGGGTCAAACAAACCATCATTTCAGATGGGTTGCACCCTTATTTTGTGGACTTTACAGGTGATACCACCCCACCAAAACCATCCACAGGACACCATTATAAAGGTAACCTTCCCTATGCTTACTGGGTCGGTGCCAAAGACATTGAAATCGGTCATCGCCTAATTGATGACAAGGGTAATTATCAAACCGTCATTGCCATTCACACCAAATCAACACCCTTGACAGCTACAACCTAGAAGTAGATACTGATCACACCTTCTTCATCAAAGGCATAGATGGGGTGGATGCGGTATGGGTGCATAATAAGAACTGTTTTATTGCGATTGGCGATAATCCTGCTGATGTCATGATTGATGGTAAAACAGTAACATACTCCGACTATATTGTGGGCATGAATGCCAATAATCAGCCCATTATAAAACGCATTCCTACCATTTTAGATGATGGTAAAATTGTGGAAGTTAAAGTAGAAGGTAATACAGTTAAAATTGTTAATGATGATAAGCCCGATACTTATTATGAGCAGACAAATGATAAGCTTGTTGCTAGAGATTCAACAGGTAATTATGCAAAAAATGAACATAAAAAGCCGCCCCCTGTTGTAGAAAAAACCATTCCAGAACATTTGGTGACAAATAAAGATAAGCGTTTGTTTAATGGTATTGTATTAGATGAAAGGTTGCCAGACCCAAAAGCAGGTTGGGATTACAAACCATCGCAAACAAAACCAAAGCAAAACAGCACTGAAAACCACTTAAATTCTCATATTAATGGCTATGTTGAAGAAATCAAACTCGCCAATCGTGTTGCTAGTGAAGGCTATATTATTCTAAAGTGGGGTGATGGTGCTGGCACACATGGTAGTGATATTATCTCTATCGACCCAAAAACCAACACCGTTGTGCTTTGGGATAATAAATATCGTAGCAGTGGCAATAAACTAGAGCTGTCACCCACCTTTGATAGTGAAGCACTGACCAAAAAAGGCGAGCACAGCAATGCTTGGGATGGTGCCAAGAAAGAGGCTGCAGATGTTATACGAGCCAATCCTAATTTGGAAAAAAATCTTAAAGATAAACTTGTCAATGATGTCTTGGCGGGCAATTTAGAAACTAGAACAGTGGGTAGTGGCAGCCTACAAGGGCAGGAAGTCATTCAAAAATATCATGCCAACCAAAAGGTTGGCAATAGTCATATAAACACCAATGGTAATACCAATACAACCAACACAAGTGAGGTAAGCAAATGCAATCCATTAAAGAACGACTTATGCAAATAATAGAGCAGACCATGCCCAATGGTTTTTTATTTGGTTTTGAACGATCTGAATATCTAACAAATGTACAGAGCATGCACGGTGGTCTTGCACGCGGTTCTTTGAACAACTATTTTGATGCCTGTTGCGTCGGAAATAAAAGATGGTTTGAAGAATTTTTGCCCAGAACAATTCAATTGTGCCAAATCTCCGTAGAATTAAAAGTAGATGGCGGTTGGACACCACAATACGCTAGCTGGGTTTACGAAGCCTACGCGGGTGCTACTTGGGCTTATACAGGTCAAGATGATGTTGATATTTGGAAGGTATGTTTAGAATATACCAATTTATGGGTTTTTAAGAATAAAAATCCTACTGACTTTTCGGTATCAAAAGGTATGACAAAGGGTTTATTTTGTACTTATCTGCAGCGCTGTTTGTTTTCAGAACAATACCAGTTGGGTATAGATGTCTATGAGCACTATTATGGCAAAAAAACCATCACTCTATCTCCCAAAACTGGGCTTTTGACTCTCATGTATGCCATCTTACGCCATTATCAGTATGGCGAATTTAATAAAAAAAGCCTCAATAGAAGGTGTCGTCAGATCATAGGCAAAAGAACTTAAATATCTTTATTCTAAAGGTTGCACTGATGATGCGGTATATTGGCTTAAAGTAATGTGTGGTTTGCGTGACAAAGATTATACTCCTGAAGAAGTGGTTCTGACCTTTTATGAATTTTTAGAAGATGATGAGATTCCTGATGAGATTAAGGTCTTACTAAAAGAAAGGGGTATGTTAACACGAACAGACTTAATAAACCAAAAAGCTTATTTAAATTTGGTCTTTGATAAAAATGATAAATCAATTATATCTAACCATATTGACTGATTTATTTATTTTAAAAGACAAGTTTTAATGATGGTTATGGTTTGATTTCATATTCACAAGTTTTTGCTTTATGCACCCAACTTAGGCGTGTCTAAAAGTTGAGATTATTTGTTGGTGCTTTATTTTATCCACAGACCATGGTAACATTCCTAGAACCATCGCTATTTGGACGAACCCACCATGAACCGCCATTGCTATCGAGTCATTTTTCAATAAAAACCTTAGCAAGACTTGTGGTTGTTTCTGAAAAAACTCATTCACATAGTAAAAACAAATTCACAAGGAGGTAGTCAAAATAATGTTGTTTTAACGGATTTGCAACAAAACTTGTTGAAAAATGGATATTATGGCAAATTAAAACTTACCTTTGCATTGATATTATTAAGTCTTGGTATTATCAGCATCTGTCATGCCAACCCAAATACAACTTCCACAATGGTTGTTGCTGACTCATCTGCTAACAAACATCTACAACCAATGATTGTGCCAACTGCTAGTGGCATGGTATCGGTAAATATCCAAACACCTAATGACAAAGGATTATCTAATAACCATTACAGTCAGTTTGATGTAGGTAGTCAAGGTGTTATCTTAAATAATAACCGTAAGGCAGTTGCCACTCAACTAGCAGGCTTTGTAGATGCCAATCCTTTTATGGCGCGTGGTGAAGCTACTACCATCTTAAATCAAGTGAATTCAAACAAAGCCAGTATACTTAATGGCTTTGTAGAAGTAGCAGGACAAAAAGCGAATGTCATCATTGCCAATTAATGGAGCAGGGTTTATCAATGCAGCTAATATCCATTTGGTTTCGGGAACCGCCCAAATTCTTGATGGCAGACCATCAGCTTATCATGTGGGTACAGGCGCCATTGTTGCCTCTGGCAAACTCAATGCTCAGCATACTGATTACACCGCCTTAATTGCTAAAAGTATGCAGCTCAATGATGAAATCTATGCGGGCAAACAGCTTGATGTGATTACAGGTGAAAACCTTATAAATATTCAAGATGGTAAACTCAATCAATTATCTGCTACCAGTAAACAAGCGAGTTCATCACAGACCAATCAAACCGCTAATAACACAGCACAAGGGGTTGCCTTAGACATTTCAGCCTTAGGGGGCATGTATGCTGGCAGTATTCGTTTGATAGGCACCAATCAGGGTTTTGAGGGGTAAATAACGCAGGAATCATTTTAAGTACAAATAATGATGGTGTTAGCTCCCTTAGCTTGGATATCAAGGGTAATCTGATCAATACAGGCACCATTGCTGGTAAAGATAAACTACAAATTAACACTTCTACACTTGAGAATTTAGGCACCATCAGCAGTGAAAGTAGCAATATTGCTTTAACTACCAATCACCTAAATAATTCAGGTGCTATTTTTAGTAGTCAGGTCAATCAAATTACTGCAAGCCATCACATCAACAACCAAGGTGATATTTATGGTGGAGCGTTTGATATTGCGACCAACTCCCTGAATAATGCAGGCAAACTGATTCAAACAGGCAAAGGTCAGCTTGCCATCAAAAGTGATACGCTCACTAACACCAACCAAGCGGTCATTGGGCAAAGTTTGTATCATAAAATCACAGTAGACATGGCTGACCCACCAAGTACAGCACAAGCCAGTGGTGGTGTTATCAACGCCAAAGCAAATCATACAAACAGTTCAAGTAATACAAGTGGTACACAGCCATCTACACCCATTGCCACACCGGTCGCCAATGGATCTATTACCACCCAAACGCTCACCAATCAAGATAAAAAAACGCACTGATTGCGGCTGCAGGCGGTATTGATATTGCAGCTGATACAAGCATTAATCAAAACCAATCATCCATAGATGTCCAAAGCTTATCCACCAAAACTCTTAGTAATACCAACAGTAAACTTGCTGTCAACAACATCAATTGGCATCTGACTCATTTTGATAACACACAAGGCACACTCACCAGTAAACAGGGATATCATGATTGCCGCTCAAAACAGCATCATCAACCAACAAGGCATTCTTGCTGGTAATGGCAAGCTAGGTTATCCACAGAGGGTGATGTGGACAATCATCAGGGGGTGATTCAAAGTGCTCAGGGTGATGCCATCATTTTGGCACAAAACATTCAAAACAGTCAGGGCAGTATCACCGCCTCAGATACGTTATCAATAATGGCGACAGACACATTAAATAACACTCAAGGCAACATATCAGCCCAAGGCGATGCTACATTAACCATTGGCACAACATTAAATAACACGGACGGTTCTATCCAAAGTGCCAAAGCCTTGACTGCTAATACTCAAAAACCTAAGTAACAGCGGTCAGCTTTATGCTGCAAAGACCACACTTGCCGCCTCAAAAACACTTAGTCAATAACAAAACAGGGATTATCGCAAGTGCTGGTGATGTTGATATTTTTTTAGTGATACCATCAGTAATACAGGCAGTGTGATTGCTGGTATGAAGGCAGATGGTGCTTTGCTAGCAACACCAGCAAACTTGACCATTCATGCTACCAAAGAGTTAAGCAGCTCCGGCGTACATGTCGCCACCAATCATCTGCAACTTGGTGGCAATGTGTTAACACTGACTGACAGTCAAAAGCCAAGCTAAAAAAATATCACGCTTGACAGCAAAAGCACGACCAGCACGCAGCATGCCAAGGTTGTAGCAACTGATGTACTAAACATGATGACGCCAGATTTGCTTAACAACACCCAAGGTATGCTGTCAGCAGGCAATATCAACATTCACACAGAAAAAAACTGAATAATCATCAGGGCAGTATTAACCAAAAGCAGTCAAGACGATTTTAGCTTAAACGTTAAAAAAATGGTCTGGATAACCGTCAAAGGCAGCATTACTGCCAATGCCCAAAATTTTAATATTCATACCAGCACACTCAATAATCATCAAGGTCATATTAAGCATACAGGTGCAATCCTTGACATGACAGCAGCAGATGTGAATAACGCTCAAGGCAGTATATTATCAACAGGTGATCACACTTTAAATGTTAAGAACGTCATTGATAATCATCAAGGCATCATTCAAGCAAACACGCTTACCACAACCGCCAAGCAGCTTGATAACAGTGATGGCAAACTATTGACTAGCCGCCATCAAAAGCTTAACACTAACAAATGACATCAATAATCATCAAGGTTTGATTCAAGCAGGGTGATTTTACCATCACTGCTAAGCAGTTAAATAACCATCAAAGGGTTTTTGCTTGCTACAGATGACAAAAACCAAAAACCTTATTAATTTGACAGGTGAGCTAAATAACACAAACACAGTACAAAAAGCCGCCACCATCGCTGCAGCAGGCAATTTGCTGATGACCGCATCAAAGCTACAAAATACAGGTAATATTAGCAGTCAAACTTTAGGCATTCAAGCTGATAAGATACATCATGCAGGCAACATCACCTCTCAAACCAATGTGGTCATGAAGGGAGTCTTAGGCATAGAAAACACCCAAACAAGCTCGGTGTTTGCAGGTGGTGATGTCATACTGAGCAGTCAATCTGGCATTGCTCATCATGGTCAGCTGACGGCGGTCAATCAGTTGTCAGTGGATGCAGCACAATTGGACTTATCAGGCTCCACCAATCAAGCTGCCAATATCAGCTATACCTCAAAAGCTGATATTGCACATCAGCATGCCACAAGCAGTGCTACAAATAGTATTGTTATTAATAATACCAATGGCATATTCAGCAACCAACAAGGCAACATCACCGCCAAAACTGTCAATTTAGACAGCAAGGCACTACAAAATGGTGGCAGCATTTATGCCAAAGCGTTGACTGTCCATCAAATTGATGATTATACACATGCCAAGCAAGACAAACTGATTGCAGACAATCTTAATTTCAACACCCAAGGCAGCTTTACCAATCAAGGGGAATTAAGCGCCAATCAAGCGCTAAGTTTAAACGCAAAGAGCATCACCAATGACAAAGATGCCACCATCAATGCAGCCAATCTAACCCATCTGGACAGCCAATCGTACTTAAATAACAAAGGTTTAATCAATGGCAATGCTACTTATATCAAGGCGAAGAATGCGATTAACAACCAAGCAGGCGGACGCATTTATGGCACTACACCTTGCCATTGCTGCAGACACGTTAAACAACACTCCAGCTAAGATACACGACACAGATGCGACAAATACCGCCCCCGTCATCGCTGCCAGGCAGCGCCTTGACATTGGTGTTAATTATTTAAACAACCATCCAAATCCTGACAGACACGCTAAGTTTAATCAAGACTTTCTTGGTCAAGCCTTAATCACAAGTCTAGGAAGTTTGCATATCGGCGGTGGCTTGAATGACAACTACCATGCCATTGGCAAGGCTCAAAAAGATAGTGAATCGTGGTGCCACCACCCAGTCGGGCGGGCAGATGCTCATAGACACTAAAGTATTAAAAAAACGAGAATGCACACTTTGAAAAAGTGGCACAAGTCATCGATCGCCAAGACCGACAAATATTTTATCGCAATAGGGAAAATCCATCTCGTGTATATGGCTCCCATGAAGCCTTTTTAGGACCAACCAGCAAAAAAGGCGCACCAACGGGCGCATTATATATCAAGGATGCTCATGGCAATCATCATCGTGTTGGCGAAGAGATTGATGAGATTACTGTGGATTTGGTTGTCTATAAAAGATCACACACGTTGGTCAGACCCTGCCCGTATGGTTGCCGGTCAAGATCTTATCACTTACGGTAACCAACTCATCAATGATAAAAGCCAGATGAATGCAGGCGCTGGTTTTGCAATGACTGGGGATAAAGTTGTACAAACGCCCAATGGCGGCTTAATTGGTCAAACCATCAAAACGGCAGAAAATGGCAACTTTGTGAGTCGTACGGTGGTATCCTCAGCAGCTGGCAGACGCCATAAGCGAATAGATATTGGTTCAGGCCCTTATACCCAAACATTTGCGCCATTAGAGACTTATGAGCTACCCATCCTAAACGCCACTATCACCACCACACCATCAAAGCCCACCATCAATCAAGTGGCTTTGGCAGACAGTGACATTGATGCAGCTTTGGAGGCTTTAAAAACCAATCAATCTGCGTTATCTCACTGATGCCCAAAAGCAGCTGTCATCACTGCTTGCTACCAAAGCATTAGGGGCAAACGGTGGACAAAGCACTGCTTGCTGCCTTAATCAATAAACTGCCACAAAAAATTGGTGGCAAAACTCCTACTGTGGTTCATGCAACACCAGATGGTTTAAGCATTCCCAACTCTGCCCTATACACCATCAACGCCAACCACGCAAATCTGCCCATCATCCAAACCGACCCTGCTTTTACCAATCATAAAAACTGGCTAAGCTCTGAGTATATGCTTACTAAGTTGGATATTGATGCCAATCACATCGAAAAGCGTCTTGGGGATGGCTATTATGAACAAAAACAGCTACAAGACCAATACCAATTGCTGACAGGTAGACATTTACTCAGTGATTATCAAAGCCAAGAACAAGCCTTTAAAACCTTGATGGATCAGGGCATCACCTTTGCCAAGCAATATCAGCTCAGCCTAGGTGTTGCCCTAAGTGCCAAGCAAATGGCAAATTTAACCACAGACATGGTGTGGCTTGTTAAACAGCCCATCACTTATACCAAAAAAGATAAAGAGGGCAATTTAATCACCCACACCCAAGAGGCTTTGGTACCCAAACTTTACTTACGCCCTGCCAACACAGCCACTGCCAGACTACAACCTGATGGCAGATACAGCAGTATTGGGGCTAAAAACATCAACATGCACTTAACAGGTAATCTGGATAATGGCGGCAATATCACTGCCACAGATGCCCTATCTATCCAAGCAAATAATGCCACCAACAAAGGCAATATCAACGCTAAGTTTGTTGCCATTGATGTCAATCAAGATCTGATTAATCAGCACCGCATTGACGCAGACCATGCTGCCGCACTAACAGCTGGTCGTGACATCATTAATCAAAGCTAAACCAGCCAACAATCCCAAAAACTGGGACAATCTAGTGCCAGCAGTACCCATATCCGTCAATTGGCACAAATTAGTGTGGGTGATGGTGCCAAAAGCCACAGGTAAAGATGGTAAAACACCAACCACCTTATCCATCAAAGCCGGCAACTATGTGATCTATACAGGTGCCAAAAGCCAAAACCAAGGTGGCAACACTCTCATCAGTGCCAATAAAGGCATTCGCCTCGATGCCATCAAAGAATCTAGCAGCATCAACGCCATCGCAGATGACAACAACTACTTTAAACACAGCCAAAGTAAAGACATTGGCTCAGCAGTCAGTGGTCAAGGTGATGTTGTGCTGGTTGCCACCAGTCAAGATGCTGCCATCACTGGCAAAGCTTTTAATATCAGCAGTCAAGCAGGTAAGGTGCGGATGAGTGCGACAGGTGATATTAAATTTGAAGAGGGTAGACAGACCGATCAATTACAAACAGCTACACAGTTTACTAACAAAAGCTTGATTAGCAAAAAAACAACCAATCATCAACATCACGCTGATGAAGACAAGACTCTGACCAACACCATACAAGCAGAACAAATCACCCTAACTGCCGGTAAAAACTTGCAGCTAACTGCAAGCAACATTGCTTCTGATACACACATTCATCTAAAAGCCAAAGGGGATGTTGTTTTGGATGCTGCCATCAATAGCCAAGATAGCCAAACTCATACCCATACCAAAAAATCAGGCATGTTTGCCTCTTCTGCTACTACCATCACCTAGGGTAAGCAAACCACCAAAAACAGATGACAACCATCAAAATCACCCATATAGGCAACCAGTTAGCAGCACTGGGTGGCAACGTCATCATTGAGGCGGGTGATCAATATAAACAAATTGCCAGTGATATTTATGCTGCGGATAATACCAAGACCATCAACAATTCTGATGCAGGCAATGTATTGATTAAAGCCCAAGAAGCACATATCAGCGGTGCAACCAACACAAACACCAACCATAACGCCTTTTATCAAAAAACCTCAGGAATTACTGCCAGTGTGTCAAGCTCTATGGTTGATAGCACCAAAAGCATTGATGGTCTTATTGATGCCACTCAAGAAAAGCCAATCCACACGCTTAAAAAGCCATGGGTGTGTATTAGCAGCGCTGCCAAAACTAAGAACCTGCTTGATCAAATAAAAACAAGGTAGTCTAGGTTCTATCCGTGCTCAAGCAACTTTAGGCACTTCCACTAATAAAAACCAAAGCACCAGCAGCCATCAAAGTAATCAAGCTTCCACCATCAACACCGATGGCAATCTTATCTTTGATATCCAAGGCAAAGACACTGACAGTGATTTAGTCATTACAGGCAGCCACATCAATGTCGGCAACAACCTATACCAAAAGGTCGCAGGAGATGTTATCTATCAAGCATCCAGTGAGCATAGTAACACAAGCAGCAGCCATGATAGTAAAAAGTGCTGGTGTTGGTGTCTGTACTTCTGCCAATCTGTCACAAACAAACACGCAAGGCAGCGCAGGCTTTACCGCTCATGCCAATCTTGGTAAAGGCAGCAGCACAGAAACCGCCACAACTCACACCAACACCACCGTCAAGGGTAGCTGGTACCACGCATAATGACATCGCAGGTAATTTTTACCTTAGATGGTGCCAATCTGACTACCAAACACCCTAACAGGCACGGTAGGGTGGTGATTTAATCGTTAAAAAGCCGTCAAGACACTTATCAGTACGACAGCAAACAACAAAACATCGGCGGCAGTGCTGACATTGATTTTAGTGGTAAGCTACAAAATGCCAACATCAACACTGGCAAACAGCAGTTAAACGCCCGGTATGCCCAAGTAACCAATCAATCAGGCATCATTGCCAATACATCAAGCCCTAAACGTACAAGGACAAGGCAAGTTTACAGCTGGTTATCTCATCACTGACAAAGACCAAAACCACACCCAATTTAAACAAGGCATCCAAACCCAAGACATTGAAAACCACCTAAACTATCAAGGCGATGCTTTTGCAAGTGGGTGTAAACCTTACGCCAAAGTCAAAGAGTGGTCAGCAAGACAGCACCTCAAACAAAAACAAAGCACCAACTAGGGACTGTCAGGCTTAGGTTACGGTAAAATAGACCCTATCCACAAAAACATCGATTACCAAATCTGCCATCACTGACCAAGCAGGACTTAGCCACATAAGCACAGACAACTTTAACAGTGAAGATGGTCAACAAGCCCTAAACCCCATCATCAACAATGACTTCACCAATCAAAAGAGTCAGTTGGAGAAAGAGCTTGGAAATCAGGTAACAATTACCACAGAGTTTGGCAGAGAAAATACCTAAACAAATTGGTGATTATGCTCAAGCCAAAGAGATTGAACTGCTTGCACAAGGCAATATCGAAGAAGCCAAAAAGTGGGCAGAAGGGGTGTTTATCGTGTGGCACTACATACCGCGATGGGTACTTTGGCAACTGGAACAGCGGAAGGAGCTTTTTACCGCAGGGGCAGCAGCAAGTGCTGCACCTAAGCTCAATCATCTACAAGCTAAACTTAAACAAAAACTCAATGAGCAAGGACTTGAATCAGATACCGTCGAGATGATTAGCCAATCAGTCCTAAACCTAACTTTGGCAGGTGTAGGAGCAAGTGTAGGGCTTAATACTGTTAGTACAGTTTATGGGTTAAATACGGATGTGAATAATCGGCAGT